>Ga0335395_10000694_pt1 | contig 21252 bp, 21 predicted proteins | sample MAT02_FD_205744 | JGI IMG/M metagenome (GOLD analysis project Ga0335395, IMG submission 205744) | Freshwater microbial communities from Lake Fryxell liftoff mats and glacier meltwater in Antarctica - MAT-02 (spades assembly) (version 2) ...
CCCAACAAATACTCAGCTATAATAGCTTCTTGTTCCTGAATGGTTTTATCTGATTTTTTCATCTCGTTTACACGTTAATTCGTGTAAACCTATTTCAGGACGAGACAAACAGTACTTAATGGAAATTTGTCCGCTGCCACGTTGTTCATAAATGGTCAGACGGTTGTTAGTGTCGAGACTTCTTACTTTGTTAATTCATTGGTGTACAAATTTCAATTAGAAACCCCTCATTGTCTCTGACGTAAGCAACAATTTGTCCCCAAGGCTTTGTCTTAGGTTCAGCAACAAGTGTCGCTCCAGCTTCAATAGAAGATTTAACAGTTGCGTCAACATCTTTAGTTGTAAAAGCAATTTCAATTCCAAATGGCTTGTTTGTCAGACTGCTTTCAATAAACCCGTTCTCTACATTTGACTTTGCCAATGTGATAGATGCAAATGAAAGAGTTGTTTCTCCAACCAAAAGTTCCCCATAGTCATTCTCTGGTGTTACAAATTTTCTTGTAAAGCCAAATGCTTTCTCATAAAACTTAATAGATTTTTCAACATCCCTAACATAAAGGATTGTATAAGCAAATTTTGTCTCCATGTTTTCTCGTTTAGTTTTAAATGCTGTGAAAAGACTAGCGACTAGCAAAAGAGCAGTTGCAGTTTTTATTTTTAGCAGATTTATTTCAAACAAAGCTATCACCTATTTTATTTAGATGCTTTGGAAAAAAGCGACAAAATTAAAGTTGTGATGGCGATATTCCTGTGTATCGCTTAACTTCATTAGTTAAATGAGAATGATCGTAGTAGCCACACTCCAAAGCGATATCCAATAGGCTTCGATTCAAAGAGTTATTCTTAATAACGGAAAGTGCAAATTGAAAGCGAACTAAATTGATAAACTCCTTTGGGCTAATACCAACATATTTCTTGAAGTCCCTCTCGAGTTGCCGAATAGAAGAAAAATGATTCAACGCTAACAGTTGTAAATTAATTTGCCCTTTGTGTTTAAGAATGTCATCAATTACTTTAAACAAGTTGTGCTTTGGTCTTAAGAGCTTATCTATAAAAAATTGGTTGAGATATAGAGTTGGATCTGTTCTTATTTTTTGAATGTCTGGCAAGAAACTTTTGTCCAATTGTACTATTTGATCAGTCACTTCATGAAGGGAATTGAATCTGTAGAAAGCGGAAAAAGCAGCTGGTTTGAATCGGATACCAAGAAGATTTGTTTCGCTGGTCATTATGGTTTTCTTGCAGCGTGCCATGGTACCAACCAGGTAAACTTCTTCATTTTTCATCGTAAAGCCGTTGTCATCGGTTTTACGATTTTCACCCAAATTGAAAATTATGTCAATGCAACCGTCAGGCAATATCTTCTCTGTTGTTAAATCCTTTTCGTCTCCTCTTGCAGTCCAATAGGCATCAATATAATTTGTCAAAGTGCAATTTGGGCTGAATTGATGGTAGTTCATAATTACACTTAGTCTTTTGGGAGATCGCTGTCTTAGTTTGTCGCTAACGTTTGTATTCCTACAGTGGTGCGCTTCCGAAGCCGCGTCCCGTCCCCGACACTAAACGCTGAACGAAGATATAAACTTTGGGCTACACCTCACCGCACCATCGCAGAAACATTTTGTTTGCCGCTGTATTCACAATCCTATTCTAATGTCTTAGAATTCCCCTGTCCACACTTTCGTTGAGTAAGTTCTCTGCGTAGTTCCAAATTACTGTTGAACCATTTTTGATCGGCCTTTTTGATTCGTAAACCTTTTGATATGGGACATTAAATTCCGCCCAAGTCCCACCATTATTTGAAGTATTTTGCAATAACGGTTCGAGTCTATCCATTGCCTTCTCAAACTTTGCTTCATTTGTCTGTCCATTTTCAAATTCTTCCCAAATGGAAGTAAACTCTTCTGCTTGTTCATTAGGTAACATGCCAAAAATACGATTGGCTGCAATTCTTTCTTCATGGGAATTGTCATGGCTTTTGCTTGTGTCGTAAATAAAGGTGTCGCCCGCATCAATTTCTACAATGTCGTGAATTAAGACCATTTTAAGGATTTTCGATGTGTCAACAGGAAAGTCTGAATGTTCTGCCAAAACTATTGTCATCATTGCTAAATGCCAACTATGTTCCGCGTCATTTTCATTTCTGTCACTGTTAAATAATTTTGTCTTACGTTGAATGTATTTTACCTTGTCAATCTCTCTTACAAAATTGATTTGTTTAATTAAATTTTCGTCTTGCATTTTATTAATAGGTATAATTTGTAAATTAGATATATCCATCAGATAATATAGCAGCCAATTTTCGAGTTTATGCAGTGCCGGAAATAGGAGGGCTTAAAAATGTAGCATAGCGAAATGTTAAGCCTGATCTGCTCCGAACAGTCCCCCATTTTTGAACGAAATTAAGAAATTAATTTTAATACCTACACTGAACCCCCTGCTATTAAGTCGTAACAATTCTATAATCTTTTGTCCGAGTCGCCCTGCTGGTAGTTCAATAGAGTTGTTCTTCGATTGATTTGCTGATAGCTGATTTCACGTTGCCGGTATGTTCAGTAGTTTTCGGTTCAATCAGCATAATCAGGCATTCCGCTTTTGATGAAACACGGTGGTTAGCTCCTCTCTTAACTACAAACAGGTCGCCCTTCTTCATGGTAAATTCCAGTTGATTCGCAATTTCCATCAGGAGTTGCCCTTCAATGATATAGAATAACTCATCTTCATTCTCATGATTGTGCCAAGGGACTTCTTGTCCTTTTATTTTGACTACTTTAATATATTGGTCATTTACCTCACCAATTATTCTTGGAGAAAAGTATTTATCTAAACTTAATATTTCCTCTTTCAAATTCATGATTTCAAGCATTTTTGTTTAACCATTTTTACTTCTCTAAAGTATTTGTAGGAAAGAAACTAGCCAAGTGGTTGGGCGATGTACTTTATCTTTGTTTAATTGAATTAATAAATTTTTCGTCATTTTCACTCAATGGAAACACATTATATTTTGTCCAAAAATTGTCGGTAAAACTATTTCCCGCTTCAAATAATGATTTTTTATTATATCCGTTGCCAGGAATTTCAACACTTTCTTTAAATTCATAAACAAATAAATCACCCGCAAAATCAAAATTATGATCAACTTTTCTTCCCATTTTTATATACATTCCAACCTGCTTTTTATTGTATATCAAAATATACTGACTATTAATTATTTTAAACTTTGACCAAACTAAAACTTTAGTGCGTTTTGCCTTTGCAATTAGGAAATTTATAGTTTTTGCATTTTTTAAATGATTTTCAGATGTATAAACTTTAAATTCTAAAATACTTTCTGATTTTGGATCAATAATTACATAACCTTTATTTAACATTTCATCACTTTCTCCATTTGGTATAATTCCGATATATTCATATTCGTCTCCATTTGCTTCTTTCTTAATTTTTCTTTCAAACTCATAATCATCACTTTTTAATAACTTTTCAATTGTTTCAAAATTATAAGCGTTCTTAACATAATCTTGAACGTTTATTGGAGAATTATCATTACCAATACTTTCGTCATCTTCATTATTTAGGTTATCACTTCTCAATGCTCGATGTTGCCCTAAAACTAAATTTGATTTTCCGTTACCTTTTTTTACATAATAGTCAACTAATGCATCTGAATATTTAGTATATTCATTATTTACTTTTACAATTTCTCTGCAATAACCTCTTAATAAAGTGTTTTTATTTATTTTGTTTTTAGACAGTCTAATTATTTTCTTCAAATAATCTTTCGGCTTTTCGCTTGAAATTACTATTTTATCTAAAACATAATTTTTAGGTCTCAATATAATTTCTTTTAAGTTTCCGTCAGATTCTATTGAAAATAGTTCATAATTTATATGGCTAAATACAATTTTTGATTTACTATTTATTGTTATGGTAAATTCTCCGTTTTCGTTTGAAATCGAACCTGTAGAATTATTTTTTAATTCAATTTCACTATAAATATTTACATACGGAATTGGTTGAAATGTTTCGGAGTCCTTAACTACTCCTTGGATCTTGATGTTTTGACTCCAGGCTAGGTTGCTAATTAGTAAAAGCAGAATGCAATTTTTTTTCATATTTAGTTTTTTTAGTAAAACCATTCTTGGAGAAAAGTATACTATTCAATTGTTTTTAAATTATCATCGGCAATTTTATCTATCAAATAATTGTAAGGATCAATTCCGGCTTCGAATGGTTTTTCTTTGGTTTTAAAAATAAAAGTATTTTCTCTTTTATTGATTTTTACTCGCTCGTAAACCAATACTCTTCCTAAAACATCCGTTTTTTTGGATTCTCCAAAGACTCCAATATCAATAAAATCGTTCAATGCTACCGCTGTTTCTTTTCCTTGTGAATTGGCATTGAATTTTTCTGAAATTGTTTCAATGGTTACTTCATATTCGTTTCCTACTTTTTTGTATGTAACCTCTTTGGTTCTATTTGAAAACAAGGTTATTTTCTCAAACAAATCTGTGATTAAATATTGCTTATCGGCAGGAGTAACAGCTCTAAATTCGGCTAGTACATCAGCTGTTGTTGCATAAGGTGGCTCTTTGTAAGCAAATTTTTTCACTAAATTATTCAAAGCCAAATTGACTTTATCTTCGCCAATCATTTCCTTGAAATAATACATTGCAACACTAGCTTTTTGGTAATGAATATAGCTTTGACGTTCGCATTTAGATAATGGCAATTCCGCCTCATATTCACGACCACGACCTGACAAATAGCTATTCATTTCGTAAGCAAGAAATTGTTTCATTTTTTCTTTGCCATATTCCATTTCCATGACCATAAGTGACGAATATTCTGCAAAACCTTCGCTGAACATTTCGCTACCTTGCATATTGGCACCAATAACTTGTTGAGCCCAGTATTGGTGAGCCATTTCGTGTGCTACTACGCTAAACGGAACATCAATCGCATCTATATTTACATCTCGCAAGTCAGTAATAAAACCAACTTCTTCACTATATGGCATAGTTCCTGGAAACGCTTGAGCAAAACTTTCATAGCGTGGAAATTCAATAATACGACATTGTTTATGATAATATGGTCCATAATTTTTGGTATAATAATCCAACGATTTTTCCATACTTTTTAGCATATTTGGCACATTGACAGCATGATCTTTATGATAATAAACTTCAAGATTAATTCCATTATATTTTTTACGAGCTACTTCATATTTAGCCGAAATAAATGAGAAAAACGCTAAGGATTTATGGTCTAACTTGTAAGTAAAATAGTTTCTCTTTCCGGCTTTCCATGATCTAATTAACGAACCTGGAGCAACTGCAATCTGGTCAAAACTTGTACTAATATTTGTTGTTGCATGTACCCAATCGTAATCGTTGTGAAAATAGTTATTGCTTCGAGCAATTAAATTATTAGGCTCTAATTTTGGCATTCGCGAACGTTTTGGTAGTTTGAATTCGATACGTTTGTTTTTGTCAGCAATTTCTATATTGGCATCATATCCAATAGTTGGCGTAATATCACCATTATCAAAAAATGTTCCGTTTTGGGTTAATGATTTAAAACTGACTTCGTTTTCAAAACCTTTTGTTATGTTTTCAAGCTCATATTTAATTTTGATAGAATCGTTTGGCATTAATGGACTTGATAAACTATAAATCCTGTATTTCAAAACTTTATTAATTAATTTTAGTTTTGCATCCGGAATAATCACATTTATACTATCCGATAAACTTGGCATTGTGAAATGAATTTCAGTGATAGGTTGTGTCGTTTTATTTTTTGCCCAAGCTTGAATTTTAACTTTCAAGCTTCTTTCTTCCGGAAAAATATCAATGTCATATTTAAAATCGGTGTATTTTGGTTGTGCCAAATTTTGATATCTCTTAAATTGTTCTTCGTAATTAACCTGATTTTTCTCGGCAGTATCTGGCGAATCATAGTGGTTTAAAACTTTTGTGTTATAAAATACAAATCCGCCACAAACCACGAATGCAATTATTGCGAACGATAACCCTATTTTTGAGGCATTCAATTGCATTTTGGCATTTCTCCATCGGGTTTTGAAATCGGTTTCTTTGCCACGAATAAAAAATGTGTTGATTATGTAAACTAAAATTATTGCAAATAATCCCCAATAAATATTAAACCAAATTGTTCCAGTAACAAACGGACCAAAGCCATTCATATCCGAATAAGTAATACTTGGTATTGCATTGACGGATACCATATTGGAATTGATTTCTAATGCGCCCCAAATAAAAGAGTTGAGTATTAAAAAAACGATAAACGCAAAGTATGAAATGTATCTGTTGTTAATCAAATATTGAAATAACAAAGCCAGAATTGTCAGATAAATAAAACTTAAAAACTGAATTATTAAAATTGATTTTACATATACATCAATTTCAAAACGATAATATCCGTGCAGTACTTGTGAAAGTATTCCTATGAAAATAGTGCTTAATAGCACAAGGAATATCGCAAAAATTAGGGCGATAAGTTTTGAACCAAAAAGCATAGTCGATTTTATAGGTGTTGCATCTTGAATTTCATTAATTTTTGCATCTCGCTCTTTCCACACTAAAACTCCCGCATAAAAAATGATAAAACCGTAGATAAAAAACAAAAACTCACCTTTTATACTTTCCACAATATCAAACGTTACAGGATATCGCACGACACCATATTGTCTTGAAAAGGTCCACAAACTCAAAATGAGATTTGTTAGTCCGATAGTAATCAAAATAACAAAAACGGGGTTTTTAATAACTGTTTTTGTTTCAAATTTGATTAAACTCCAAAAAGAAGTCCAGCTAAATTTTCCTGCGCTTTTTGATTCGAAAACGGTATTTGTAATTGGTTTGACAAAAGGTGGATGGCTGTTTTTGAAATATTTTTCTTTTTTTACTTTTTCATTTTTTATAGCAAACGAAAATCTGTGATAAACAACAACTAATATAAAAATTGAAAGTCCAAGCCATAACAATCTATTCATTAACAATTCGCCACCAAGTGAGACTGCATTTAGATTTTTATCATCAATGGTAGCATATTTCGAAATTATACTTAATGCTTTACCACCGAATGGATCGAGAATATTGGCAATCCATTCTTTCTTTATATCGCTAGTAAAAATTCCGGATATTCCATAAAAAACCAAAATTAACATCGCACCAAGAAAGGAAACGATGGTACTACGATATATTATTGCTAGGGAAAAAAGCAAAACGCCCGAAATAATCACATTAGGAATTGCAAATGCAATTATGCCTTGGATATGTCCATTCCAAACAATTGGACCAAAACGTTCGGCTGGACACCAACCAAAAATGGGGGCTAAAATTGGACCTAGAAGCGCACCAATAGAAATTCCTAGAAACGGAATGACAGAAACAACGGCTGCTCCGACAAATTTTCCAAAATAGTAATCGCGTTTTTGAATTGGCGATGAAAACACAAACTGATGCATACCCGAAGTAAAATCGCGGTTGGCAGTTGCGTTCATAAAAGCAGTTGTCATCATTAAACATAACAAAGACAACATCATGTAATATTGCTCAATAACGAAAGGAGCGTTTTTGTAAACATTACCAACGCCACCACCAATTGAAACATTGCCTGACGCTACTGCACCAAACACCATCATTGTTGTTATAACAAAAAATATCCACAACATTGGACTCTTTATCCAATGCTTTATCTCATATTTTATAAACTTCCACATAATTTTTTAAGGTTTAGAAAGGTTAGAAGGGTTTATGAGATTTAAAAAATGGTTAGTTATGTTTGGTTTAAAGTAATATTCTAAACCTCCTAAACTTTTAAACCCGCTAAATCTCTTTACACCAATTGATTCAATTTTGCAAAAAACAAATCTTCAAGATTTTCTTCGGCTGTTGTAAAGCCGTCTAAATTAGTTTCAGAAAAAACGTGAATCAACGGATTTCCACCAACCAATTTGTTAGAAATCACTTTATATTCTTGTTGAAACTTAAGCAGTTCTTGCTTGGTAACTTTTCGTTCGTAAACTTTGCCTTTTACTTCTAGCAAAGCATCATCGGTATTTCCTGCAAATAAAACTTTACCTTTATCGACAACTGCCATTTGTGTACATAATTCACGAACGTCTTGTACAATGTGTGTAGATAAAATTACGATTGTATTTTCGCCAATTTCGCTTAATATATTATAAAATCTGTTTCTTTCGCCAGGATCTAAACCAGCTGTCGGCTCATCGACAATAACCAATTTTGGGTTGCCAATCAAGCATTGCGCAATACCAAAACGCTGACGCATTCCGCCACTATAACTACTAACAGAATTTTTGCGATGTTCCCACAAGTTTACTTTTGTTAGTAATTGTTCGACCATTTGTTTTCTATCAGAAGCATTGTCAAAACCTTTTAAAATGGCTAAATGGTTTAATAAGTCGACTGCAGAAGTTCTTGGATAAACGCCAAATTCCTGAGGTAAATAGCCCAATACTTTACGAACGGCTTCTTTATTATTCAAAACATCAATATGGCCGAGCATTATTGAACCTGAATCTGCATCTTGCAAAGTAGCAAGCGTACGCATTAATGATGATTTCCCGGCTCCATTTGGACCCAAAAGCCCAAACATTCCGTTATGAATTGTTAGCGAAACATTATTTAAAGCGTGAACACCGTTGCCATATTTTTTATCTAAATTTTTAATGATTAGTTCCATAAGATTTTTTGATTGATTCATTCATAATTGATTTATTTATTGATTTGACGAAAAGAATGGGAAATTGTCACAGAAAAATAGATTTGAATTCTCTGCCCGCCTTTTGCCAAACCGTTTGTTGGCGGCAGGCGTTTTTGAAATGGTGAAAAAACCAAAAATAAAACTCCCGAACATTTCTTTGGGGAAATATTTTAGGGATAGCTCAGTGATTCTTCGTTTATCGTATAAGCGGAATAAATAGTAATAGCTAACCAATAATAGTACAGAACAAACAAAAATAATAATTGGGTAAGCAAAACTTTTCTTTTGAATGCTATAAAAAAATGGTTTTAATACAAGGTTTTGTATAACTACAAATGGTGAAAAGCAAACGACAATGCCTACGATAATTTTAGAAATTGGAAAGTGTATTACTCTTTTGATTGATGCGTTCATAGTTTTTTGATTTGTTGTCACTTTGATTTGGAACTTGGTAATCGCGTTACACAGAATCTTCTGTGTTTAAAGTTCTTGTAAATAGAAATAAATAATATCTTTATAGCAAGTACATACCAGATTGTACCTTACATACCAGAACTATACTATAGTTGATTGTCAATGTCTTAAAAATCTCAAGAAATGAAAAAAAAATCTGGTAAAGCATATTGCGCAGTGGATTACGCTTTTCAACGAATTGGTGGAAAGTATAAAGGAAGAATTTTGTGGGTCTTGAAAGATGGCCTTTTACGTTATGGAGAGTTGAAAAGAGCCGTGGTAGGGATAACGCCAAAAATGCTTACACAGACTCTAAAAGAGCTGGAAGGTGACGAGCTTATTACAAGAAAAGTCTATCTGGAGGTTCCACCAAGAGTGGAGTATACACTTACTTCTACCGGTAAGGAGCTGATTCCGGTCATTAAGCAAATGCGCGCCTGGGGTGAAAGGCAAATGTCTTTAAAGTGAATGGATATAAACTCCATGTGCATCGACAATCATTTCACTCGATACGAGCCATTGTATCGTCAATGTTCGTGTCTCGGGTGGTTTGGATTGGCTCTTTTGCTTGCTTTGGTGTCGCGATGGATTTGCGCAGCAAGCAATTGTGCCAATGGCATGGGGCAATTCGGAGGATAAGTCTTCTAAAAAATGCGAAGGGTCGGCTGTATTATTTTTTAATCAGTCCTACGTTTTAAATTCTTGTAAAGTCCCAAGTTGTCCTGAAGCCGTTCACTTGTCCCGGTGGGAAATCTTTGTTAGTGAAGTGTCCCCCGTTAGTTTAATTTACAGACCCTTAATAGGTGGGATTGTAGAATGCTATTTTATCGTCTTGAAGAATTTTTCGAGTTACACGGAAGGGCATTGTTGCTAACATTCGTGTCTATCTGCCAACTGCCTCCTGTTCAAACTTAAAAGACTCTCTTCCATTCGTAACAACAATCACATAAACTCCTTTTTTCAAACCGAGATTGCAATTTTCGCCCCTACTTTCCACTTCCACTATATCAACCGGAACAGATAAAGCAATATCTTCACCTTTTTTAAAAGCCAATACCATAACAGGAAATTCAAGGGGAATATCAGTCAATTGTATAGCCACGTTATTGTTTCCGTTTTTGAATACCCAACTTGGTCTTTCATCAACATACTCTGTATTTGGATGAAAAACAGCAATATCAGTCCAAGCCTCCCCTTGTTTGTATTTCAACGGAATATTGTCTTTATCTATTATGATTGTTGAAATCTTAATATCCAATGCTTTTAAAAGTGGGTGGTTAAATTTAGGATTGCCCTTCTCACTATATAATACTTGATTGATCGTTAATGGGTCTATACCAGTAAACTCCTTCAATCTACCAGCCATAGCCCTCTCCCAAAAATCATGGGTACCTTCTAAGGCATGATCAAACCCACAATGAATCAAATATTTCTCATTCGGTCTTGCCTCAATAACTTTTTGAATATTTCTTGCCTGGTCAATCTCTCGTGGCTTTTCATCGGCCTCACCATCTTTAGTTTCATAAGGAAAAACGATATAGCCAATTTCGATAGCCTCGCGGACTAAATTTCCAAATTGCGGATCATTAATATAATATCCTGTCTTCTGAACTGGGTATTTCCTTATTTTTTGAAGAGAATCTAGATGTTCCTCGTTTGATAGTGCTTCAAGACCCAAATTTTTGTAGCCAATATTATACAATTCCCTTAGCAGAGATTTTGTAAAAACGCGATGAAAAGAATTATGATGAGCTTCATTTATAATTATGACTTGATTTATCTTAGCCTGACTAATAATATAATCAGTCGCTTTAATTTTTGTATATTTTCGGTTTGTTGAATCAACTTGGGCTTTTGCAAATTTTTTATCTTTTGTTCCCCATGCAAGATCCCATTGTATTAACGCATTTTTATAGTCTCCTTTAGCAGAATAGTCCGAAGCGGAAATCTGGTACTTTCTAAGTCCCTTTTCTTTTGCAATCTCATCCTCAATTTCTTTTGAAAATCTATATTGCGTTTTAAAATCAATTTTCTCGACTATTCTCTTTTCCACTTTACAGGAAATCAGTAGACAAATAATAATCGGTACAAAAAATGTCTTTTTCACAATTGCCGCCAACCTGCCGGTATTTTGGTTTCCCATATTGAATCTCCTAAAACAGTATTTAATTCAAGTGCCATACGGATAACATCTTCTCAATTGACATATTTTTTCATTTGTGCTTGTTTTAAGAGCACTTCAATGTTTGGTACGTTATACTTCGCACGCTCGGCATCGGTTGTTAAACTGTCGATTGGTGCCCAAAGAAAGCTGTCCGACTTTTCATCAAAGACTTTTTGAGTACCATATTTTTGATAACCTTTAGTAAACAAAAGATAGCGGTCGTAGTTTGCGGCTACTAGATTTGCTGCTTTTTGAAATCCCGAATTATATGCACTATTTGTAAGGGAATATGCTAATAGAAAGTTTTCAGGACTGTTGCTGGTTAAAATATTGTTACAATATGTTACGCCAGTATGCTGTAGAATAAGAGCTGCGTTAAACTTATCAGTATTGGTGATAATTTTATTGTCAGCCAACAATTCAAAAATTCTTGTGCGATGCTTTAAGTCTGTTGGTTCGTAATCCACATTTTCATCACTCCTCAGCTTCTGATCCGTTACCAGCATTTCAATGAGTTCTTGGTTGTCGCTCACTTTCAAACTTTCTTCTCTTGGTACACTACTTATTGCACCGCACGCGATTACCAGATACATTAATTTCTTCATAGATTGTCTTAGTAGTTTTTACTCTACTAACATTTTGTATAATTCACCTGTTACTTAATAAATAAACTGTGTGCATTCTTTTGCCCTTCCCGCTATCGATTTCCATTTGTTCAGTCCACCTACTAAAAACGGTAATCCAATTACCAAAGCAAATATTGTTTCATTAGAATAAATTTCAAAATATCTAAGCCTTAATCTGTGTCAGTTTAGTGGCTTGTGAAGAGACAAACCTAGGGAGTGCTTTTTCCGAGTCTTTTTTAAAGCCCTAATTTGTCCATTAAAATCTTTTCATATTCACCATCTTCAGCAGGATACCGTAAGACTTTTTCAAACCGCCCAGACTCTTTCGCTAAAGCCCAAACTAAACTTTCACCAGCCGGCATATTATTCGGCTCCTCCAAATAAATGTCGTCTTGATATGCCATGTCAGCGTCTATAACTTCCCAGCCGTTGTCTTTAAAATACCTAATCAAATCGTCCAGGAATAAAGCCGCTGCCAAGTTGTGGTGCAATAACAGTACGTGGCTAATTTGCCTGTGGGTTAGTTCATACGATATTGAGTCGTAAAATAAAGCTCTGTTCAATAGATGTCTTTTATAATAATCTCTATACCCTGAAATGTCAGCATTGGGGCTTTCTTTAATTTTTTGAACCAATCGACCGTCAATATACCAATCGGACGCATCTACTGTGACGTGACCATTTTTGTATCCCTTTTCTTGTAAAAAATCTCTAAAGCCCTTTACCTTTTCCACCGTATTCCCCTCTTTCAAATAAGGAAATCTGAAACAAGGAAGATAATTTGAATACTTGTTAATTATTTTATCGTTCTTTATAAGCTCTGATTTAAAGGCTTCTAGAGTGATCGCTTTCGAATTGAAATTGCAATGAGAAAAGGTATGATTTGCAATTAAATGCCCGGCACCGTTCCATGACGATAAAACATATTTTCCTTCACTCGTCAATTTGTTATGACCTGCTGAAAAAAGAATTGCTTTTAGATTATGCTTTTTTAGGTTGTCAAGTAGCATTTGATTCCATACTTCCAATTTATACTGCCCTATATCATGTGTTTTTCCATCATCGAAAGTAAAAGAGATTCTTGGCTTTGTTCGTCCGCTAACGTGACTACTGTCTTTGTAGACAAATGACGTAGCAAGCAACAAAATCGCTACACTTGAAATAGCTATATGTAGTATGTTGATAGATTTTTTCACAGCTGTTTTATTTGAAGATTAGTAATTACTCAATTTGCTTATTCTTTATACTAGATGTCATTTTCGTAAAGTAAATCGGTTAGTGGGTACGCCATCAACTTTCAAAGAAACCAATCGATTATAGCATACATTCTTGGCAAAGCCTGTAAAGCAGAATCGCTCATCCAATTGGGCTTCAATTATTTCAGTTATTCTTTTTGATATTAACCCATTGGTTGTAGCAGGAATTGGAAACAGAATTTCATACTCGTAGCCAACTTCTATGGGAAAACGAGGGGTAATTCCGTTGCCATAGAATTTTAAGCTTGAGATAGCTGAATTACTAACTGTAACAGTATAATCACTACGGCTATAGAGTACTGTTGAATCAATTGCGATAATGAAATTTGATTTTGATTTGAATTTCTTCACATAAATAAATTTCAATTCATCTTGTGTAAGATCAATAGCGGTAATTTCAGCAGCACGCCATGGATCACAGACAACAGTTTCGCAGCAGGACGAAAACCAAAACATCCCTGCTATATATAAAATGACACGGTATATATTTTTCTGCTTTGTGTTCATCTTTATTTAGGTTTCATCTCGTTTTGGTTGCAAAGTAATCCCATGCTGCTTTTGATACTTCAGCAATGATTCTTTCATTAGTCTCCGCGTTTTCTTTTGAGCTGGTTACAAAAACACTAATGAAATAATGTCTTCCATCTGGTAAGAAAACGACTCCAATGTCATTTACTGCCGCAGTTAAACCCTCTTTGTTTGCCCCTGAAGAACCTGTTTTATGGCCAACGATCGTATTGTCTGGCAGTCGTCCTTTTAATCTGCTCGCCCCTGTTTCGGTTTCTCGCATTATCTTCCAAAGAAAGGCGTGGCTTTTTTTCGATAAAAGCGGTGGGCTGTTATCATAAAACCTTTTCAACACTTCATTAGCTGCTTTGGGTGTAGTCCAATTTAGAAATTGCAAATCCCAATTGGCCTGCTGTACTTGTTCATCTATTTTTATAGATACGTCTGTGAAACCTATGTCTGTAAAATACTTCTCAACCATTTCCGGGCCGCCCATTAGTCTTAACAAAACTTCACACCCAACATTGTCGCTTTGCGAAACTGTATATTCTAAGATTTTAGACAAAGTCAAAGTAGCTCCTGCGGGGTAGTTATCTCTAATGGGGCTGTATAGATCTGGTAAAAGGTCTTTCTTCTCAATTTTAATTTTTTGATCTAACATCAACTTACCTTTGTCAACTTGAGACAATACGGCTAATGCGATATGAAACTTGAATACACTTTGCAACGGAAAATGTCCCGCTCCATTTATAGATAGGCTGTCTTTCCCATTACTGTCCATGATTGCAATTCCAACAACAGCCTTTTTTGTCGAAACAATATCTTGAATTCTCTGTCGTAGTCGATCATTTGTCTGAGCAAATGTTTGACAGGCAATAGCTAGAATCAGTAAACTTGTAAGGTGTATTTTCATTCTTTGTTTAACTATGACTGTTGCGGACAATGACGACAAAGTTGCAACGACATACCTATCAAAACTTTTGAAGTATTCATTGCAAACAAATTAGATACTAAACCCCAGCTTTATTTTGTAGCGATACATGCTGCCATTTATCTCCTGCTCAAGTTTAAGAACCTCTTTGGTTTTCTTACTTATCCAAAATACTTCTTTGTTCCCTTTGCTTTCATGAACCAATATCCAGCAGTCAATTTTTTGATCATCGTAGCCAATCAATTGAGCAGCGCCTGTAACGGTGTAAGCTACTTTTTGATAATTAGAAGCAGTGCCAGGGTCGTAAAAGGGAATGACAAATGTTACCCCTTTTTTATAGGGCAATAGTGGAAACGATTCCATATCGAGGTGCCAGTTAAGGAAATAATTACCCATTGATGATTTGTATCCTTCCCATATTTTTTTTACTTGTCTAGATGTATCGACATCGCTCAATAGCTTGCCATTGTGCTCAACGGTCTTCTTAATAAAATCAACGGTAGTTTCTGTTACTGTTTTAATTGTAGAGGTTCTTGACCTTTGTACCTTCCACCAGGTTTTGTGATACAAAGGTTGCATGGTCTTAGCATCAGATAATGACGTCACCGTATGTATTACGCTGTCTTTATCTTCCCACTCTTGCGTAATCTCAATGGAAGACTTACCATTATAATCAGTGCGGGTAATCTTTCTTGTCCAAAATTGTGTTTGTGTGCGCGTGGCCTCCTTTTTCATTTTAAAATAAACGAGATAGCGGTGAGTACCTTCTCTCAGCGCGGCTGTATTTATGTTCTTTGAGGTGACTACCAAGGTGTCTGTTTGCGCCTGTACAAAAGCCGCTGCAAAGAATAGGGCGTAAAAGATCAGATTTTTCATAGTTGTATGATTGCTTTTAGTTTTTAAGATTCTTGCTCTACACGTCAATCTTCCCACCGTTGCGTAATCTCAATGGAGGGATTTCCTGTCCAAAATTGTGCTTGAGTACGCGTGGCTTCCCGTTTTCATTTTGAAATAAACGAGGTAGCGGTGAGTACCTTCTCTCAGCACGCTTTGGGGCTAGGTCCTTTGTAATTTCACTTCTGTACAAAGTTTGAAAGCAGCGAATTCGCAAATTTTAGGCGCTAAGCATTTAAACGAATTATCCAAAGGCAATAACGTTTATCACCACATTCCCCTTTTTGTGACCAAGATCCACATATTCATTAGCTTCAACGATTTGCTCCAAGTGGTATGTTCTATCTACGATCGGTTTCAATTTTCCTTCATGAACTGCTTTTTGGAGAAAATCAAGGTATTCGGTTTTCTCGTAGGTTATTGATTTGACAGAAACAAATCGCCCGCCTTTCTTCAAAAGCATTTTTGACTTTTCAAAAGAAAATTTTCCGACAGCATCTAAAATAACATCAAATTTATCTTCTAGTTGACTTATGTCTGTCTTCGTGTAGTCAATAACTTGGTCGGCCCCAATGGATTTTACAAGTTCAATGTTTGCTGAACTACACGCAGCGACTACATGCCCCGCGAAATACTTTGCAAGCTGAACGGCATAAGTGCCTACACTTCCAGAAGCTCCGTAAATCAAAACTCTATGCCCTTTTTCAATCTTCGCCTTCTTGAGCAGTTGCAAGGCTGTCATACCGCCAACGGGCAGAGCAGCCGCCTGTTGAAATGACAGCCCATTGGACTTGAGCGCAACAACCCCTTGACTCCACTTTTCGGGAACGCAAACATACTCAGCATAAGCGCCATTTCTTAGACCAGTAGTGGTGCCAAAAACTTGGTCACCCTTGCGGAAAAGTGTGACATCTTTTCCAACGTCTTCAACCACTCCTGAAAATTCAAACCCTAGAATTGAATGTCTGGGTTTTGTAATCCCAAACATCAAGCGGATGAGGAAAGTAAGGATTTTGGATTCAGGAAATTGACCCTTTCTAAGCCAAATTACCGCTGCCGAAACAGTAGATGAGTAAACTCTCACCAATAATTCTTTATTCTTTGGAATAGGATTGTTAATTTCGGTAAGGTGCAACACTGAAGGTGAACCGTACTCCGTATAAATAGCAGCTCTCATGGTCATCTCTCCTATCGCGAAAAGTTAAAACTTATAGCCGAAAAATGAGGCCCTGGCTCAAACAAAAAATAGTTTGACCATTTGCTCTCTAGCTTTGCAAATGCTTCAGGCACATTAGTATTAACTGGCCAATAGCTGAAGGCAAGGGAAGGTTCAATGAAGAAACGATTCTGAAACAATTCTAGATGGTAACCCACCCTTAGCACAGTAAATAGCTGAAATCCGTTTTTTATCTTTTCATTTTTGATATCAAAGTACTCTTGTAAAAATAGCGCAACGTGAACGGCTGAATACAGCCCTTTCCAAAGAAAACGCTGGGAAGCAACGCCAATTCCATATCCCGTTACTTTTCCCGGATTTTTTTCGCTGGGAGCTTGAAATGAATCGCCAAACGGAATACCCAATGGAAAACGATAGATCCACGTTTTAGCTTCAATAGAAATTACATCCCTTTTGGTTAGCCAACGGCCAACGTTCAATTGATAGAATGAGGGTGGATTAACTTGATTGGGCTCGAGATTGAGTAAAACAAACCCAGAGGTTCCAATAAAATACCTTCTGAAAGTAGAATCCGTCTTTGCTCGTTGACTATAAGTGACGGTAGTGGCTTCTAATAAAATAATTGACAAAACTGTTAATCTACTTTTCATAAACTATATCTTTTTTAATTTATTGATTTAATGCAAAATTATGCCTGCATAGCGTTTAACTCTTTGACTTAAGTTAAGAAATAACCTACTTGCAATGAAAATAGTATCCGATCTAAGTCTTTGAGGTAATTGAAAGGATTGACCACAGTTGATGTCACTACGCCATACAAAATTAAACTAGCTACTTTTGCAAATAAATTGATAGTGCTGGATAGATGATATGCCCTAAATGAAAACAGAAGAATCGATTAAAAAAGTATTTGACCAATATCTAAACGTTCCGGTAGAAGCTTGGAAATCATTTACAGACCTTGGCGAAATTGTGTCAACGACCAAAAACCAAACGATAAAAAGTATCGACACGACAGAAAAATTCTTAAGTTTTATTCTTCAAGGAAGCGGTGGCGTATTGCTATGGAAAAAAAATAACTTTGTATGTATCGACCTCTGCTATGAAGGAGATTTTTTTGGTGACTATATGTCCTTTCTTACACAACAACCAACACCGCTAGAAGTCATAACTTTTGAACCATCAAAAATATTTAGAATACATAGGACGAATTTTGAAAAACTTGGTTTCAATACTGATTTCGGTGATAAAATATGTCGTCTCGCGGCAGAAGGACTTTTTATTCATAAACAAGAGCAACAGATAAATTTGCTTACAAAAACTCCATCAGCTAGATATGCCGAACTATTAGCAAGGCAACCAAAACTCATTCAGCGCACACCCCAAAAACATATTGCCTCCTATCTGGGTATTACTCCCGAAAGTTTGAGCAGGATACGAAAAAAAAGTATTTAGTTCATTACTTATCTTAGGATATGTTTTGAAAAAAACATCTCTCCTACTTTTGTACGCTTATCAATGAGAGTACGCTATGAGATACCTATTTTCTTTTCTAACAATGTGCGGTGTTTATACAAACATATTGGCGCAAGAATATATTAAAGAGGGACGGAAAAGGTTAAATTTTGCAAAGACCTATTTTGAGTTAGGAGCGCAACACACTCCCTCATTTATAGGAAAGCAAAATAGCATCAACAACGTTATTCAATCATTTGAAAATTCTGCAACTATTACACCCTACCTCAATATTGGCGCGCTACACTTTTGGGGTCATGCTGATTTCTATCTTACAATTCCGCTTTCTCAGATATATTTGAATAGGAATGATAGCATAAATTTCAATTACAATCAAGCAGTTGTGACGGGTGCTAGATTCCTACCCTGGGCTTACAAGGACAAGAAAATCAGGCCCTATGTTGGTGCTAGCTGGACGATCGCCAACCTAAAACAAGAAACAAGAACTGGCAACTCTCAATCTTCTTTCACAAAAAGCAAAATTAATGCAGATTTCGGGCTATTGTATGGCAAGGGCAGTTTTATGGCTCGACTCGGGGTCAATATTAGTTTAAACAACAACTGGGGTTTCCCTATTACTGAAACAAGTGTTCAACAAATTGCTACCCCCCTATTTACAGGATACTTTGGGATCGTATATGCGATCGAAACCACTCGTTCTAAAAACATGGAAAGAGAAAATGAAAGACTAAACAACTACTCAAAAATATCATCACCCACCAAAAATGCAATAAAGAAAGGAGATTGGTTTTTTGGCATAGGTCCTTCAACATCCTTCATTCTAGCAAAATCAGATTACAACACGGAGTTCTATCCCTATTTTAATCAAAAACCAATCTCCAATGCTTTTTTTGACCTAGCCTTAGGATATCAGTTTAATAGAGCAGGAATTGTTACTGCAGTTAGCTACAGAAATCCAACATTCACAAACGAAGCATTTGGTGTATTGCAAACCATAAAGACTAACTCCTATGTTGTAGAAGCATATAAATTCTTGACTGATTATAGTGGCTTTACTCCTTATGTTGGCCTAAACATAGCGTTCAATGATTTGAATTATTCCGAAGTATCGAATAAACAAAATCTTTCTTTGAAAACAACCACTGCTACACCTGGCCTTACTTTTGGCTGGGATATTTTACCCGGAAAAACGGAACAATGGTTTGTCTTACGTACCAATTTGCGTTGGTTTCCATTCCAAGAATTTAATGTTGCCGACAAAGCATTCAGTTTAAATCAAATTGAATATAATGTGATCCAAGCTGTTTTTTATCCATCTCGCTACAAAAACGCAAAGAATAAAAGATAACTATAATATCAAAAAAATAATGAGACCTTTTTATACATTTTTAGTTGTAGGAATTGCAACCCTATTATTGGTAAAGGCAACTACGCTTACAGAGGTGGTTACCTTACAATTTCATCTGAATAATTTTATAAACAGTATGATCAAGTACCAATTTTTTGCAGCATCAATTGGCGTCTTCGTAACAATTACGATTGTTCTACTGAACCCCGAAAGCAAGGCGCTTTTAAAGATTGGACAACTAACTACAATCGCAGAAAAGGAAACATGGTTGGGGATCAATGGGAAGTCATCTTGGAAGATAAATGGGCTTCAGTTATTGCTCCTTGTAAGTATTGCAACGGGTTCGTTTATGTTTTTAGCTGTCAAGTATACCGGAAGCATCGCTAATTTTCAATGGGGTTTTGTTCCCTTGATAGTGCTTTTTTCATTCACGAATTCACTCACAGAAGAATTGATTTTTCGCTTTGGCATTGTGGGTGGACTCTTCAATCACTACCCAAAGCTGACCGTTTTACTTGCATCTGCTATTTTATTCGGACTGCCTCACTACTTTGGCTGGCCAAGTGGCTTTATGGGAATTATCATGGCAAGTGTATTAGGCTATATTCTGGCCAAAGCTACAATAGAAACAAAGGGACTTTCAATTGCTTGGGTAATTCATTTTGTACAAGATCTTATAATATTTACTGCATTACTGATGATGAACGTCAAAAAATGAAGTTAGAATATCGGAGGCCTGAGTTTGATTTTCCGGTCTGAGGCCATTTATGAAGACGTAAACTAGCTAGCTCAAAGCGCTGAAACATGTTCTTGTTTTGATACCCGCTTTCTGATGCGACTGAGGGATTCTGGTTTCATACCTAGATAACTTGCCAGCTGATGTAGCGGAACTCGTTGTAGTAAACCGGGTCGAGATTTTAGCAAATTCAAATACCGTTGTTCTGGGCTAGCGTTTTTGAAGTTGTCAAAAGATGTTTGATTGTTAACCAATAATTCCTCTGAAATCAACCGACATAATGTTTCAAAGCGAGGGAATTTCTCAAAAATTTCCTTTTCAATTTCCGGGTTCGCTACCGTAATGATTGAGTATTCTACACACGAAATATAATGTTCTGATGGTTTTTTGTTGACACTACACAAAGGCGAAAACGGTTCTGATTCAGTGTAAAAAGCTGTTGTCCTCTCTTCTCCCTCAATCAAGTAGTAACATCGTATGCACCCTTTTATTACAAAGTACCCAGCATTTGAAAGTTGCCCCTCTTTCAAAAGTATCGTGCCTTTTTCATATATTTTAAATATGTCTAAGTCAATAATTGCCTGCTTTTCTTCTTCCGAAAGTGTAATATACTTTGATACAAATTCAAAAAGGACGTTCTCCATTGTTTGCCTATTTTATGTGTTTACGATTTCGTTAAGGTTGCGTCCTGAATTTCAATCTAACCAAGTAAAAGCCTTAAAAAAGAGGTAATGACCTAACAACCGTAAAAAACTCTAATTTTTCTAGCGTTTCAAGACTTAAAGATGTCGATTTATTGGGTAGTAGAAAACAAACCCCGTAATAATAAATTAAAATAGTCGGCTAAAAAACTCGTTTGTGTAGGGTTAAGAAACAGCCAGTTCACGATTTACACCAAGTATATTGTTTCACCAGTCCTATTCATTCTTTAACGAC
>Ga0335395_10000697_pt1 | contig 21161 bp, 27 predicted proteins | sample MAT02_FD_205744 | JGI IMG/M metagenome (GOLD analysis project Ga0335395, IMG submission 205744) | Freshwater microbial communities from Lake Fryxell liftoff mats and glacier meltwater in Antarctica - MAT-02 (spades assembly) (version 2) ...
GATAAGACAGTTCTCAAGGTCATTAAAGGCCTTAACGGCGTTTATCGCGAGCTGCACTCGGAGACTCACAACAAGACCGACGACATCCTCCTAGCTCGCATCATTCGCGACGCGTTCGAGGTGCATGGGTGCCAGCGCGTTGCGATTGACGGCACTGGCATGGGCTCGTTTCCTGCCAAGGCGGCTCGGCGTGACTACGGCTCGAAATTGGAGGTCGTCACGTTCACGGCGCCGCTCAAGGAGAGCCTCGCCACTGGCATCTATCAGGCCATGGTCACGGGCAAACTGGAGCTGTGCAAGGATGCGCCAGAGGCAGTGCAGACTCGCGACGACCTTGCCTCCATTCGGCGCATCGTCACCACGGCTGGCAACGTACGTTTCGACGCCGCGCGCAACGCTAGGGGGCACGCAGACAGAGCTTGGGCACTCATGCTGGCCCTGCATGCGTCCGAGCACGCTGGGGTGCGCACGGCGTACTCTGACCTCCGTGGCATACTCGGCAGGTCAATCGGGTAGATTGCATGACGGTGGCCCTCGTGACAGGCAACGCTCGCACACAATGCTAAATTCACTCCCAGAATTGGTGACCCTAGACGGCGCGCAAATCCCGAAGCGCTCCGCGGCGCGCATGCGCATCGAGCAGTGGACGCCTGGCATTTCTGTCACTTGGTCGCCAAGCGATTTGCGGCAGGCGGTGGCCGACAACCGACGCGGCCTATTCTCGCGCTCGTCTCAGCTGGCCGAGTCGATGCTGGCTGATGACGAGTACACGTCGAGCCTCAATCGAGCGATCGACGAGGTTCTGTCGTCTCCATTTTCACTCATGCCCGAGACCGAGGACGGCGACCCCATCTCAATCTCGGAGTTGATTGCAGAGCAGCTCGGCGCGCAGTGGGGTAAATGCATCACCGAAGAGGCCATGGCCTCGATTCTAGGCTGGTACCTGGGCATTGGCGCGGCCGTAGCCACCATCGACTGGGACAAGGAGTGGAGGCCGTATCTGCGCGTCCTACACCCACAATTCATGTGGTGGGACTCCGAGATGGTGAACGCGCGCGGTCAGCTCGGCGCGATGATGTACCAGACGCGCAACGGCGCAGTTGAGATCACGCCTGGCGACGGCAAGTGGTTTTTGATGGGTTCGCGAGAGTCCTGGGCGTCGTGCGCCGTTGCTGCCATCGGCGAAAACTGGTTCGTCAAGCGGTGCGCTTGGCGCGACTGGCAGCGCTACAATGAGCGCCATGGCCTGCCCATCATCAAAGCATTCGTGCCGTCGAGCGCTGAGGCTCAGGACAAGCGCTCGTTCATCCGCGACGTCTCGCGCGTTGGCTCTGACACGACCGTTGGTCTACCGACGCACCTCGGCCCAGACGGTGAGCAGTTTGATTTGGACCTGTTGGAGGCCAAGGATCTGGCCTTCGATTCGTTCGAAAAGACCCTCGCGCGCTGCGACCGCAAGATTCAGATCTTCTTCCTCGGCAGCAACGTCGGCTCCGAGACGACCAGCGTTGGTTCGCGCGCCGCATCTGAGGCGTCTGCTGACGTCACCAAGCGCATTGCGTCCTCTCGGGCACGGCGTTTCGGCACCTACCTGCGAGACCAACTGGTGACTCCGTGGGCGCTCTGGACGGTGCCTGGTGCCACGCTCGATGCGATGCCGTGGCCGAGCTGGCAGGTCATTGCCGGCCTCGAGGAGAGCACGTCTATCCGCTGGGGCGCGGTTGCCGACGCTATCGCCAAGTGGTCGACGGCTGGGTACGACGTCAAAAACGCCATCGACATCGCGGCCGAGCTGGGCTTGACGGTGGAAGAGAAACCCGCTCCCGAGCCCGGCGCCATTGACCCCAAAACAGGCATGCCTGTGCCGCCTCTCATGGTGCCTGCTGAGCCCGGCATGCCAGCCGAGTCTGTACCCGCCGAGTCTTTACCCGCCGAGGAGGAGGCGCTCACTGCCGGCGGTCTGGATTTTGGCCAGGTCCTGGGTCGGCACCGGCGCATTGCCATTGTCGGTGGGCCAAGGGTCGGCAAAACAACGCTGTCCAAGCGCGTCAGTGACCGCAAGGTAGTGTCCACGGACGATTTCATGCGCCAGCCATGGGGCTCTGTCCCGACGCTCATTCAGGGCGCCGTAGCGCTCGAATCGGCGTTTATCGTGGAGGGCGTCCAGGCGGCTCGGTTTTTACGCAAGGGCGGACAGGTGGACGCCGTGATTCGGCTCGACCGCCCCAAGGTTCCGCGGACCAAAGGCCAGGAGACCATGGCCAAATCGGTCAACAAGATTTTTGACCAGTGGGCGAGCAGCAACAGGTCGACGCCGGTCTACCTGGAGCACGAGACCAGCATGGGGCCACGGTTTCGCCGAGCCTGATGCATATCGTTACGGAAATCTGATAAGGATAAATTATGAGTCGTAATCGGACTGAGCAACAATTCGAGACCCGTGGTGAGGGGCACGCATCGTCTGCCTTGAGCGAGGCTCTGGGTGACAAGAGCGAGGTAGATCCTCCGGTGCTTCGCCCGACGGTGGGCCGTGACCGTGAGGTCGAGTCCGATGATGACTTCGTGCTGCCGGCTGCCCAGCCGCCCAGCGCAGTCAACCTGACTCGCCAGTCACTGGCCTCGATGGTCGGCGACGCGCGCGCTCTTGAGATGATTCCCCTGTCGCCTGGAGAGCCCGGTTATGTCGGTTGAATTCGAGCAGCTCGGCGCATTCGGTTTGCTCGGAGACGAGCCGCCGACCGAAATCAAGCTGTTCAGCTTCGGCACCACGGCGACTCGCAAGGGCTCGTTCGTGCTCGACGCCGCGGGCGCTGCTTCGGTCATGGAGGCGTTCGCCGATGGCGGCATGGACCGCCTGCCGTTTGACGCTGGCCACGGCCAACTGGCTGGTTCGGGTGCCCATCCGGCGGCTCACAAGAGCAAGGGGTGGTTCCTTCCTGAAGTGCGCGTGGACGGCCTGTATGCCTCCGATATCCAGTGGACCAAGAGCACCAAGGCAGAGCTAAGCGACCGTGAGTGGCGCTTTTTCTCGCCAGCAATCCGGTTCGACGGCGCGAGCCGACGGATCCTCGAATTGATCAATGTGGCCCTGACTAATCAGCCGGCCACCAAAAATCAGCGCCCGTTGGTGCTGAGTGCAACCCCTGAAAAGGCAGACGAAATGAAACCCATCCTGGAGAAGCTCGGCGCAGCCGATGAAACCGGTGCGCTCGCTGCGATCACCGGATTGGAGGCCCAACTGAGCATGGCTACGGCCGAACTCAGTGCCGTTACTGGCGAGCGAGATTCGCTCAAGACGCAACTCGCAACGCTCACCGCTGCGGCGGTCAAAGAGAAGCGCGACGCTGCTATCACCAAGCTCATCGAAGACGGCAAGCTCGCGCCGGCTCAGAAGCCGTTTGCTGAGTCGCTTTCGATGGAGCAGCTCGGTCAGTTTGCCGAGACGCTCACTGCCATTCGGCCCGTCTCTATCGAGAGCGGCACCGAGATCGCGACCCTCAGTTCTGAGGAACTCGATGTGTGCGCGAAGCTCGGAATTAAGCCCGAAGATTTCCTCAACACCAAGGCCTCGGCCAAGAAAGGTGGCCGCTAATGGTCGCACTTGCAGCAAATAGTGATGTCCTAGAGATCGATTCTTCCTACGCTCAGCTGACCGGTGACTTCGGTGGCGGCGTCCCTCTCGCGGCTGGCGTGTTCTACAAGGGCGCCATCGTGTGCTGGGACTCGGCGGACCAGAGAATCAAGCCTGCCATTACCGGCACCACGCTCACGGCCATGGGTCGTTGCGAGGAATTCGTCGCGCTCGGCTCGACGGTCACCAGCATCCGAGTTCGCTCGGGCATTTTTGGATACACCATGGGCACTGCCGGTGACGCACTGGTCCAGGCCGATGTAGGCGCCTTGGTTTACCTCATCGACGACCAAACGGTCGCCAAAGTCTCAACCGGTCGCTCTATCGCCGGCCGACTTTACAAGGTCGTCGGATCGACGGCGTTCGTCCGTATCAATCCGCTCACCTGAGCTTAGGAGCGCACCAAAATGATCATTACCCCTACGACTCTCCAAAATCTCCAAACGGGATTTTCCACCTCCTATCAGCGAGGCTTTACCCAGACTCCGCAGTTCACCGACGCGTTCACCATGACCGTGCCGTCGACTACGGACCTGGAAACCTACGGCTGGATGCTTGATTTGGCGGACCTCCGCGAGTGGGTTGGCCCTCGCTTGATCCGCAACTTCGTGACTGCCTCCTACCAGATTCGCAACAAGAAGTACGAGTTGACCTACGGCGTGAGCGTCGACGAAATCGAAGACGACCGCCTCGGTCTCTACGACATGAAGTTCGAATTGATGGGCTACCGCTCGAAGGTTTGGAAGGACAAGCTTCTTGCTGTTGCTCTCCAGGCTGGTGTTTCCACGGCTTCGTTCGACGGCGTGAATTTCTTCGCTACGACCCATCCGCTCAACCCGGCCGGCAACCAATCGAACAACTTCACGGGCTCGGCTCTCACGCCCACGAACTACAACACCGTCCGCACGTCGATGATTGGCTACACGAGCAACAACGGCGACAATCTGGGCATCATGCCCAACCTGTTGGTCGTTCCTCCGCAGCTCGAGATTGCGGCTCGGGAGATTGTTTCGATCCCGACGGTCGCAGCCGGCGGCGGCAACCCGTACTTCGGCACGGCTCAGGTTTTGGTCGTCCCGGCTCTCGCGAACCAGGCAACCACCTGGTACCTCATGGACACGTCGAGCCCGATCAAGCCCCTGGTTTTCCAGGTGCGCCAGGCTCCCATGTTCGCTCAGCAGACGTCGCCGGATTCGGACGCTGTCTTCCACCAGGACATGTACTTCTACGGCGTAAAAGCCCGTGGCGGCGCAGGCTACGGGCTCTGGTTCAATGCAGCCCGCGCAATTGCCTGAGTTGTTTTGATTCTGACTGGCCCCCATGCTTTCGAGCCTGGGGGCTTTTCAGGTGTGAGCCAGTACGCAACGATTTCTGATTTCTACGACCTCGGCCTCAAGGCAGATGCGCTCGAAGAAGTCGTCGATGACGTGCTCAATTTGCACCTCATCACTGAGTCGAGCGTGGTCGACAGCTACCTCGGCTCTCGCTACTCGCTGCCGCTCATCACGCCGTTTCCCGGCGCTCTGACTCGCGTTGTTTGCGACTTGGCGGCCTACTCGATTTTGATGCGGCGGGGTTACAATCCCGAAACATTCGACTTGAACTATGAGAAGCGCGCCATGGCTGCGCTGGAGTGGCTCAAGATGATTTCCAACGGCTCGCTGTCGCTGCCGGGCGTGATTGACTCCACGCCAGGGCTTAATGACGGATCGCCGTTGGTTTACTCTCAGCCCATGCGCGGTTGGCGATGAGCAACAGTATCGCCATTGGCAAATTGCTCGTGGCGGCCAAGGCGTGTGAGTCGCTCCAGCACGCGCTCACAGAAGGCGCAGTTGCCGCAGCCAAAGAGACCGAACGCTTGATTGCGGAGGGTTTCAAAAATGAGAAATCCCCCTACGGTCGCAAATGGCCGGCGCGCAAGGACAAGCTCCCGCACCCTATCCTGGACAAGTCCGGGCGTCTCAAGCGGTCATGGTCGGTCAAGGCCCAGGGCAAGCGCATCCTGATTCGCACGTACGGGGTTGATTACGCCAAGTATCACCAGAGCGGCACCAAGCGCATGCCAGCGCGTCGCATGGTCCCAGAGGGTAAGTTGCCACCCAAGTGGGCCAAGCTCATTGGCGCCCGTGTAGCGCGCGCCCTGGGCGTCAAATTGCGCAAGGGTGGGTTTCGCTGATGCCCGGCAACCGCATCACTCCCAACCTCTCGCGGTTCGGACGATTCGCCGCAGAGGTCGAGGCCAACCTTGCCGATACCACGGTCGAATTTCAGTCCGGCCGCGCGCGCGAGGGCGAGCACGGCATACGGCGTCGCGTCATGATGTACCGAGATGGTGGGCTCATCCTGGCTCCCAAGCGCGCCGGTGGGGCGATGGTTGGCGGCGAGAGCGGGACGCGCATCCCCACGATTTACGACCGGCACGAGTCGGTAGCTGTTGTGTTGCATGCTGAGAGCGAAGAATCGCTCGACCAGTTGCTCGACAACATGATCAACGCCATCGACAGGGTGGCACCAAATGGCGGCATAAATTGGGAGAGTTACGAATGGAACGAGAACGAAATAGCCCAAAGGGTGCCGCAAATCCGGCTCCGGTTCGCGGTGAAATTGCCGGTGGCGGAGGAGATTCGGCCGCTCACGATCATCACGGCGGAGGAGATGGAGTTTCACTTCATCGTGCCTCCGGAGACTCTGGACCTTCCGGGCCCCGATTGACGGTGGCTCAGCATGGCGCCTTGCTCACTGGCAATGCTGTGCACCTCTACGCTGGCGCGCGCGTGCATTACGGCTGGGTCGAACACGAGCATCACTACGCCGACCGACCCGTCATGCTCACGGCGTCAGAGTTTGCCGAGGCCCTGGCGGCCTCCGGCGCATACCCAGTCAAACCTCTGTTAGAGATTGCAAAGGCTAGCGCCCACACCGGCGCTCCACCCAAAGGCTCCTGACCCATGCCCAATAACCCCGCCTCAAATATTACGATTGTAGATCCTGGGCTTGGCGTCACGACGCCCGCTCAAATGCGCCCCATTGTGATGGGCGTCACCAACGCTGGCACGGCCAACGTGCTCAATTTTTACTCGTCTCCGGCCAAGCTTGTCGCCGAGATGGGCTACGGCCCAGCGGTTGAGGATGCTCTGCAAATCCTCGCCTACGCCGGCGGCCCGGTTGGTTTCGTCAAAACGGCCAATTCGGTGGCAGCCACCAATGGTGCCATCACCAAGTCAGCTGGTGGCCCCACGGTCACGCTTGCTGGCGCGGCTTCATTCGATTTCTCGGCCATCGTAGAAATCACTCTCGCCGGCGCGCTTGGGGTTGGCAAATTCCGCTACACTCTGGACGCCTACGCAGGAGATACGCTCGAAGAGCGCACCTATTCGGGCACCATCACGATTCCGGCCGGCGGAACCTACCTCATCCCGGGCACCGGCATCACGCTGACGTTCCCGGCTGGCACCTACGTGCTGGCTGAAACCTACAGCTGGACGAGCAACGTTGCCTCGTTCAACGGCACCGACGTTACCGCGGCACTCACGGCAATCAACGCGAGCCCCCTCGCTTGGCGCTTCCTGTTGCTCTCGGCGTCGACGCTCACGGGCAACGCGGCTACCACGGCGGCCCTTTTGGCCACGCTCCAGAGTTCGCTCGCCACTCAGGAGGCAAACGAGCGATTCCGCGCAGCCATGGCCCCCACGACTGGCGATCGCACGGTGCTACCGGCCGCTGTAGTCACGGCCTACTCGGCCACTGTCGCCAATCGTGAGCTGATCGCGCACGGCTACGCTCGTTACGTCGGGCAGTTTCAGCTTCCTGGCAGAGCCTACGTTGACCGTCCGGTCGTCGTGAGTTTTGCAGCCCGAGCGGCTGGCTCTCTGATTTCGACTGACCTCAAGCGCGTCGTCGGAAACGGCCTCAATGACGGCGGCCCGTTGCCTGGCGTCATCAAGCTGTTTTTCGACGAGCGCGTGGACGCATCGTTGCTCGACGACATTTACATCAGCACGGCGCGGACGTACGACGGCCGGCCCGGTTATTTCATCACTCAGGGCCGCATGAAAATCGCCGCTGGGTCGGACTTCACCGGCTGGCATCGGCGCATGGTCATGGACGTTGCTTGCGAGACGGCTCACTCGATCGCTGTGACGTTCATCGGGCGCGGCGTTCGCACGAACGCGATCGTTGGCACCATCGACGAGCGGGACGCGCTCAGGCTGGAGTCTGAGGTCATCAACGCGGTCAGCTCACAGTTGATCTCGCCTCTCAACGCAGAGGGATCCGGCGGTCACGTGTCGGGTGTCAGTTACCGCATCGATCGCACGATCAACATTCTGGCAACCGCCACAATCCAGGGCGACCTGGGCATCAGGCCGCTCGGCTCGGTTGACTACATCCTCACGCGAGTCGGCTACTCGCTCAATGCTGGCGCCGAAACGGCCGGAGTCTAATCATGGCAACCTATCCCGACAACACCGGTTTCAAGTCCACATTTTCGCGCTGTGAGCTGACCCTAAACGGCAAAATCTACACTGCCATAACCAACGTCAGTATTGACCAGCCGACGGAGCGCGCTGGGGTCAAAGGCACCAAGCCTTTCCCCATCGGTCAGACCGCAGGCACCATGGATCTCGGCGAGGGAACCATTACGTTCTCCGATGAGGCCGAGCGCATGCAGTTCATCAACGACCTCGGCGACGGCTACCGTGAGAAGCTCTGGGGCCTGACCTGGGTCATCAGAAGCGGCACTGAAACGTTCAAGACCGAGTGCGTCGGCTGCGCGGTGACCGGCAATCCCATCGACCACGGCGAAGGCGCCGACGCTCTTGGCGGAGACATCGCGTTTTCGTTCATGAGCCACAAGATCAACGGCAAGTCCCCCCACTTGCCTTGAACATGGCCGAAAGGCCTAGGGAGACTCCGCGCGTTTTCTAACCCTTTTCGTGCCGAGAGACCTGTGCATGGAGCCCCGCTGTTTCGCCATAGTGGGGCTTTCGCATGTCCGCCGCTCGCTGTGCTACATTCGGCGCCATGGCGAATATCACTACCAAGCTCCCCAATGGGGTGCTTTTCGAGGCACGCAAACCGACCACGGCTGAATGGGATCGCTACGTCGAAAAGATTCGACGCGGTGAAATCAAGGTGGGCCAGCGTGAGCTGGTTCAACTCTGCTCCACATCGCACACACCCGAGGAAGCCTCCAAGCTCCTCGCGCGCTACCCCGGTGCAATCAAGCCCATTGCTACTGGGCTAGACGAGCTGGCTCAAGGCCCGGCGTGGGAGGATGACGCGTTCATTTCGACTGAGGACGGCACGTCGATTGGCGGCGTTCTGTTTCGCGCGCCGACGCTCGAGGAGTGGGAGTCTGTCCAGGAACAGATGGAGGATCGAGACAAGAAGTGGGGAGAAATCACCCGCATTTTCCTACTCGATTTGACCGATGCGAAAGCCGACGCGACCAAGCTATTTGAAGACTACCCGGCGTGCGTCCAGGTCATTGGGCGCGAGGTCGGCAAGTTGGTTGGGCAGGGCATCTCGGTCACTGTAAAAAAAGACTAGACCACTGGCGCGCTGTGCGTGCGGACCGCTACCAGGTGGCGCGCGCACTCCAAGCATTTCGTGATGGCCGTGGGGACATTTGGGATCACACGGGCGCGCTGGTGGTGGCAGACGGCCTGGACGACATGCGTGTGCTGCGAATGGTGGCTGAGGGCATGGCTGGCGTGAAACGTGGTAAAGGTGTGAGTTAATGGCCGACTCTGTCGAACTTGTTGTCGAGCTGAAAGACCGCGTTTCACGGAACTCAAAGGCCGCGGCTCGTTCGCTGGAGATGTTGGCCAGGAAGAGCAAATCGCTAGACAGGACGCTTCAGAGTCATCAGTACAGGGCGGCCAAGCGGGCGGCTGAAGACAAGAAAATGTCAAAGGCTTGGCTGGTCGGCATGTCCGCGGCTGGCCTGGCAGCAACGGCGTGGGGAGCCGGCGTTGCTGCCGCAACATACGTGGCCGCCACGTCTCTGCACAGAGCAGGTATGGAGGCGAGCAAGATGGCGTACGCCTTCAATCTGCTCTCGGATGGCAACGGCCCGGAGACCATGATGCGCATCACCAAGCTGGCCGCTGGGCTGGGCTTGGAGGTGGGGGAGACCGCTAACAACTATCTAAGGTTGCTGAAGCTCAATTTCAAACCCGCCGCCGCGGAGGAGATCGTCAAGCTCGGCGCCGACATGCAGGCGCTGGGCGCGAGCGCTGAGCAGGTCTCGCTAATCGTCAAGGCGATTGGCCAGGTCAAGGGCAAGGGCAAGCTCCAGATGGAGGAGCTGAGAAACCAAATCGGCGACCACGGCGTCAATACCAGTTTGGTACAGGATCACATTGCCAAAATAATGGGCATCGATCGCAAAACTGTCGAAGCTGCAATCTCGGCCGGCAAGGTCAACGCCGAGGTTGGTATCCAGGCAATCCAGGCGGCGATCAAGGAGCAGCTCCACGAATCCAGGGCCGGTGAGGCTGCCGAAAACTTCGTCAAAAACACATTTGCCGGCGATCAAAATCGCATGGCGGCCGAGGCGGAGCATCTGGGCCTTGGTCTTGGCAACATGTTTCGGATGGGCTTCGAGGACCAGGTCACTCAGGCCAGGAGGCTCCAAAAAGGCGGTATAACTGGCATTTTTGCGGAGGCTGGATCTTCTGATTTCTTGGACAAGTTTGCCAACAATCCAATGGTTGAAAAGTTGGGTGGTTTCATCGAGAGAATCGGCGCTGGGTTCGCCATGGTTCTTCCTCAAATCCTGGCGGTGGGCGAGGCGCTTTTCGAGGGCTTTGGTGAGGGGTTCGGGTTCGACGATGAGGCGATGTTTAGCGCCGAGAGCATAGCGGCGATATTGCGAGACGATGTCGCGCCAGCCATGCGCACAGTCGGGTGGCTGGTCGGGAACATGATCGAGCTGACTGGGTTCCTGGCAGTCGGCCTCGGGTACATGGCCATTCAGTCGGTTAATGCCGGAGCTGCAATCCTAAGTGGCATCGGGTCCGCCATAACCTGGCTCTACGAGCTACCTGGAACCATGTTCGACATTGGCAAGAACGCGATCACTGGGTTCATTGATGGTATAAAAGCCCAGTGGCAGGCGGCAAAGGACACCGTTGCGAGTTTTGCTGACACCATCGTGGCGCAAACCAAGAGCGGTTTCGGCATCCATTCGCCGTCCAAAGAATTCGCCTACCTCGGAGAAATGTCGGCACAAGGCTTCCAGGTGGGCCTCGACAAGACAACGCCGGTTTTGCCTGGCGCGTCTGCCATGGTTGGATCTGACGCGATGAAGGGCGGCGGCGGTTCCAGTTTCGGCAACTTCAGTTTTGCAATTACGGTCAACGGCGGCGGAGACGCGGAGGAAACCGGTCGCGCTGTTTTCGCGGAATTCGAATCGAATATGACTCGCTTTCTCGGCGGCATGGTTCAGCAGGCTGGCGCATGACTTGGGCAACTGACATCGGTGAAAAAAACAAGGACGACAACGTTACGCCTGGCCCGAGCGAGTGGGATCAACTGCTCATTGCCGGGTCACCATGCCCTGGCATCGTGACGGTGGAGCTCTCCCTTTCGGCGGACATCGACAAGAAAAAACCGAAGGGCGTTCGCAAGTCGCAGGCTGTAGATCGCGGGGCGAAGCCGGCGAAGGCGCGCATCAAAATTCTACTCCAGCCAAGCGAGCTGGCAATCTTCGCAGAGAAAATTGTCCCGCTGCTATTCGCCAAAGGCAAGGACGCGGCGCAAGACCCGCTCGAACTCAGCCACCCGGAACTCGAACTCTGGGGTATCAACCTTTTCATCATCGAGGATTTGACCAGCTCACCGCCAGAGCCAGGCGGCCTCAAGGAAATTACGTTCGCCGCTATGGAGTACGTAGCGCAACCGAAGGCAGTGAAGCCGAGGGGCATAAAAACGGTGGAGGATTTGGCAGAGGCCGTGCAAACCAATGTCGTTCCGATCGCGCAAAACCTCGTCGACAAGCTATTCAATGCCGGAAGGTCGCTGTTGTGAGCGAGGCCGTAACAGTCACAAGCGCCGGCCAGTCTCAATACGTGCTGAGCGGCACAATGAGCATCCCGCGAATCGGCGCATGGGTCATCGACGTCACCACTCGTGAGCAACTGGCGTCCGGCGCCGTCGCGATCAATGACGGCGAACGTGACTGGCAGGGGTTCTGTACGAAATCAACCGGCGGTGTGTCGGCTGTTTTCACCGCTCGGATTGTTGGCGGCTCTGGCAACCTGACCGCCGAACTGGGCCCGGCGCACTGGCAGAGCACGACGCTCGGCGCCGTCCTGGCTTCGACTCTCACTGACGGCGGAGAGCGACTCAGTGGCCTGATTCAGCCAGCCGTTCAGGCCGTGCCGCTGCCGTTTTGGACGCGCACGACGGGCACGCTTGGCGCCGCCGTGGCTGCCCTTGCTGGCGTCGCTGGCTCTGACTGGCGAGTGCTCCAGGACGGGAGCGTTTGGCTCGGCACGGGGCGCCCAACGCCAGCAAACCCATTTGATGCGGAGCCACTGCTCATTGATACCGACTTGGCCGTCGGTCTCATCGTTCTGAGCCCCGAATCGTTTTCGACCATTCCCGGCGATTTGATTTCCGGCCTCGAGGTCCAGTCCGTGCGATACGAACTCAACTCCACGCTACGCGCGTGGGCCTACGTGGAGCCAGCCTGATGCCAGCCGAGAGCAAACAACGCCAGACAAAGGTTCCGGCCCCGACAGTGCCTGTCGTCGTGTTGCCGAGGAGCGCCGCTGCCTACGTGCCGGTGTTTTCGTTTGAGGGACTCAACGCGCCGAGTGTGACTCTCCAGGTTTTCACGGGCTTGAGCGCCAGCTACCGCGCAACCATCACGGTGGTCGGTCTCAAGTCGACTCGCTCACTCACGGCGGAGGAGATCCTCGGCGGCATCGGCTCACTCAACCCGCCGACGGTCAACGCCAAAACGGTTGCTCAGTTGCTGGATTTGGCCGTGCGAGCGGTGCTTTCTGCCGCCGAGGATTCCGGCGTAGAAATCACACCGGACGCGCTGTCCGTTGTCTCGCACGCCGTGAGTTACTCCGTGCGCGGCGCTCTGCTCAAGGCTGGGGTTGACGCCTGATGGCTCCAGATTTGCTGGCGCAATTTATCCGCTGGGTCATGCGGGACACCAAATATTTGGGCCTGTACTCATGCACCGTGCAAGCGCCTAGCACCGGTGACACCGTGGACGTCATGCCGGACGACGGCGCAATCGCAGGGACTGGTTTGCAGTCTGTCCCGGTGCTCTACGGGGCGCCGGACATCAAATCCACGTTCTCACCTGGCGTGAAAATGCTCCTGTTTTTTGCCGGCGGAGATCCTCGGCAACCGAAGGCCATTGGATTCGGCGGGTCCGCAATTACGACCAGTGTGGGCGGTGGCCTCATGCCGTTTGCGCGGGTCGGCGATACAGTGGCGATTACAGCCGCCACAAGCCCAAGCGGCCCGGTCACCGGCACCGGAATCATCATGGGTGGCTCGCAGAAACTGACCGGCTGATGGCGATCGTATATCTCGGCTCACTCTCGCTTGGAGACGCAATCCCGGGGCTCCAGGACGCCCTAGGGGCCGCCGGCGAGGGTCTACGTACCGCGCGCACGGCAGTGGACGGCGCGATTGGCCAGCTCGGTTCGATGGTCTCTCAAATTCAGGGGCTAGCCGGCGAACTAGAGTCAGCAAAAGACTCGCTCGTCTCGACGGCGCTCGCCCCAGCGCTTGCTGCCGTCTCCACGGCGCAGGGCCTGCTTAACGACCTCAATAACATCACCAATCCTGGAGACTACGTTGCGGCGCTCCTGTCTCAAATTGACGCCGCTCGCGCCCTGGTAGCTAGCCTCGTGCCTGACGATTACCTCGGCGACATCATCGACGGCGTCTCCTCCTCGATTGCCGGGCTCCAGTCCCAGGCTCTTGGCTACGTAGGCCTAGGCGACGATCTGTCCGACTTGACCGACGATGTGGCCGGCGTGCTCGGCAACGTGACCGGCATTCTCGGCACCCTGACCGAGGCGAATGTCGCGACGCTCGGCGCTTTGGTGGCGTACTCTGAGATGGCCTCTGCCCTGCTCAATTCGGGCGTGCACGCGTTTGGCTACACTGGGCCCTTGTCGAACCTAGGCGGCGAACTCGACGCGGCCACGCCGGCCACATCGGTCTCGGGCTCGGCCACCATTGGCGGAGTCATCCTGTTCGCCAAAACCAGCGACGGCGCGACGCTCGCGGCTCTCAACGATGTGTTTGGCATATGATGGCCATTTGCGAGGTACGGTAATCCCGTGGCGGACTCGGAGCTTGGGACAGATTTCGGCGGGGTGACCGACCTGGACGCCGCATGGGGTTCGGTCGGTGGTCGCCGTGCGCTGGCAGAGTCAATCGCCCGGCGGCTCATCACGCCGCGTGGAGCTCTACCTGATTTCCCTGACTACGGTTTCGATCTGGTGTCGTGCATTGGCTCTGCCATGACGGACTCGCGCATTCGGCAGCGAGTGTCGGAGCAGGTGTTTTTGGAGGAGGAAATTCAGAACGCCAGCGTCTCAATCGTGCGCACCAACCCATACGGCAACACCGCGTTGGACATCACGGTCTCGATCGATGCGACCGGAGTTCCTCCGTTTGATTTGACCCTCAACGTGTCCGCGCTCGGCGTCGAAGCGATCATTCCAAAGGACTAAAATGCTATCGCTCGAACAACTCCGCCAGCCAATGAAGCGCAGCGAAATCGCTGCCTGGCTCATTCAGACTCTCCGGGACCTGGGTTTCCAGACGACTGGTTGGCAACCGGGGCGCAATCAAACCACGATCCTCAATGCCATCGCAACGGTGGGCGCGTCGCTGTCGCAGGTCGCTGTCACATTTGCTCGCGCGAACTACTCTGAGACCGCGACGGGCCCCGGTCTGACCCTGCTCTCGCGCTCGCGTTTCTCCAATGAGCGCGAGAGTGCTCTCCAGGCCACCGGCCCGATGCTGTTTCGCTCCACCGCAACCTCGGCTCACACAATCCAGGTGGGGCAGCTCGTTATTGAGAGCGCGAGCACCGGTGTGCAATTCGGCAACACCACCGGCGGCGTCCTGAGTGCCGGCGGCACTTTGACTCTCACGGTGGAGGCTCTCGCCTCTGGCCTGTCCGGCAATGTTGCAAACAGCACTAGGTTGTTCCTGGTCACGCCTCTGGCAGGGGTTGAGGTAACCAACCCGGGACCAGGCCTTGGGGTCGCCTGGTACACGACCCAGGCCGGCAGAAACGCCGAGCTGGATTCGGAGCTTCGCCTCCGCAACTCGACCAAATGGGGACTTCTCGCTGTCGAGAAAACCAAAACGGCGATGATTGCACTCGCCCTGGAGCAGGACGGCGTGGCCAAGGCCTCCGTGGTCGACAACAACCCTCGCGGCCCCTTCACGGTGGACATTTACATCAGCGCCGCGGCATCAATCGTGAGTGCCGGACAGATCGCAGCGGCCCAGGCGGCGTTTGCAACGTATACGATGGGCACCGAGTCAGTGTGGCCGCCTACTGACACGCCGCTGCCGTCTAGCGTTCGGCTCTATCACCCCCCAACACTGCAACTCACAATCAACGGCGTAGTGTACTACGACCCGCAATTCACCGAGGCGGACATCGAGATCGAGCTTGGAAATCGGCTGGATGCATTGGTGGAAATCACGCCGCTCGGCGGAACCACCTACGCCGCCGGGGCGGAGAACCTGCTGACGCTCGGAGACATTTTGCAGGTCATCGAGGAGACTCGCGGCGTTCTCTCGGCGACGCTGACTCTGCCGGCCGGCAACGTGGCCCTGTCTCCGACGACGCTCGTAATTCCACCGGCCGCAGGGTGGTTCGTTGGCCTCAACCTGGTGCCTGGAGTCACCTAATGGGCGAATATGTAGACTACATGACCAAGAGCGCCACGGGGCCATTTCGTGGCACCATGGGTCAGCGAATGGTGGCCACGTTCGGCCTGCTGTTCGACGCGATTCAGCAGACTATCCTGGACGCCGTGCTTTCGCCGTGGCTCGATGAGAGGAACGGGCCGGCGTACGATTCGCTCCGCGTGATCGGCAAGGAGCAGAGCATTCCGCAGTTTCCCGAGGAGTCCTGGCTCCAGTACCGCGCGCGCTTGCGCGACCCTTGGAGCACGTGGGCTCGCGCCGGAGGGCCGCCGCTCATCATCGAGCAACTGGCTCTCGGTGGTTTTCCTGGAGCACAGATTTTTCGCTGGAGCGCCGGCGGTTCGCCGTCTGAGTTCGTGGTGTTTTTCCCGGTAGGCTCACACCCGGTGACTGGGCCTGGAGCGGCCTGGGGATCTTTCGTTTGGGGTGACGGCACACACTACGGCCCGACTGGGATAACGCCGGCCCAAATAGAGACCATCCGCGGCATCATCAAACACTGGAAGCCGGCCATCTGGGTCTGCAAAAAGGTGATTTTTGAGCTGAGCGGCTGGACGTATGGCTCTGGGCATACCTGGGGCGAACCCGGACTAGTATGGGGCGGAACTCAAGCAGAAATCGGAGTCTGAAATGCCTGGAAATATCACTGACGCGAACGTTTTTACAGATCCAGTCAACACTCCGCTCGATGGAGAATCAGCAAACGGTTCGAGCGTTCTCGATGCTCTGCAAGACCTGGCGAACCGAACGCGGTTTCTGAAGAACCAGGTGGATGCGACCAATGCAACGGCGGCGTCTGGGGCAGTAATCCGGTCTCAGTGGGCTGAGTACAGGATGACTGGAGACCCGGTAGCTGGCTCCGGCGAGCCAACCTTGACCGAGTTGAGTGATCCTGCGGCAGCGTATTCCCTGGTGGCAGATCGAATCCAGGTTCCAGCCGCCGGCACGTATAGGGTCAGCGCTGGGTTTAGCGCAAAAAGCGCGGACACGGGCGCCAGCAAAAGACTGCGTGTCCTTTTGAGAAAAAACGGGCTCACCACTGGTGACACCACCTACTCGCATTTTATCACTCGCGCCCTGAATGATGTCGATGCATTCGCAGAGGGGTCAATGACTGGGATGTTCATCATTACCACGCCCGCCACCGAACGAATCAACGTAAATTTTTCAAACTCCACCGGCAATATCGCTCTTCAGGTGTCCGGCGCTGACCAGAAATTCAACTGGATCTTGATTGAGCGGACGGCATAATGGGCGCCCTAGACAACCTCATGGGCAAACACGTCATTGTAAATGACGTGCCTCTACCGGACCGCAAAACCGTGCGTTTTGCCGGCGCCGTCACGGCCTCCGACTCGCCAAGCGAGAACACGACTGACATCGTGATCGCCTCCGGCAGTGGGACACAGAACCTCTCAAGCGTGCTCGGAATCGGCAACAGCGCGGCAGGCGAGCAACTGAAAAACGTGGGCGCCGCAACGGACCCGAACGACGCGGTAACCAAGCTCCAAAGCGACGGCATTGCCGATGCTCGCATTGACCTCCGCGAGTACGCCACCATGGCGCTCTCGCGCGCGATCGCGCCTGTGAGCGGACGTCGAACCATCACCAAGGGGTTCGCTGCGGCTGGCGATGGCGGCGGAGGCCAGTGGCTTGATGTTACCGGAGCCGCGCCTGGTACCCACGTCCACAACGGCGGCACGGTCATCGTGCCGATTGCCGGCGATGGTAGCGCGGCGAAGCTTCGGCAGAGCTGGACCGAAGTGGACGCACGCTGGTTCGGCGCGGCTCCGACGGCTAGCGGCGCGACCAATCATGCAGCGTTTGCGGCGGCACTGGCGCTGGGTAAGCCGCTCGTAATCTCCTCCGATACCTACACGATTACTGGCGCGACGCTCGTGGCAACGGCTGCAATCAGGGGCACCGGACCAGCCACGGACGCTGGGTCCAAACTCGTGTGCGGCGCATCACTCGCTGGACCCATGCTGCGATACTCTGTCAGCGGCGGGCGCATGTCGGGATTCACCGTGGACGGCGCGAACCTCGCCGACATTTGCATCGAGATACTGAACTCGAATATTTCGTCTCACGACAGCATCACGGTTATTCGAGCCCGGTACGATGGCGTGCACTACCCGATCGCAGGTAACAACCTGGGCACGGTCTGGACCGCGCTTAAAGCGATGTTCTGTGGGCGCCATTACACGACGGGCACGGTCACTGCCGCGGCCGGGGCCACCGTCATCACGGTCACGGGCGCCGCGGACCTCACGACCATCGGGATCCGCGAATCCTTCGACTCAATTTATTTTGATGCGGAGCGCACCGCCGACGTTGCTGGCGGCGAACTGTGCGGGCTTGTGCACGACGTCTCGGTGCTAAACGCTACGCAGCTTACAATCTATCCACCGCTCACCACCGCACTGACCGCAGCGACGTTTTCGGTCAACATGGGATCGGGCGTCAACATTGGTGCGCACAGCATCAATGGCTCGATGCGTTTTATATCCCCGCTATTTTTCGAGAATGCCGACGCGGGATTGCGCGACGCGGGCCTGTTCGGCGCAACCGTCATAGGCGGAATTTACGAGCACAACCACGCCGTTGGCCGCCAACTCGGCCGCCAACTCGGGACCGCGGCCAACAGCACCGGTGGCACGGATGTGGGGCCGCATTTTGAGGCGTCGTTTGGCGGCTCGTTTCAGTACGCATTTTGCTACCGCGTGCAACTGCTCCCCGGCATGTCGACTACTTTATTCGCGGGGAATGAGCACCCGGCGTTTCGGGTGTGGCCGTTCTCTCACGGTCCCCCGTCGCATTCGGAGTGTAACGATTTCCGCTCAATCAGCGGGGACACGGCCGTGCTGGCCCAGAGATTCAGCGGGAGGATCGGTCTGATTGTAGCCACGGCCCGACTAGTGCTGCAGTCTGGAGGCCTAGGCAATTTCCAGGACGGAGAAACTTACTACTTCAAGTGCCGCGCGAACGTCCAGATCATTGCAGGCGCCGGGGCTACGGTCTCAGGGCGCCTACTCTACGGCAACGGGTCGACAATTGAATGCACGCACATGGGCGGCGGGGAGTGGTTCGTTAGCGGCGGCGGCGGTTACTGGACGTCGACCACTGCCGCGCAGCCAAGCGCGCCGCTGTTCACCAACGAAACAATCCTGCTGACCGACGGAAATCCGGACAGTGGATCCCCGTCGCTCGTGACCAGTGCGGCCGGCGTTTGGCGCCGCTCCGACGGCAACATCGCGCAAGCCGGCCTCTACGTCCCATACCTGACGTATCCCAACGGCCGCAGCGTTGCTGGCAAAGCGGCAGCGGGTGCCGGGCTTGGCGACGAGATTGGGCTCACCGACAACACGGTGCTCGCGGCGCTCGGGTCGGCGGCGATCTCGGCACAGAAAGTCACGGACCCTCTGTGCGCATTCGCGAGCGCGGACGGGAAGGTGCTCGTCGAGCGGGTGTCTCCCGGCGCAGCAACCGACTCGGCGTCGCTGGCCAACGCGGCCACTCTGCTCCTCAGCTACACGACGGCCACGAACCGAGACCATGCGTTGATTGCGGTTGTCAAAATGACCGTCGCCTCGGTGCGCTACGTCGTGCGGCTGGCAGTCGACGCGGAGAACGTGGCGGGCACCGTAGCGGTCTTGGGCCAGCAAGTGCTTGGCGCCTTGCCCGTCGGCGTCACGCTCGTGGCCAACGTGAGCGGCACCTCCGTTCGCGCGGCACTGCTCAATAGTACGGGCGCGGCCATCGGCCCCATCCGCATGCGTTGGAGCCGCGCGACAGTCGAGGACCCTTCGTGAGCGTCTTAGACTACCACCGAGCACAGGTGTTCAACCCGCTCTCGATCACGAGTTCTACGCCGTTCCTCTGGTGCGAAGTCGACCGAGGCACGACGTTCTCGGGCGACGCGATCGCTGCTGGTACCACGCCGCCCGTCGTGACGATTACGGGGGTCAACTCGCCAACGTTCCCAACGATCAAAGTCCGCATTCCCGCCGGCGGTGCACGCGGCACGGCGACGTACGAGACGAGTTACGATGGCGTGCTTTGGAGCACGGCGGCCGCAACGCTCGCGTCTGTGGTGGTGGGACCGTTTACGATCAATTTCCCCGTCGGCACGTACGCAACGAACAACACATACGACGCGAATCCGCAGACGCTGAACGACATGACAGCGGAGGCAAATCACCTGAGCGCGGCAGCCGCGACGGGCCCGCTCATTGTGCCCAACGCATTGGGCGGGCGCGCGGGATTCACGGCCGCCGCGTCGCGGTATTTCGTGCGCACTGTGCTCACGAACTCGCGCGCGGTGTCGGGGCCCATGACGATCATCGTCATCGGCAGAACCCCCGCTTCGACCGGCGGCGTGATCATCGCAGGCGGAGTCAACTCTATGCGCGACCTACGCACAGACGGCGCGGGCGCATGGGGGCTAGTCTCCACTGCCGTCGGCAATATCTCCCCTACTGCAGCGGCGGAGATCAATCGAGACTTCCAACTCTCCGCGAGCTGGGATGGCGTTAATTCGCTCGGCGAGCTTCGGCAGCGGGGTCTGCCGACGGTGCGCGGTACTGCGAACCCAGTGGACCCTGCGTCACTTGCGCTCACAACGATCGCGTTCGGCGCGCACGGTACCGGCACGAACGTGGCCGTCAACTTCCAGCTAGCAGCGATCTTCGCTTGCGATGGCCTGCTGTCCGCCGGCGATCTGGCACGCCTCCGCGACGGCTTTGCACACCGCTACTCGATACTCTGACCCCCCGAGGTAACCGCCCATGACCAAAATAGCGAAAGAGTCGAAAGAGTCGAAGGCCGCCGCGAAGGCCGCATCGAAAGCCGCACGAGCACGGGCCAGTGCCGACGCGCGCGATGACGCCGAACTCATCGAGAGCATCCGTGAGCGGAAAGAGGCGGGTGTGTTCGAACGGATACACCTCGCGCGCACCGCCCTCGAAGGCGCGCCCGTCGCCTGAAATGGAAATTATGCCCAATCACACCAACGCCATTTTCGCAGCCCTGGTCTCAGTCGAGCCATCGCTCCCGTGGATTTTGCTGGCTCTGGCTACGGAGATCGGTTTGCGTTTCGTACGTCGACTTTTCCCCGCTCAGGCCAGGCTCATTCCCGCGGGCTGGGACCTCATCCCCGCGGCTCTGCTGGCTGCAGGGTTCGCCGCCGCGACGACGGAGGTGACGTCGCTCACTCTGTTTTTCGGTGGCGTCATGGGCGTCCTCGGGCCGTTGCTGCGCACCACTCCGCCAAACGTGCCGACGCCTCCGCCCTCGCCTCCTGCTGATGGCTATGCTGCGTGGACCCGCGGCGGGCCATCGTGGCGCGGACCATCCCCGTACTGGAGGCGCGGCGCTCTGATTGGGGTCCTAATGCTCCTGGTCGCGGCTTGCACCCAACCCCGCCCACCCGGGCGAGACCCGTGCTACCTGGCTGCCGAGGCCCGAGCTTTTGAGCGCGGCGTGACCGAGTGCGCGGATTACGAGTCGACGGCTCAGTGTCCAGCGTGGCCGGCCATCGACAGCGAAATGCAACGCGAGCAGGAGGCGTGCGAATGAACTGGGAACTACTGGTGAG
>Ga0335395_10000699_pt1 | contig 21074 bp, 18 predicted proteins | sample MAT02_FD_205744 | JGI IMG/M metagenome (GOLD analysis project Ga0335395, IMG submission 205744) | Freshwater microbial communities from Lake Fryxell liftoff mats and glacier meltwater in Antarctica - MAT-02 (spades assembly) (version 2) ...
TTAACGCCAAATGTACTACCGGTTTACTGTTTGACGACTAGGCCCAGATCCCCCCTAACCCCCCTTAAAAAGGGGGGAACCGGAAGATATCAAAGTCCCCCTTTTTAAGGGGGATTTAGGGGGATCTCCGAGGATTTTGGTTTTACACAGAGATGTGTGTACACGGTAGTTAAGAAGGGGGGAACCGGAAGATATCAAAGTCAACCCCTACTCCCCTTTTTAAGGGGGATTTAGGGGGATCTAGACTCAGCAAAAAGCGCATTAGACAAATAAAACTCCGCAATTGAAACCGCTACTATACAAACAAAGTCCGCCTTCGCGGACTGAAGAATACACGAATTAAACCAATAAAAAAGCACCTTAAAAAAAGTGCTTTCATGAACATGAACTTTCCATGTCTGACAAACTTTTACAAGTAATTCCGGGGAGTGCGCGCCCCGGCAGATGCTCCTGCCATCGAAGCAACCAAACCCAATAATGAGCCGAACAAAAACGACCAACCAGCTTTGGCAGCATTTTCAGCAATATTGCGAGCATCCTGAGCAGATACGTTAGGCGCTTGGTTCGGCAAATTCACATTACCCTGCTGCGCTTGATTAATCGCTGCTCCGGCATTCGCAGCTACTATGCCAAAAGTACCGGCTACGCCGTTTGCTAACAGCCAAGAGCCAATTGTTAAGGTAGTTGCCCACAAAATTGCCCCGTTCAAAAGTGCTGTGCTCCGGTTCATCGGGCCGCAAGAGCGAGCTGTTACCCAGCCGCCAACGCCTAAGCTAATTAGCAAACTGATGATTGACCAAATTCCGATCCCAGTACCCACGCTGCCTGCTATACTGCGCGGAGCTCCTGAATTAGCAATGTTGCTCAACCCGATCGCAGCGCCCAACGCACTTAAAACTAATTGTGTGCCGATCGCAATTACCAAACCTGAAAAAATCGGGCCCCAGCGCACTAGATCGTGATATTCCATAACGGGCTTCACTAATGTCGGCTCGGTAACAACGTTATCTACAGGTCTATTTACGTATGCCATAGCTTTTCCTTTCCTTTGACTGTTGGTTTAATTTTTAACAATCTTTCACCTAAGCATTGATTGTGGCTGAGATTGATAGAAACTATATCTGCCTGGGGAAATAACCACTATCTATGTCTGAAGAAAGAAACGAAAAAGTCATCAGCCGTCAGCCAGCAATTATTAGCTAATGACTGATTACTGATGGCTGGTAACTATTTTATCCACAGTCCTAGACACACGGAGGATCAAAAACCCGGTTTCTGCATCAATATTTCCCCAAGAAGCGACGAATTTTGGAAGAAACCGGGTTTTTTGCATCCAGGACTAATCCAGTTAGAAAAGTTCGCGGATGTATAGAGGAAAGACTGCTTAACGCAATCTGACAGCAGTCCCAACGGCAGTAATCAACAGCAAAGCCCCCGAAGAGTCTACATTAATCGTGCCGGTGTCAACTTCCACCCCGATTACGGCATTAGCGCCCAGGCGCTGGGCCCGTTTTTCCAGTTCCGCGAGGGCATCTCGCTGTCCTTTGAGAAACACTTCCTCATAACTGCCGGTGCGCCCGCCGATGATGTCGCGAATGCCCGCGAAAAAATCTCGCAGCGCGTTGGTGCCGTAGACCACCTCAGCAGTTACAATTCCTAGGTAAGATTGAATTTCTGCTCCTTGAATGATATCAGTTGTTGTTACAATCATCAGTTGGCCTCAAGTGCGAAAATTTTGAGTTGGTCTTGTTCTGTAGATTTACTACATCTGGCTATTCAAAAATTCCAGGCAAACCCTAAGCTGTTACCGATCGCAACTTGACAGCAATCCGCTCTTTTATTCCACACACTCTTTGAAACAAATGGCCGTGTACAAACAAAGTCTCTTGGTATTCAGTACGCTGTTGATAGCAGGATTCGCTGTCGCAGCCCCGCATCGGGCGCTCTCAGCAGAAACACCAGTTCAAGTTAAAGCTCAAAATAATCCAAATTTAGATGCTCTGCTGCGACAAGGGCGGGAGTTGGTAAATGCAGGAGATTACAGTAAAGCGATCGCCATTTATCAGCAAGCAGCCCGTTTAGATGCCGAAAACCCGCGCATTTTTTCCGGTATTGCCTATTTAGAAGCGCGTCAGGGCAACTATCAGGCCTCAGTAGAATTTTACCAACAGGCGATCGAGCTTCAACCCAAAAATGCTGACTTCCAATACGCCTTAGGATATGCTATGGCGAATCTGCAAAACTATCCCGCAGCAGCCGCAGCTTACCGTCGCGCCGCCCAGCTCGATCGCAAAAATGTCAATGCCCGGATCGGTCTCGGAGTGGTACTGTTTCAGCAAAAAGATTACAGCGGTGCTTTTAAAGCATACCAAGAGGCGATCGCCCTCGATCCGAAAAGTTGGCAAGCTTATTCTTCAATGGGTTTAGTATTGATCCAGCAGGGGAATTTTCTGAGTGCAGTTAATGTGCTCCAGCAAGCTGCCGAACTCGCTCCTAAACAAGCAAGCGTACAGTTAAAATTAGGTACTGCTTTGCTGCGGAGTGGCAACACTTCCGAAGGGGTAGCAGCTTTTGAAGAAGCTGCTAAACTAGAGCCTCGGAATGCAGATGTGCAGTTAGAAATCGGCGAACTGCTCAAAACTCAAAACGACTTAAACGGAGCGCTCGTAGCTTATCAGCGGGCTATTGCGGTGCGACCTAATTTAGTGGAAGCACACGCAGGAATTGGGGAAATTCAACTGGAAAAACAAGATTTTTTAGGAGCGATTACCACTTTTCGGCGAGTGATTAAGCTTGATCCAAACCGGGCAGAAGCTTATTACAATATGGGTAAGGCACTCAAAGCGCGCGATCGCAAATCCGAAGCAATTCAAGCTTTTCAACAAGCCATCGACATTTACCGCCAGCAAGGCAACAATGAGGGTGCCCAAAAAGCTGAGGCGGCGCTCAGGGAACTAAAGTAATGGGTAATTGGTAATGGGTAATTGGTAATGGGTAATTGGTAATTGCGATTTTATAATTACATCGTTCCCATACAATAGCTCCCGGAGGGCGGGTTTATGTGTTTCTTCAATTACCTCAAAGATGGCTGGTAAAACCCGCCCTATATCTCTTAGCGCTCTTCTCGATCTGGCGACTGTTTCAAATTATTAAGATTTTTTTAACCGCAGATCAACGCGGAGAAAACCGGATAAACGTGGTATGATTAGGGCGCGAGTTTTGATAGTGCGATCGCTCAGTAAATTCAAGAGCAAACAAGCGCGATCGCACAACAGCATTTTGTCAAAGATCTATCTTCTGTAATATGCTAGAACGGCTTACTGACAAGGAATCTATTTCTATTGGTAGAGACAGCCAACTTGTTAACATTTGTAAAATAAGCAAAATATCCTCTCCCTAGAACTTCATCTATGCAAACGTATGATGTCATTATCATAGGCGCAGGTCACAACGGACTCGTCTGTGCGTCTTATCTGCTGAAAGCTGGATATACTGTCCTCTTGTTAGAAAAACGTTCAGTTCCCGGCGGCGCGGCAACTACCGAAGCTGCGATTCCCGAATTGCCGGATTTTAAATTCAATCTTTGCGCGATCGACCACGAATTTATCCATTTAGGGCCAGTTGTCGAAGAATTAGAACTGGAAAAATACGGTTTAGAATATCTTTACTGCGATCCAGTTGCCTTTTGTCCGCATCCAGACGGCAAATATTTCTTAGCGCACAAATCCGTAGAAAAAACTTGTGCAGAAATCGCCCGCTACAACGAGCGCGATGCTAAAAAATATGCCGAATATACAGACTTTTGGCAGCGCACTTTAGGCGCAATGATTCCCATGTTCAACGCGCCGCCAAAATCTATCATAGATATTGCAGGCAACTACGATATTGCCAAACTCAAAGACTTATTTTCAGTCATCGGTTCACCCGACAAAACGCTGGACTTTATTCGCACGATGCTCACCAGCGCTGAAGACATTCTCAACGAGTGGTTTGACGAGGAATTTATCAAAGCACCCCTAGCAAGATTCGCCTCAGAACTCGGCGCGCCTCCTTCACAAAAAACCCTTGCTGTAGGCGCAATTATGCTGGCAATGCGCCACAATCCCGGCATGGCAAGACCGCGCGGAGGGACGGGTGCATTGGTGCAAGCGCTGGTCAATTTAGTGAAAACCTATGCGGGTGTTATACTTACTGACCAGCACGTGGAGAAAATATTAGTTGATAACGGCCGCGCTGTGGGAGTTCGAGTTGCAGGCGGCACTGAATATCGCGCTACCAAAGGTGTGATTTCTAATATTGATGCTAAGCGCTTGTTTCTGCACTTAATGGATGACAGCGATGTCGATGCTGCTGACCCGAATTTGCGGGAAAGATTGGAGCGCAAAATTGTTAACAACAACGAGACTATTCTCAAAATAGACTTAGCTCTCAATGAAGCGCCTAGATTCGATCGCTGGAATCATCGAGACGAGTATTTGATCGGTTCTGTGTTGATTGCCGACTCGGTGAAACACGTTGAAATTGCCCACAGCGAGCCTTCAATCGGCCGAATTCCCGACTCCGATCCGTCGATGTATGTGGTGTTTCCGACGGTACTAGACCCGTCGATGGCTCCCCCCGGACACCATACGGCTTGGATTGAGTTTTTTGCTCCTTACCAGATCGAAAATGCTGAAGGAACCGGCCAGCACGGTACGGGTTGGACGGATGAATTGAAGAACAAAGTTGCCGATCGCTGCATTGATAAATTAGCAGAATACGCGCCCAATATCAAGAATGCAATTATCGGCCGCCGCGTGGAAAGTCCGGCAGAATTGGGAGAGCGTTTGGGGGCGCTGAAAGGGAATTATTACCACGTTGACATGACGCTGGATCAGATGATATTTTTCCGTCCTTTACCGGAGTTGGCTAATTACAAAACGCCGATCGACGGTTTGTTCCTCACCGGGGCGGGCACGCATCCGGGTGGCTCGATTTCGGGTATGCCCGGACGCAATACGGCTCGCGTTTTCATGCACTCGCAGCAGCCGATCGCCCAAACTTTGGCAGATGCGGCTAATTCTCTGAAATCAACGGCTAAATCGGTATTTCGGAGTAATGAGAAGTAAGATTTTTAGCAACCGCAGATGAACGCAGATAAACGCAGATGAATCACATCTGCGTTTATTTGTATTGATTTATCAGTGTGCAAGTATTGCTTTTACTTGATGCCGCATCAAGGGAAAACGAAGGGCGATCCTACTCAATATTTTATCTAAATCAGGAGCATCTTTGGCAATATTTGGCGCTGGCTCCCGTTCCATCAAATCTGTTAAAATAGTCAAAATGTGCTGAGCAAAATCTTCATCAGCCTTATCCAACAAATCCACTAGCTTCGCGATATCTTCTTTCGTACCTAACCAGTATCTTGCACCCATTAACTCAGCTTTTACTGATAAAGGAAGTTCTGAGTTTAGATAGTTTTCAAGTTTTGGCAATAGCTGGGGCGTACCTAAAATTCCAATAGCATTAGCAGCATAACATCTAACAGCTTCATCTTCATTAGGATCGAGCAGTGAAATATCGAGAATTTTGATTGAGTTAGCTTCTCCTAAATACCCAAGAGTTTCTGCTGCGGATGCGCGAACCAGTGCTGAAGGGTCATTTCTTAAAATATATTCTATTGGTGCAACCGCAGGAGTATAATCAAGTTCACCCAGCGCCTCAACTGCTTCAGACCTCACCAGTTTTTCAGGATCTTTCAGCAGTGGCATTAATGCAGGGCCAACTGTCTCTACTTCCTCTGAACCCAGATAACCTAATGCCTCTGCTGCATGGGCTCGAATTAATTCATCAGGGGAATTTAGCAATCTTAATATCTTTGGTGCAGCAGCGTAAACTTCTGCATCTACAAGTTTTATCAGCGCTTCTGTTTGCAGGGCATAATCATCAGAATCGCAATCATCTAGCAGTGTTTTAGTTTTCAGCTTATTCATAACTTTTGCACCTCCACTTCATTTTTGAGAAGCTTACTTCTTTTTCTTTTTCATCTTTTTCTTATTGCCGCTGCGTCGGCTTTTCCTCTCATCAAAAGCTTTTTGGGTAGTTTTAATTTTCTCCATTTCTTCCTTATCCCGATCGCGTCTAGCTTGCTCTTTCAGCATTTTGAACGCTGTAGGGATATCTGGTGCTTGACCTGTTTGGAGCAGTTGATTGACTTTTTGTACGATACCCGTATCTGCGACATTGCCTTCCGAAGTCATGTTGATTTTTTTTGCATAAAAAAGTAGTGTGAATAAAGAATTTTAGTAAAATGCCGATCGCCCATCAAGGCATTCTCAAACCTAGTACGAGCGACTAACTTTCATTGTAGCACAACGGGCAAGTGCCTACTCTTTGAAAACTCACTGCGCTAACCTTGTTGAACCATCAACATCAGAAATCTCAGGATTTGTTCGACTGGCGGCAGGGGATAATCGCTGAGGTCGATCGCCACATTCTCCTAATTTCTTACAAATTCATCCTTTGTGCAGATGGAAATTATGGCTAAAAATAGAGAAAGTAATATTAGCGTTACCCTTTTTTGAGCGATGACAAACCGAGTTTTGATTGTCGGTGGGCGCGGACGAATTGGCAGCAGCGTTGCCCAAGACCTCGTTACCCATACCGACGCAGAAGTTACTGTTACTGGGCGCGACCCTGAAGGCTCTATTGGGCCTGGATTGTCGCCGGATCGGGTGCAGTATCAAACTTTTGATTTAGCGGACAGTGCCGCCCTGCGAAAAGCAGTTTCACAGTCTAATCTTGTCGTCCACTGTGCGGGGCCTTTTCACTACCGAGATGCTGGCGTGCTGAAAACTTGCATAGAAGAGGGTGTTAATTATACTGATGTCAGCGACAGCCGCAGTTTTACTCGCAAGGCTTTAGAATTGCGCGAAACTGCTAAAAGTGCGGGGATTACTGCTATTATTAATACGGGCATTTTTCCGGGAATTTCTAACAGCATGGTGCGCCGAGATGTGGAACAATTAGATGAAGCAGAACACATCCATTTGAGTTATGTGGTGGGAGGTTCGGGCGGTGCTGGCGTTACTGTTATGAGAACTACTTTTTTAGGTTTGCAAACGCCTTTTGAGGTTTGGGAAGACGGTAAGTGGCAGCAAGTAAAACCATACAGCGATCGCGAAACAATTGAATTTCCCCAACCCTACGGCAAAACAGGGGTTTACTGGTTCGATATGCCGGAAGCAATCACTTTGCCCGAAACTTTCCCAGTCAAAACAGTTATTACTAAATTCGGCACGTCTCCTGACCTTTACAATCACCTTACTTGGTTTGTCGCCAAGTATTGGCCGGCTAGCTGGCTCAGAAATAACTCCGTGATTGAATTTCTCTCCTATGTTAGTTATGGGATGACCAGTGTTAGCAATAATTTTAGTGGTGTTGGCGTGGCGGTGCGATCGCAAGTGACGGGCCTCAAAAATGGCCAACCAGCTCAAGTTTGCTCGATCGCTCTACACGAAAATGCTGCTGTCGCCACGGGCATCGGTACTGGCAGCATCGCTCAATTAATCTTAGAAGGCAAACTGACCAAACCAGGCGTTTGGTCGGTAGAACAGGCTCTTTCGACGGAGCTCTTTGAACGATCGATGCAGAGCCGCCACCTCAAAATCGATCGAGTTTGATTCGATTAATCTATCTTCAGGTAGAAGTCTGTATAGCAATCAGGGTCTTAGTATAATTCCTAAGACAAAAAACATCCATTAAAATACGAGGAGAAGCTGACATGAAGCGGGTTTTAAAAGCTCTGGGACAAACATTGAGTAAAAGTATTTTGGTGGCCTGTATGCTAGCTTTAATTGGTTTAGCTGTAGTACCGAGTCAGCCTGTTTACGCAGCAGGTATATATAGCAGTCAGACTCCAAAGGAAGCTAAAATTACTGACCCCGCAGAAAGTTTCGAGGATTTGAATCCCCAAGCAGCTTATGATGACATAGTGAAAACTGCTCAGAATCCTGCAAAGGTAGAGAAGGTTTACGAAGAAAGCTTAGATGAGTACAAAGCAGAGCATCCACAAGAAAGTCTAGTGGAAAAAGCGGAAGAGTTGATCGAAAAGGTCACAGGCAAGGAATAAATTAACAAATTTAGATCATTGGGCATAGGCCATAGGGCATAGGGCATAGGTGTTGGATCAATTCCGGTTGCACCGTCCGTGATTGTTAACAGTTAACTGTTAACTTTAACTGTTTGAACAATACCGATGCACCCGGAAACGATATTATAGCAACCGCCACATCGGTGAGGACATAAACTTCATGAATAGAGCCGATACCCGTACTGCATCAATGATTTGATTCCCGTTATGCAACTGTCAACTGTCACAGGTCAACTGTCAACTGCTATACATCCGTTACACTCATCCGTTGCCGAACCTTTGGCTAGAGTTAGCAACTTCAGCCTTAAGGAAGATGAATCAATAGGAATTTTTCAAGTAAATTTAGTGATAGTTACTGTTAAATAAAAAGGAAAAAATATCATGAGCGATGAAACAAAGTCTGTGAAGGAAGCTGATGCCAACCTTGACCCAATTTCGGGGGAAACGGGAGCACATCCAGTGGGAACTGGCATCGGTGCTGCGAGTGCGGGTGCTGCGGGTGCTGCGATCGGCGGTGCGATCGGCGGACCCGTAGGAGCTGTTGTGGGGGCTGTTGTGGGCGCGTTTAGCGGTGGTTTGGCTGGGAAAAGTGTGGCAGAATCGATCGACCCTACAGTAGAAGATGCTTACTGGCAAAACAACTACAGCTCTACCTCTTACGCAGAGACGGGCACGACTTACGACGACTATCAGCCTGCATACCGCACTGGCTATGAGGGATACAGTCGCTACTCCGGTACTGGTAAGAGCTTCAATGAGCTTGAAGACGATTTGCAGCGCGACTACGAAACCAATCGTGGCAAGTCTAATGTGCAGTGGGACAAAGCCAAGCACGCCACGCGAGATGCTTGGAATCGGGTTGAACGCGCTCTCCCTGGAGACATAGACAAAGATGGCCGCTAAGGGCGATCGAGTATTTCAGTTTTTTTGTTGATATCTTGCACTCTTTTCAACACAAGATATTATATCAATTCCGGTTACACCGTCAGGATATAGAGGAGACGGCAGTGCCGTGTCCCTACGGTGATTAATTGTAGGGACACGGCATTGCCGTCTCCTCTTTTCAACACAAGTTTAGTGACATTATATCAATTCCGGTTACACCGTCAGGATATAGAGGAGACGGCAGTGCCGTGTCCCTACCGTGATTAATTGTAGGGACACGGCATTGCCGTCTCCTCTTTTCAACACAAGTTTAGTGACATTATATCAATTCCGGTTACACCGTCAGGATATAGAGGAGACGGCAGTGCCGTGTCCCTACGGTGATTAATTGTAGGGACACGGCATTGCCGTCTCCTCCGTTGCCTATTATTCGGGTGCAATCGGAATTGATATGATGCTGCATTTGAGATTGGCACTTTTTTGCACGATTAGTCTTAGAATTAAACTAATTCAGGACTGATCATTCAAAATAGGTATAACTTGTGGAAAAATTATTGGCACAAGCTTGGACGCTCAAGCAAAACTTAATTGATTTTGTACTGGAATCTGAGGGAGAATTGGCGGTAGCTTTGGAATCTTATGTAGTAGATCGCTCTTCACGAGAACGGTATGATATTGCTCACCAAAATCAAATAATTGACAGTTTTACAGTTGAAGGTAAAGTCGGAACTAAAACGCCGATCGACCTTTTTGTCGAAAGTCAGACAGATTTAACTGAGGGCGATCGCAATTTACTAGAAAGTTGGCAGCACAGAAGCTTCACAGGCTTGTTTGAAATCAGTCAAATTTCCCCCGATAGCTTGGATTTGATGAACTGGTTGACGGCTAAGCACTATACTGTCAAACCCAACAGTGCTAATTTTCTGCAAGAAATGTCTCGGTTTAAGTTAGGAGAAATCTTGCTAACTCGCATTGCTCCTCTCACTGATAACTGCTGGATACTATCGGGTCCTCCCATACCGATGGGGAAATTGGGCAAGCCGAAATTGGCAGTTGCGATCGGCAATTTTAAACAGAATTACAAAAAATCTCTATATAGCGATGCGCCGGAATTGTTAGAGCAAGCTTGGCATTCGGTAGAACAGTATCACAAGGATTTTACGGATTTTTTTGGTAGTGATGAATTGACGTTATCGGGATATCACCTGAATAAAAAACTGGCAGAATTTCAGGAAGTAATCACTAAAAAACGTTTAGCTGAAATGGGCATTGATCAAACTAAATCTCTGGCCCAGATGGTGGAAGATGCGGGGGTTGATCGAGAAGAAGTCAAAGCAGCAGCAATCGCAGCCAGCGGTGCCGATGCCAAAATAGTGGAGGTGGCGATCGACAGTAATGCTAAGTCAAAAATGGTAATGCCTAAAGTCGAATTGCCCGATCGCTTCCAGAAAGCCTCTGAGGTGACAGCACTTTCTCATCCGCGTTGGGGCCAAACGTTTTTGTCTACCTATACTCAATTCACCGCAATCCTAGCAGCAGCAGACTTTGCCAGCATTCCCGGTGCCGAAAAGTTGGTTCGCAACTATTTAGAAGATCCGGTAATTAATGCCTGGATTTGGCAGCGGTTAGCTCAAGTTGACCCAGCAAAGTTGGAACAAGTGTTGCAAACTGTGTTAGAGCGAACAGATTTTCAGCTCGATCGCGATCTCAATCCGCTGCTGCAAGAATTCAAAAAACCCTTAGAGCCCGAATTACCAGAAATAGCCAGCGTTCCACAGCACCTGCACAATTTATTTCAGGAAGCTTTAGGCGAAGTGAATAAGTCAAAATCCAAGCCGCAAGACAAAAAGAAAAGCTCTAAGGGTTTTAAATCTTAATGTTATACCAGGCATTCGAGGTTTATCAAGTGTAGTAGGGACACGGCACTGCCGTGTCCCTACGATCGATCTGTGTCTTAATGTTATGCCAGGTATTCCAGGTTTATCAAGTGTAGTAGGGACACGGCACTGCCGTGTCCCTACGGGGATTTATCGATCGAAATGTACTTCATAAACCTGGAATCTGCTGTATTTTTGTTTCCTAGCATCAGAATCATCTCTGTATAATTACTTAGTTTATTATATTTTTTTGCTCGATAAATTTTAGTGGAACGATCGATCTGTGTCAGCACCGAGGGAGTGGCATCGAAATTAAAACTCTACCGCTCAATTTCAAGATTTATTTCTTTTGATCGTTGACTCCAATAAGGTGTTATGGTAGTACCAACATAAACAAATAATCTTTATAAATTTGAGCGATGACTACAATGATGCAAAATGTCTTGAAACACTTGCAGGAATTGCAGGGACAGAGCGAGCAACTACCTGTAGAGCAACAGGCAATTTTAACAAGTAATATCGAGCAGTTGTCCACATCTTTACAAGAATTGGCTACGGAGTTTCAGTCGCTTTTGTTGTCAAAACAAGCCAAAGCCAAGTTAGAAAAAATTAATCGTAATTTAGAGATTATAGTTGCCCAGCAAGCTGCTGGCATCAGAAATTTAGAGCAGCAATTAGAGCAAAGCCAAATGCTCTACAAAAGGGTGACTCTGGCACTGACAAAAGGGGAAGCCAGACTGCAAACTCTCCAGCGAAATTCTTCTGATTTGATGACAATTCTTGAAGCAGACGGACGGATCAGAGACCAAAATGCGATCGCAGCAGAGCGGATGTTAGGCTACCATCCCGAACAAAGAATTGGCGAATTCCCAGCCGATTTGCTTCACCCAGACGATGTACCTATTTGGCAAGCATATTTCGCAAAATTACTCAAAAATCCCGGAATTGCACCACCTGTAGAATATCGGAAACGCCACGCTAACGGTTCTTGGGTGTATTTAGAAGTCATTGGTAACAATTTACTTCACGATTCCAGCATCAACGGCATAGTCATCAATTCCCGCGACATAACACAGCGCAAGTTCTCAGCAGCAGCTTTGGAAAAATCGCAAAAGCAAATCGTTAATATCTTAGAAAAAATCACCGACGGCTTTTATGTGCTCAACCGCCAGTGGCAGTTTACCTACCTCAACGCGAAAGCAGAGCAGTGTTTGCGAAAAAGGCGTCAACAACTTTTAGGTAAAAATATTTGGGATGAGTTTCCTGATACAGCCAAGACGATGTTCTTCCCGCAATTTCACAAAGCGGTATCTGACAACGTTAATGTTAAATTTGAAGTATATTGCGCGCAGCTAAATGTCTGGTTGGAAGTCGATGCTTATCCGTCGGAAGATGGTTTGTCGGTGTTTTTTCAAAATATAACCGATCGCAAAAAGGCCGAAAATGCCTTGCGAACATCAGAATCGCGCTACCGTATTTTATCGCAAATTACCTCCGATTTTGCCTATTCTTTTAAAGAATTGCCTGACAATACTTGGGTCTGCGAATGGATGACTGAAGCTTTTACTAAGATTACGGGTTACACTCCCAAAGAAATCGCCACTTCCGGCGGTTTACAATTCGACTGCATTCATCCCGACGACGTAGAAATGTTGTTAGAACAAATGCAGCTTCGTTCATCTAGCGGCAAGGAAGTCAGCGAGTATCGAATTATCACAAAATCTGGCGAAATCCGGTGGCTATGGGATTGCAGGCAAGTTGTGTGGGATGAATTCGAGAACCGCGCTGTCGGCATTTATGGTGCTTGTCAGGACATCACAAAACACAAGTTGGTACAGGCTAAATTGTGCGAAACTAATCAAGTTTTACAAAGCTTAATTAAAGCTTTGCCAGTTGCAGTTGTCGGGGTTGATACTAATGCTTTGGTGACGGTGTGGAATTCGGCGGCGGAGAGAGTTTTTGGCTGGAAAGAGTCTGAGGTTGTGGGGGAGCTTTTGCCGATCGTTCCTAGTGATGAAAATATCGATTTTTATGGGATGTTTCAGTCGGAATTGGCAGGGGAAGCGCAAGTTGCTAGGGAATGTCGGCGGCGTCGGAAAGACGGTTCATCAATTGATGTCTGTATTTGGAGTACACCGATGCGAGATGCTGAGGGCTTGATTTCTGGCAGTATCCACATAGTTTCTCAGATTTCTGGAGCAAACGGAATGGAGGAAAATATCGATTTGTTGCAATCCAGCAGAGATCGACTAGAACCATTTTGGGCGCGTTATGTCCGTATTCCTGAAATTATGAAAAGTGAACTACCCGCCACCAACCGCGTATAGCGGTATGGTGGGGGCTTCCAAATTCACGGGAGAACGCCTCACAGATGTCTTGCGACCTCTGCTTGGTCTTACTTCTCCTCCTTTGGCAGTCTCGCTAGTTCCTAACGAGAGAATCCGCAGTCCTTCCGCTTTGATGTTCAATGCCGCGTTCACATCTCTATCATGATTAGTACCACAATTAGAGCAAGTCCACTGACGCACATCCAAAGGCAAAGATGAGACTCTTTGATAACAATTACTACAAGTTTTAGAAGACGGGAAAAACCGATCTACTTTGACAAGTATTTTGCCAGAACGTTCACACTTATAGTTGAGCATTCCGACGAAGCTAGACCAGCCACAATCGCTTATCGCTTTTGCTAAACAATGATTCTTTACCATGTTCTTGACTGCTATATCTTCCACAATTATGACTTGGTTTTCGTTCACTAATTTGTGGGAGAGTTTGTGCAAAAAGTCTTGCCTCGAATTACTAATTCGCTGGTGGACTCTAGCAACTAATTTACGCGATTTATTGCGAGTATTTGACCCTTTTGCCTTTCTCGATAACTTCCGCTGTTTACGCTTGAGATTGCGCTCATGCTTCTTGATATGACGAGGATTAGGATATTTAGAACCAGTGCTAGTAATGCAAAAATCCGTGATGCCAAGGTCAATTCCGATTGCTGTCCCTTCACTACTGGGGGCGGGATATTCTCCCTCCTGTTCAGTCAAGATAGCTGCAAAATATTGACCGCTGGGATTTTTCGAGATGGTCACAGTCTTGACTTGACCCTGGATTTGCCGATGCAGATTGATTTTTATCCACCCCAGTTTAGGCAGATATATCAAGTCATCAACGAACTTAGTTCCCTGTGGGTACTGAATCGATTGCTTGCCATGCTTCGATTTGAAGTTGGGATACTGCGCTCGTTTCTCGAAGAAGTTGATAAACGCTTTGCTCAAATTCAGGGTGACAGATTGCAAAACCTGAGAATGACACTCACCCAGCCAAGGAAACTCTTTCTTGAGGTAGGGCAAAAGTGCGTTGAGTCCTTCTCTGGACAATCCTTTTCCTGTCTCTTTGTAAGTAGTAGTAGTCTGATTCAATGCTTGATTCCACCACCACCGAGCGCAGCCGAAAAACTGCGAAAGCTTTTCGGTCTGCTCGTCGGTTGGATAGATTCGGGCTTTAATAGACTGATACATCTGCGCTTATCACTAATTGCTTTAATGATAACACAGTTTTGGGCAACGGGCAAGTCAAGGAATTTGCTCGTCTCCTCATGCCCGCCCCATCTCCCTCGATAATCAAGATTCCGAGTTACGCGCATCGGGCAATCGTCGTCTCGCTCGGCTTTCATCCCGCCGCCAAGCCGAGTACAGCTTTTGAAGGGGGAATTCCCGCCTGTCTTGTTAAATAAGGACACGGCAATGCCGTGTCCCTACCCGCGGCCATGAATTTTCTTCCCTTTTCTGTTTAATCTTCGATTTGCCGAACAGCCATGCGTTGTAGTGGCAGACTGAGTATGCTAGAAACTGTCAATAAGTAAGATAGAACCGTAGTCAGTTTCAGACTGGCCAACAACCAGTTGTCCTCTGGTAGAGGCATCTTTAGCCCTAAGACAGAGATGGAGTAGACTATTGAGTAAACAAAACTCATCTTAATCAGGATTTCTTCGCTTAAAGTGCGATGGTCTGTTGGCTGCGAGTTGCGATCGCCCAGCAGGACTATACCCGCTATAGAAGCCACAAAAGAAACCATAACCAGATAGTCATGCCAGTTAAGCTCAACCATTTTAAAACTTCCTTGTTATCTTAATTTTTAGAATCAAACATCAGTCTAAAGGATCTATTTTATTCGACCTAGCAATAGTTACAAATTGACACAGCCGCAGTTACAAATCGCAATGAAAATCAACCGTAACCGCCTTCCACAAGTTCGTTTAGTAGGCAGAAAAGGACAATTTAGCTTGAATATTGTCAGGCTGGGAGTATCTCGCATACATTTAGCCGACCTCTACCACTGGCTGCTAACTCTTTCTTGGCCAAAATTTTTCATTTTAATCTGGCTGTCGTATACAGTCACCAATTCTTTATTTGCCCTAGCTTATTTAGCCGGAGGAGATTGCATCGCCAATGCTAGGCACGGTTCTTTCAAAGATGCGTTTTATTTCAGCGTGCAGACAATGGCGACGATCGGCTACGGGTCGATGTATCCGCGCACGGATTATGCTAATACTATCGTCTGTATCCAAGCGCTTTTTGGTTTGTGGGGAGTGGCAATGATTACAGGACTTGCCTTTGCTAGATTTTCCAAACCCACTGCTAGAGTTATATTCAGTCGCGTCGCTGTTATCGCTCCTTTTAACGGCGTTTCCACTCTCATGTACCGCACGGCAAATCAGCGCTCAAATCAAATTTTAGAAGCGCAGCAACGAGTTACTTTAATTCGCGATGAAGTAACATCTGATGGCGATTATATGCGGCGTTTTTACGATTTGCAATTGGTGCGGAGTCAATCTCCGATTTTTGCATTAACTTGGACGGTTATGCACGTAATTGATGAAAACAGTCCTCTGTATAAACTTACTGCAAAAGACTTGGTTGAGCAGCAAGCGGAGATTGTCGTTACGCTAACGGGACTTGACGAAACCGTTTCGCAAACTATTCACGCCCGCCATTCTTTTGTAGCATCAGAAATTTTGTGGGATATGCGGTTTGTAGATATTCTGTTGCGTTCGCCCGAAGGGAAACGGGTAGTTGATTATACTCGCTTTCACGAGGTGAAGGCTGTTGAAGATAAGTTGTGAGTATAATAGTGTTAGAATACATTTAGGATGAGAAGAGTTAATATTTATGAATTCAGTTACTGTGAATATGACACTGAAAGAATTGCAACCGCAACTCTTGGCTTTAACTCTCGAAGAAAAGGCTCAAGCTATACAATTCCTAGCTCAAAGTTTAAGTAATTTTTGGTTGGGGATTCAAAAGACTCCTGGCGTCATGGGCGGTGAAGCCTGTATCCGAAAAACGCGGATTCCGGTTTGGCTGTTGGCAAGTTATCGCCGTCAAGGTGCCACTGATGCTCATATTTTAGAAGGTCATCCCGATCTGAGTGCAGCAGATTTGGTGAATGCTTTTAGTTATGCTGAGGCATATCCTGACGAGATTGAAACAGCAATTCTAGAAAATGATAAAGATTGAAAACTGGCGCGTTTTTACGATCGCACAAAGCATTAAAATAAACAAAATACTCTTCGTACTATGCGAATAATTCATACTGCTGACTGGCATCTAGGACGACGTTTTCGAGGCATTGACCGCACTCCAGAAATTGCGATCGCCCTCCAAGAGCTTTTGAACCAAGCCAAAGCCTTAGATGTCGATGCTGTGCTGATTGCTGGCGACATCTTCGACGTACCAAACCCGACTGCTTACGCTGAACGTATTGCGTATCAATTCTTCTGCGAATTGCAAGCTATGGGAATTCCGGCAATTGCGATCGCGGGTAATCACGATTCAGCATCCCGTATCGACAGCATCGCGCAACTGCTTTCCCTCGCTGGTGTTCGTGCTTTAGGTAAAATTAGGCGATCGGCAGACGGTGGCACAATTCATCTTAACACAAAAAGCGGCAAACTTTGCGTCGGAGCAATGCCTTTTGCTTCCGAACAAAGGCTGTTAGATGCTAATTCTCTGTGGCAATCTGACGCGGGCGAACGCCGAAAAGATTACCGAGAAATGGTAGCAGATTTGTTGCAAAATTTAACCAGCGATTTTCGAGATAATACTGTCAATATTCTGATGGGACATATGAGCATTGACGGCGCTAGGTTAGCCAAATCAGAAGTTGCTTATTACACGCGAGAAAAATACTTGCTTTCCTCCCAAACCCTGCCGCCGGAAGCTCAATATATCGCCCTCGGACACATCCACATTCACCAGCGGATCGCCAAGAATTCTCCCGCTTACTATTCCGGTTCTTTGATTCAGTTAGATTTCGGAGAAGCGGAACAAGAAAAAGGATTTTGTTTGATTGAAGTTGAGCCGGGAAGTCCTGCGCGGGTAGAATTTAAACCTGTGACTTGCCACAAACCTTTAAAAGTGCTTAAATGTGATCATAATAATTTAGATGAAACTTTAGAAGCTCATCGTTATCATCCTGGATTTTTAAAAGTAATTGTCGAAATGGACAGTCCGCAAATCGGACTTGCTGACAGAGTGCGACAAATCTGTTCTCAAGCGTTGTTAATCGAACCGCGCTACCCAGAAGCATCTCTAGAAGTGACAGATATAAGTCATATCGATCCCAATAATTTTGATCCAGCAGCAGAATTCTGCAATTACTATCAAAACCGATTGGGAACAACACCGCAACCATTAGTATTGGAGGGATTTCAGAATTTGTATAAAAAGTTTAAGGAAACAGTTTAAAAGCCAAAATCCAAAATCTAAAATCCAAAATCTAAAATCAGTATGCGTCCACTAAAACTTGTCATTGAAGGATTTACCAGTTTCCGCCACGAACAGCATTTGGATTTCTCCGAACTCGATTTATTTGCAATTACAGGTGCTACTGGTGCGGGCAAATCTTCACTGCTAGATGCCATCACTTACGCACTTTTTGGCACGACGAATCGCAGCGGTAAACAAGTCAGCGATTTAGTAAGTCAAGGTAGCGAAAATTTAAAAGTACAGTTACTTTTTGGCGTTGGTTCCGCACAGTATCGGGTAACACGGAGGTGGCGGTATCGTCCGAAGTCTCCTGAAAATAAGGTGATTTTGGAAGGTTGGCAAAATGGCGATTGGGAAACTTTGGGAACGAGTATTGTTGCTGTTCAAAATACGATTGAACAGATTTTAGGAATGGATTTTGATACTTTCACGCGAGCAATTATTTTACCTCAAGGTAAATTTGATGAATTTATCAAAGGTGATACATCAAAACGTCGGGAAATTTTGCGGCAGTTAGCTGGATTTGAGATTTTTGAGCAGATGCGGAAGGAAGCAAATGAACTCGCGAAGTTGCTCAAACAGGAACGGGAAATGGTGGAACGTCAGTTAGCAGAGTTGAGTGCACCGCAGGCTGATGAAGTGGCTTCAAGGCGATCGCAACTTTTGAGTTTAGAGCAAAATTTACCCCAGTTTGAGCAAGCTGTGATGACTGCTCAGAAGGCGCTGGACGAAGAGGAGCAGCTATTTTCGCAAATTAGTCGATCGCGGGAGTTGCAGCAACAATTGGCTAAATTAAATGCTAATTCGCGCGAGATTGAAAGTTTAGCGCTCAGTTTGGGAAGAGCGCAAATTGCCGATCGTTTACAGGGAGATTGGGCTTTAGTTCAAGAAGCTGGCCACCAATATGAAGTTGCTGCCAATGCTGCTAAATTAGCACGAGAGCAATTAATTAAAGTTCAAACAGAGTTAGCAAAACAGCAGCAAAGAGTTGATGAAGCTAGAGCAACCCATGAGGTAAAAGCACCACAAATTAAAGAACGAGAAGATGCTCTGGCTGCTGCTAAAATATATGAAGAACAGCGCAATCAACTAGACAAAGAAGTCACGCTAGCCCAAAATAACCTACAGGAAAAACTGCGTTATTTACAAACAGCCGAAAAAGAAATTGAAACTGTTAATACTAAAATGCAGGGTGCTGGTTTGCGTCTGACACAAGCAGTAGCAATGCTGGAACAGTATTCGGCGGGAGGAAAGCGTTTGGAAGAATTACAGCAAGTTGCACCTTTATTAATGGAGTTTCAACTAATTACCAAACAGGAAAAAACTCAGCAACAACAGTTAAATAAGGTAGTCGCTGAGCGACAAAATATTCAACATAATTATACTCAGATTTCTTTGAGATTAGAAGTAGCAGAACTCAGGCTGAAAGAGTGTGGTGACGAGTTAGAAGTAGCGGAAGCAGCTAATGCTGAAGCGGCCCGTTTGGATAGTGTGACGGCTGTCAGAATGTCCCTCAATTCTGGGGATATGTGTCCGGTGTGTGGGGGGGTACATCCTGAGAGCGATCGCCTCCCGTCTTTACCAACATCAAATATTGTGGATATCGCTCCTTTGCGTGAAAAAATAGCCACAGCAAATCAGGTTTTTTTAGCAATTCAACGAGGGGCAGCCGAAGCAAAAAGTGCTCTTTCGGCGATTCACCAAAAGGAGTCTGAAATTGCTTTGACTTTAAAAGAAACGCTAAATACAGTTGCCAAGTTGCACCAGCAAATAACTCTGGTTTTAAATGAATCTCAGTGGGAAGCTTCTCAATTGCAGCAGGAGTTAGTAATCCTTAAAGAGAGCGATCGCAAATATCGAGAAACTGAAGGACAGTTTCAACAGATATCGGTTGAATACGATAAGTTTCAACAAATGTTTAATTTTGCCGAGATAACTAAATTAGCTAAACAGAAAGAATACGAGGAAGCTATTGGCGAATCAGACCGCAGACAGCAGCAATTACAATCTTGTGTGAATGCACTTTATCAAATTACCCAATATCAACCCTATGCTAATCTGGCAAAAGCCTTAGAAAAAGATAAGCAAGAGTTGGTAGCATTAATTAAAGCCGCAGAAACTTCGTATCAAACTGCTCAATATAACACAATTCAAGCAACAGAAAGAGATAAACAAATAGCTGATACACTGGAACAAGCTATTGCCAAAAAACAGCAGTTAAATCTAAATTGGAAAGCAAAATTAACCGAAGTACAACTCACAGAAGAAATATTCTTAGCAGCTATTATCCCAGCCAAAGAACAATCGAAATGGGAAATTGCTATTCGCCAGCACCGGGAATCAAAAATTCAACTAGAGACCCGAATGAAAGATTTGAGCGAAGTGATTGCAGGAAAAACGACCGATGAGAATATTGTAGCAAAAGTGCGCTCAGACAAACATACCGCCCAAGAGAACTTCAAACAAGCCAACAACAACCGCGCCGAACTTTTAGCTTGGATTCAAGTAGCCGAACAAAATCTGGAACAAGCAGAAAGACTTTCACAGCAAATTACCAATTTCACAGAACAGGAACAAACCTATCACACCTTAGCTCAGAATCTTAAATCCAACGAATTTCAATCCTACATTTTAGAACATTTAGAAGCAGAATTAGTTGGTAGCGCTACATTAATTTTGCAAGAATTAACCGAAAATCGTTACGCCTTAAAAATCCAAGATGGCGAATACTGGGTAGCAGATAATTGGAATGGTGGCGAAGCGAGACGAGTGCGAACACTTTCCGGCGGCGAAACTTTTGCTACTTCTTTATCCATGGCTTTAGCTTTGTCAGAGAAACTGTCGCAAGGTACACAATTGGGCAGTTTGTTTCTGGATGAAGGATTTGGCACTCTCGATGCTGAAACTCTCGAAAGCGTGACTCAAATATTAGAATCTTTGCGGCAACAAGATAGGCTAATTGGAGTGATTACTCATGTTCGAGGATTGGGAGAAAGATTGCCGGCACAAGTTAAAGTGTATAAATCGCCGCAAGGCTCTAGAATAGAAATTGAGAAAGTTTAAGGAGAAGAAAGTTCGGCAACGGATTTTGTAACGGATGTAACGGATGGATGGCAGAAGGAGGTTCGGCAACGGATTTTGTAACGGATTTAACGGATGTTTGGTAACGGATTTCGGTAACGGATTTTGTAACGGATGTCAGGAAGAAGGAAGCAAAAATATCTAATGCCTAAGAGTACCTTATTTATCTGAGAACGGCTATATTCTATATTTCTTGTGTTTCTTCTTCTGTAAAGATGGGAGGCCACAATTCAGAAACTGGCAATTCCCAACCGGGGAAAAGTTCTGGTATTGTTAAGATATCGCCATTTTGTAAAATCTGTGGTTCGCCAGTAGAGCGATAAATCTTCACTG
>Ga0335395_10000700_pt1 | contig 21071 bp, 20 predicted proteins | sample MAT02_FD_205744 | JGI IMG/M metagenome (GOLD analysis project Ga0335395, IMG submission 205744) | Freshwater microbial communities from Lake Fryxell liftoff mats and glacier meltwater in Antarctica - MAT-02 (spades assembly) (version 2) ...
AATGAAGGAAGGAATTTCCCCTGATACACCTAAATTGAGTTATGTGCTTTGTCGCATATTTGAAAGCGAATTTGGAACTGCTGTCCGTTTCCCAGGATTCCACTGTAACTAGAGATTAGTTGATGACTTTTAAAAGCGTGAAAAAATGCAAGTAGTTATAGAGTGTGTTTTAGAGCAAGAGCCGCTACAGCGTTTGGCTGCGGAAGGGCAATTGATGGCTGACGGGCACGGCGGTTTCTTTTTCGCGATCGATACTTACCGGGAATATAAGTATTTGAACGAACTGTGGGATAATGGTGCGGCTCCTTGGAATGTGTGGGAATGAGGGATGAGGTAGTGGGGGCGATCGAGCGGGGTTTGTCACACTTTATCGATTTCAAATTCGGCTGCTAACATCTACATGACTGCACTTGCTGCACATTTGAGATGTATATTTAGAATTGATTTCTCAAACGACCTTTGCGATGTGATTGTGGAACAGTGTGAAAGATGTTGACAAACAACACGGAAAAATATCTTGATTTTGAAACTTGTAGAGAGGTGCTTGCCACTGTCAGAGAGCAAGGCCACAAAATAGTCCTCTGCCACGGGGTCTTCGACCTGCTTCACCCTGGACACCTCGCCCACTTGCAGGAAGCTAAAGCACTGGGAGATTTGCTCGTAGTTTCAATTACAGCAGCACCTTATGTCAATCGCGGCCCTGGAAGACCAATCTTTTCTGACGACCTGCGACTGTATTCCATCGCCTCTCTAGCTTGTGTAGACTACGTTCTGCTGGCTCCCGTAGCCACGGCCTTAGAAGTGATTGACCGAGTGCAGCCGGATTTTTACTGCAAAGGACACGAATATGCCGACCACAGCCAAGATGTCACCCAAAACATCGACCGAGAAGCAGAACGGGTCGGGGCCTACGGCGGCGAGATCCGCTATACGGGAGAGATTGTCTTCAGCTCAACCCGATTGATTAATAATTACCTGGACGTGCTGCCGCCACAGGTAAAGAGCTATACCAGCGAGTTCAGCCAGCAATACCCTTTTGAGAAAGTTAGAGAGGGTGTTGATGCCATGCAGAAGTTAAAAGTCTTAGTAATAGGAGATGTCATTATTGATGAATTTATCCACTGTACAGTTCAGGGATTGACCTCAAAAGGGACAGTTATTTCGACTCGCTTCTTGAAAAAAGAGCAGCATTTGGGCGGTTCTCTGGCGATTGCCCGCCATATCGCTAGTTTTGCAGACTCTGTGACTATCGTTGGCGTTGCTGGAAAGGAGCCAGACATTCACAGTTTGATTTTGAATAACATCAACGGCGGTATTCGCCTGGATTTGCAGTATGAAAACGACTTTCCGACAGTCGTCAAGCGCCGTTATATCGTACGGCAAGGCATGAGAGAGGAATACATCAAACTCTTCTCGATCAACTATTTGGAAGAACAAGGACCAGGGCCGGTTCAGCGCCAAAAACTGCTAGAGCGTTTGGAAAAAACTATTCGCGATTATGACCTGGTGGTGGTAGCGGACTACGGACACGGATTGCTAGATTCAACACTGATGGAACTTGTCCAAAGCAAGGCTCCGTTTTTGGCTGTCAATTGCCAAACTAACAGTGCTAATCACGGCTATAACTTAATTACCAAGTACCAGCGCGCCGATACGTTCTGCTTGGACGAACAGGAAATCCGCCTCGCATTTTCCAGCCGCTACGGAGATCACACCCATCTCCTCAAGCGCTTGCACCAACATCTGGGGGCGCAGCAAGGTTGGCTGACTTTGGGTTCCTCTGGTTCTTTGGGAATGAATGTTAAGGGAGAAGAAGAATTGACTCCAGCCCTGACGCTGGACGTGAAGGATACAATTGGTGCGGGCGATGCCTTTTTTGCTCTGGCTAGTCTGTGTGCCAAGTTGGAGTTGCCTGTGGCTATTGGGTCGCTGCTGGGGAATCTAGCAGGCGCGATCGCAGCCAATACTCTCGGCAATGCGGAACCTGTGGACAAGGCCCGACTGCTGAAATTTGCCACGACGGTCTTAAAGTTTTAGTTGTTCGCGAGATAACTTTGTCAGTACCAAAAACATGAAGCCTCAAGCTATTGTCTGCGATCGCGACGGCACTCTGATCGAGGATTGCCACTTTCTGAGTTCCCCTGAACAAATACAGTGGATTCCAGGAGTTCTGGAAACCTTGACGCTGTTGAACCAACTAAATGTTAAAGTTCTGGTTGTGACCAACCAATCAGGAGTAGCCAGAGGTTATTTTGACGCGACAGCAGTCGAAGCCGTTCACACTCAACTGAGGCGAGATGTGGAGGGGATATCGGGCGCGATCGCAGATTTTTATTACTGTCCCCACCACCCGAACGGTCAAGCGATCGGGTATAGTTACGCTTGTGACTGTCGCAAGCCGTCCCCGGGAATGTTTCTCCAAGCGATTCGAGACCACGGATTGCACCCTGCCCAATGCTGGGCAATAGGAGATAGACTCAGGGATTTAGAGCCTGGGCTGCAACTAGGAATGAAAGGCTTTTTGGTTAAAACTGGCAGTGGCGTACAGGCACAGCAAGAACTGTCCCAACGTCCTTACGCTCAGCAAATTACTGTCATTTCGTCTTTGTCGGAGATTCTCTATCTAATGCAAAGCGACAGCAATTGCTCTTCAGCAGAAAGGTTGTAACAGGTAAAGCCACTGCGGAAATAACCGCGTTAGATGTTAAATTGACCAAGCGATTGAGGAAAAAATGAGCACGAACCCCATTCAACAAGTTCTAGTTACAGGTGGAGCAGGCTATGTGGGAGCCGTCTTAGTTCCTAAACTCCTGCAAGCTGGGTACCGAGTTAAGGTGCTCGATTTGTACATTTATGGAGAAGATGTTCTAGCAGCGGTCAAAGCTCATCCCGGTTTAGAGCAAATTAAAGGAGACCTGCGCGATCGCGCCCTGTTGGAAAAAATTATGCCCGGATGCGATGCTGTTATCCATCTGGCTTGCATTTCCAACGACCCCAGTTTTGAATTAAACCCAGACTTGGGAAAATCTATTAACTATGACGCCTTCTTAGACTTAGTAGATGTTGCCAAAGACAGCGGTGTCAAGCGATTTATTTATGCTTCTTCTTCCAGCGTTTACGGCATCAAAGAAACCGAAAATGTCACCGAAGAATTATCCCTGCAACCCTTAACAGACTACTCCAAATACAAAGCACTCTGCGAAGAAGTGCTGTTGGCAAAGCGGGAACCTGGGTTTGTTACCTTAGTGCTGCGGCCCGCTACTGTCTGCGGTTACTCCCCCCGCTTGCGGTTGGATTTAACTGTGAACATTCTTACCAACCACGCTATCAACAATGGCAAAATCACCGTTTTTGGGGGCGAACAAAAACGCCCCAACATTCATATAGAAGACATGACAGACCTATACATCAAGTCTTTGCAGTGGGATGACGAATTGATCGACGGCAAAATATTCAACGCCGGCTACGAAAATCATACCGTCACGCAAATTGCTCAAATGGTGCGGAATATTGTCGGCGAACAAGTGGAAATTCTTACCACACCTACTGATGATCACCGCTCCTATCACATATCATCCGACAAGATTAAGCAAGAGTTAGGGTTTGTCCCGCAGCACACAATTGAGGATGCGGTCAAAGATTTGCTCAAAGCATTTAAAGCTGATCTAGTGCCTAACCCGATGACAGATATCAGCTACTACAACATTAAGACCATGCAAGCGCTGCATCTCAAGTAACAGACAGCATGAGTGACATCAATCGGATTATCGGTGTTGATTTTGACAATACAATTGTCAGCTATGACGACCTCATGCACAGGCTGGCTGTTGAAAAAGGTTGGATTTCACCTGAAGTCAGTAAAAGCAAAAAGCAAATTCGCGACTCGATTCGCCAGTTGCCGAACGGGGAAATAGAATGGCAAAAATTGCAAGCAATTGCTTACGGTTGCCAAATGCAAGAGGCAAAGCTAATAGAAGGGGTGCAGGCATTTTTTAAATTGTGTCAGCAGCACCAAGTGAAGGCATATATTGTCAGTCACAAAACCGAGTATGCTAATTACGATGAAACCCGTACAAGTTTGAGAGAAGCAGCCTTAAAGTGGATGAATAACAATGGCTTTTTTTCTGAAACCGGATTGGGATTATCTGCTGAACAGGTCTATTTTGAAGCAACTCGGATCAAAAAAATAGAGCGGATAAAGCAGCTAAAGTGTACAGACTTTATTGACGATTTAGAAGAAACTTTCTTGGAAAAAGCCTTTCCAGAAAAAGTCAATAAAATTCTTTACGCCCCGCACCAGCAATATTCAGGAACTCTCGCAGTCAAAGTCGTCAGCAGGTGGCAAGAGATTAATGAATATTTCTTCTAAAGAAGCTGAAAATGTTACTTTTGAAATTCAATCAGTTTGCTCTCGGCTGCTCGGAAGCAAGGTGACTCATATTGACAGAATAGGAGGAGGACGAAATAGCCGAGTTTACAAATTGACTTGTGGCAATTCTAATTTATATGCTGCTAAGCTGTATTTTCGCCACGGTTCCGATCGCAGAAATCGCTTAGAAACTGAATTTGCCAGTTGTCAATTTCTCTGGAAAAATGGGGTTAAAAATATTCCGCAACCTCTAAAAGCTGATGAAGAATATGGCTGTGCTGTTTATGAGTATATTGCGGGTAAAAAGATTACACCTCAAAACGCGACAAATATTGAAATAGACAGCGCCGTAAATTTTCTGGTCAAATTGAAGGAACTTAAAATCCGAGAAAGCAGTCAACATCTGCCACTGGCATCTGAGGCATTTTTTTCAGTTCAAGCAATTGTTCAGAATATCGAACAGCGGTTGAGCCGATTGTCTGGACTTCCTAATGCCGAAGCTCCGTATATCGCTCTGGATAAATTTTTAATCGAGGAGTTTGTGCCAGCATTCCGCAAGATTACAAATTGGTGTCAAGCAAATCTCGATCGCGCGCAAATGTGCTATATTGCGGAAATAGAGTATGAAGACAAAACCTTAAGTCCGTCAGATTTTGGCTTTCACAATGCTTTGCAGCGCGACAGCGGTGAAATAATATTTCTAGACTTTGAATATTTTGGCTGGGACGATCCGGCTAAGATGATATCCGATTTTCTCCTCCATCCAGCATTGGAATTGAGGGAGAATCTAAAACAGCGATTTTTCGACCAGATCCTCCGGGGTTTTCAAGACTACAGGCATCTAGCCGAGCGAGTCGAAATTGTTTATCCCCTATTCGGATTGAAGTGGTGTCTGATACTCTTAAATGAGTTTGTACCTCAAGACTTGCTGCGGCGGGGATTTGCTCAGACGAGCGACCTCGATCGCAGCAAATTGCAGATTGAACAGTTGGCAAAAGCCAAGCGAATGTTACAAAAAATTCTGGCTGATTACGAGCAGTTCCCCTATGGTAGCCGAAACTTTAAAAACTAATTCCTCTGGACTCGACAGTCGTTCCAGAGAAATTCGCAAAACCGTCGTCAAGATTCTGGAAGCGAGCCGCAGAGGTCATGTAGGTTCTACATTCTCGCTAATAGAAATATTGCGGGTACTCTACGACGACGTGCTGCGCTACGAGCCCAAAAACCCTAAGTGGTCGGAGCGCGATCGCTGCATCCTCAGTAAAGGACACGGTTGCCTCGCTCTCTACGCAATTCTTGCCGAAAAAGGCTTTTTTCCGGAAGCAGAACTGTGGAAATTTTGCCAAAGCGACGGCATTTTGGGAGGACATCCGGAGTACGGCAAAGTTCCCGGCATTGAAGCTTCAACGGGGAGTTTGGGTCACGGTTTGTCTATAGGAATTGGATTTGCTCTCAATGCCCGGTACGAAAAAGCCAATTACCGTACTTTTGTAATCTTAGGAGATGGCGAATCTAATGAAGGTTCAGTTTGGGAAGCCGCTATGTGTGCCGGCAAGCACAAGTTGAGCAATCTCACCGTAATGGTAGACTACAACAAGCACCAATCTTACGGCACAACCTATGAAGTGCAGGATTTGGAACCCCTAGCAGACAAGTGGAGAGCATTTGGTTTCGCTGCGACAGAAGTAGACGGTCACAGCGTCGAAGAATTGCGTTCTGTTTTGTTGAATTTGCCGCTGCAATCGAATAAACCGACGGCAATTATCTGCCACACTGTCAAAGGCAAAGGCATTCCATTTGCTGAAAACAATTTGAAATGGCATCACAAAAATAAAGTATCCGATCAAGAGATTGAATCGATGCTAGCAGCTTTGGAGGAGAACTAATGCGTCAACTTTGCCTGGACACGGTGTACGAATTGGCTAAGAAAGACCCCCGTATTTTCTTTATTGGCTCAGATCTCGGCGTCGGCACCCTCCAAAAATTTAAACAGGAGATGCCGGAGCGATTTTTTATGGAAGGGGTGAATGAAGCTAATATTATCGGTATGGCGGCTGGTTTAGCCCTGGAAGGCAAAATCGTTTACGTGAATACGATCGCCACCTTCCTCTCCCGCCGCTGCTTTGAACAAATTGTTTTAGACCTCTGCCTGCACAATGTCAACGTCCGGCTGATTGCCAACGGCGGTGGTTTGGTGTACGCACCCCTGGGCCCAACTCACTTAGCAATCGACGACATCGGGATTTTGCGGACAATTCCCCGGATGACGATTGTCGCACCGGCTGATGAAGCTGAAATGGCACGGCTTGTACCGCAGACAGTGGATTATCCGGGGCCGATTTACATCCGCTTGGGGAAGGGAAATGAGCCGATTTTGACGACAGATGACGTACCTTTCCAAATTGGCAAAGCAATTCCGATGCGTTCGGGAACTGACGCGCTGATTGTTACAACTGGCGTCACCCTGAAAGCAGCTTTAGATGCAGCAGCGAGTCTCAGCAAACAGGGGTTAGAAGCATCCGTACTTCACGTTCATACAGTCAAACCCTTGGATGCACAGGCAATTTTGGATCACGCTGCTGACGTATCTGTAATTGTCACCATCGAGGAACATACTTTGATGGGGGGACTTGGCAGCGCTGTTGCTGAGTTGGTCGCCGAGGCTAACTTTAACCCGGCTAAGCGATTCAAGCGAATAGGCATTCCGGATGTATTCCCGGAACAATACGGTTCTCAAGAAAGTCTAATGGAGCGGTACGACATTACCGCTGACAAGCTGGTTGCTGTAGTTGCGAGTCTTGTCGAACAGCGGCGCGAACCGCTGCAAGCGATGGCTACATGAGGTTGTTTTCATCTCGCTGTATCTGTGGTAAACTGCTCTAGATCAATGGTGTTATTACTGTGTAGTGGGGGACAGGAGTTTGGCCTACGTCGATTTCATTACGAAGGTGCATACAAGTACCAAGCGCAATTACGTCGAGCGTGTCGTCGAGTACGACAAGGCTGAGTGTGCCATAGTTGCCAAACAGTACGGGAAAGATTACTGGGACGGCGATCGCCAGTACGGTTACGGCGGCTATCGCTACGATGGTCGCTGGCGTCCAATTGCTGAGAAAATGGCTCAGCATTACGGTTTCAAATCGGGGGACAAAATTCTCGATGTGGGATGCGGAAAGGGGTACTTGCTTTACGAGTTTACTCAAGCTATCCCCGATGTAGAAATTGCTGGCATTGATATCTCCGAGTACGCAATTCAAAATGCTAAAGAAGAGGTCAAGCCGTTTTTGCAGGTCGGTAATGCTACTGCATTGCCTTACCCTGACCAGACTTTTGATTTTGTAGTTTCAATTTTAGCTCTGCACAACCTGCACAATTACGATCTGTACAATGCTCTGCAAGAAATTGAGCGGGTTGGCAAAGATAAGAAGTATATTGTAGTTGAGTCCTACAGGAACGAGCAAGAGAAAGCGAACCTGCTCTACTGGCAGCTAACCTGCCAATCGTTTTATACTCCCCAAGAGTGGGAGTGGTTTTTTAAGCAAAGTGGCTATACGGGGGATTATGGTTGTATCTTCTTCGAGTGAATCCCGACAAGCTGACAGTCCCCGTATGGTAAATTCATTTTTTAATTTAGCAGAAAATGAGGCAATCAACCAATTTTTAAGGGACGGCTATATTATATTTGACTTGGAAGACCGTTCTCTATTGAATGCGATTAGGAAAAACATCTATCAGTCAGCCGTTGAATTACTCGGCGATCGGACTCCGCTTGACGAGGATGATTTTTTTGATAAAACCCATGAAATTATTTCCCAGAAAGAACTAAATGATTTTCGAGTGAAGTCGATCGCTCGGATGAATCAGGATAAAACTTTAAGACCGTCAATATATGCTCTGGGGAAAAAGTACATGGATTGGTTAGTGGGCAATGAATTAGCAATGCAGAGGAACTGCAATTTGAGCATTCAGTTTCCCAAAGATGATAGTTCGCTGCTGCCGCTTCATTCTGATGTGTGGTCGGGAAATTCACCTTATGAAGTTGTTTTCTGGCTGCCTTTTGTAAATTGTTATAGAACGAAGTCGATGTTTATCTTACCTCGACATGAATCTGAGGCAGTGTTTAAGAACTTCAAACAATATTCCCATTTGACGGCTGAAGATTTTTACCTAAAAATTCAAGACAAACTGGTTTGGTTAGAGGTTAAGTATGGACAAGGAGTAATATTTTCTCACTCGCTCCTACACGGGAACCGCGTTAATCTTGAAACAGGAACTAGATGGACGATGAACGTGAGGTTTAAAAGCTTGCTTTCTCCTTATGGAACTAAGGAATTAGGGGAATCTTTTTTGCCGATTACAATGCGTCCTGCTACCAGGATTGGGTACAATTATATTAAACCGGAGTGCTAATGAAGTTAGGTAAGGGTTGGAGAGGATATATTTCGAGCCGAGAAATCGGCGGTAGCACGATTCCTCAAAGACTGCAAAATTTAGTAATTCGCAATTATGCTCAAAGTAAAGAAATGCTGTTTCTGCTCAGTGCTACTGAATACTACATGGATAATTGCTACATGATGTTAAATGGACTCTTAGAAGAAGCAGATAATTTGGAAGGCATAATTTTTTATTCTATAAATTTACTTCCTTTTGACTTGCTTAAGAGAAAGCAAATATATAGAATTTTTTTTGAGCAGGGATGTGAATTGCATTTTGCTTTAGAGGAAATTGCTATTCGTGAGAAAGAGGATGTAGAATTAGTTGAGGATGTGATAAATTGTAGAAGCTTAGTATCAAAAGCAAGCATAAAATTACTGGAGGTTTAAATGCTATGGGATACGGTATTGTATCATTGCGGGTAATGGGCGGTTTATGGTCATTAGGAGAATTTGACGGTTTCCAGAGTGTCATAGAATTGGGATCTCAGGATATCCACAGTTGTCATAGCCAAGCTGCAAGTTTTATTAAAGGACTTACTGGATTTAATTTTTCTGAAGGTGTGCCAGTAACGCTTGAGACCTTTTACAAAAGTATGGGCTTTGACAGCTATAAATGTATAGATGCCGATGGTAGGAATAATGCTCTTGTTTTTGACCTCAACAAAGATATTGCACAAACTTATGGCTTCTCTGAGCAATTTGACTTGGTGACAAATCATGGAACGACAGAACATTGTTTCGACCAATTATCCAACTTCCGTAATATCCACAACTTGTGTAAGCCTGGGGGGATAATGCTTCACGGTCTACCCTGTCAGGGTTATCTCAATCACGGCTTGTATAACTACCACCCATATTTTTTCAAAAATTTAGCGAGTGCCAATGGTTATAAGATTGTAGGTATGTGGATGCACGAATATCCATTCGAGCAGGTTAAAGTTTATAGCGATTCATTAATGAGTTCTCTTCACGACAATGTTTTAACAAATATACACATACTATTATTTGTTGCATTAAAAAAAATGTCGGCGACAGATTTTCAAATACCTTTCGATCAGGCATATGTCGATCCTCGATCGTTATAAATTTCAAAGTATTATTACGTAGAATAGGTGTTTTAATACTATAAGATTCATGAATACCCATTAATTTTTTTTTGTTAGAGGGAAGCCACGTGGTAGAAACAACTCGCGAGACACAGTATCAAAATTGTGTCGAACTGCGCGATAGGAAGGGATTAGCACAGTTTGGTTTAATGAGCAATCAAGTATGGCACGACGATCCTAAACGCTTGCTATTTGTTCTGTCGAGATACAAGTTTGTGGCTAAGATGTTTGGCGGCATGAACAGTATACTTGAAATCGGCTGCGCGGATGCGTTTGCAACGCGCGTTGTCCGGCAAGAAGTCAAACATCTAACGGCAGTTGATTTTGACCCGGTGTTTGTCAAGGATGCGATCGCACGCATGGACGAAAAGTGGCAGTTTGATTGTCGAGTTCACAACATCCTAGAAAAACCTGTAGAGGGGCAGTTTGATGGTGCTTATGCTCTAGATGTGCTAGAACATATTCACCAAGAAGATGAGCTGCGATTTGTGTCCAGCATAGTCCAATCCTTGACAGAGCAAGGGGTTTTAATTATCGGAATGCCATCTATTCAGTCTCAGGCTTATGCCTCGCCTACTAGCAAGGAGGGACACGTCAATTGCAAAGACCATCAAGAGTTAAAAGAGTTAATGTTGCGTTTTTTCTACAACGTATTTATTTTCTCGATGAATGATGAGGTCGTGCATACAGGATTTTACCCGATGGCACATTACCTTTTTGCTTTGTGCTGCACAAGAAAGGAAGCTCCTACCCAAAGGATTTAAGGATGAAACCAACCGATCCATTGCTAATTGTAGGGGCTGACGGATCGATCGGTCGTGCCTTAGCTGCCCGCCTGGTTAGTGAGGGAAAGCCTGTAATTCAAACCACCCGCAGACTTGATACTCTCTCAGAAACAAGAATCTTTCTTGACCTTACAAAAGAAAAAGAAGTTGAGGACTGGCATCCCCCTTGTCAAGTTGCTACAGCTTATTTGTGTGCAGGCGTGAGTTCCCTCGAACAATGTCGCACAAATCCAGTCCAAAGTGTAGCGGTGAACGTTAGCAACATTGTGAAACTGGCAAAGACTTTAGTTGCGAGTGGCACATTCGTCATTTTCCTTTCAACGAACCAAGTCTATGACGGCTCTATTCCTTTTCGTAAGGCTGAGGAACCAGTATGTCCGCAAACTGAATATGGCAGGCAAAAGGCTGAGGCTGAGAGACAAATACTCGTTTTGGACAACTTGGTTTCCGTAGTGCGGTTTACAAAAGTCCTCAATTCCAATATGCCACTGTTTCAGAGGTGGATTCAAGCGTTGGACAATCATCAGTCAATCCATCCCTTCTCAGATATGGTGATGGCTCCTTTACCCATTTCCTTTGCTGTAGATGTACTGAACCGACAGGCTGAGGTACGTTTGCCAGGAATTGTTCAAGTTTCCGGCGAAAAAGATGTTAGCTACCTGGAGGTAGCTAATTACATTGCACAGCAAATTGGTGCTAGCCTAGATTTGGTTCAGTCTTTAAGGTCAAAGGAGGCAGATTTGCAGATCGAATCTGTACCCTTGCATACTACTCTGGATACGAGTCAAATGCGCGTGGAACTGGGATTGGAGTCGCCCGATGTCTGGTCGGCAATCCACTCTGCATTCAGTAAAAATATTAGAAATAATGATCGACCAAACTAAAGAGCAGGCACAGTGGAATGAAACTAAGGCAATGCTCGGAAATGACAGATTGTTGCTCGGTCCGTACTTTACCTATCAGTTCCGCAATAGTCCCCGCCGCATTCTCCATGCCTTGAGCTATCACAAATTTGCTGCTAAAATGATTGGCACAGGAAAGCGAATTTTTGAGGTAGGATGCAGTGAAGGTTTAGGAACACTAATCCTGGCTGAATTTGCAACTGAGTGTCTGGGGATTGATATTGATGCCGATGCGATAGCCGTTGCTAACGAAACCCTCGCTAATTCAAACTTACAGTTTCGCCACGCCGATATCATGGATGGTTCCTTTGGAGAATATGATGCTGTTGCCAGCTTTGATGTCATAGAACATATTTTTCCTGAAAATGAAGAGCGGTTCTTAAGTGCAGTCACCGCTAATTTGATTGACGGCGGGATGTTTATTGTCGGCACCCCTAACATTACTTCTGACCAGTATGCCTCTTCAGTAACGCGGGCAGGTCATATCAATCTTTACTCGGCTGACCGCTTGCGGGAATCCTTGGCTCGTCGTTTCCAAACAGTATTAATGTTTTCCGCCAATGACGAGATGGTTCATACTGGATTTGCCCCGATGGCTCACTACTTAATTGGCATAGGTATATCGCCCAATCGCTCGCCTTCTAGCAGCCATTAATCCAACTCAACGACAATCACTAACCCAGCCTATTTCACCTACAGCAATGTCAAGCAAATCACTTCTTGAATATTACCAGCAAAATTCCTTCAACCCAGTGCCCATTCCTCTCGAAGATCGGGCAGCTTGGGAATTGCACTTCGCTAAGCGTCATAACTTGTACGAACGGCACTTAGGCATCCCATTTTCTTTGCTGCCAAATTGCTCAGTTCTTGAGTTTGGTTGCAATTCTGGAGAAAACGCCTTGGTTCTGGCTTGTGTAGGCGCAAATCTCACCCTGGTAGAACCAAATGACCAAGTTTTGCCCCAACTCAAAGCACTATTCCAAAAGTTTGGCGTGACAGAACGCATCGCTGCTTTAGTACCAGAAGGCATCGATACATTTGAATCTGATAAAATTTATGACATAGTGCTTGCTGAGGGATTTTTGTTCACATTGCCGAATCGCGACGCAATGGTTCAGAAAATTTGCAGGATGCTAAAACCAGGAGGGTTAGCTGTCATCTCATTCAATGACAGATACGGCTGCTTGCTAGAGATGACAAGGCGAATGGTTTTGTGGAGAGCTTACCAAATCCAAGGAATTGGTAACGTTCACAGCCAAGCATCGCTCTATCTTGCTGAAAAGCTGTACGGAGAAGATTTCTCACAATTGAAGGCTTCTCGGTCTTTCGAGGCATGGTGGAAAGATACGTTAATCAACCCATTTTTAGCCTCAGCATACCATTGGAGCTACCCCGAGCTGATACCGCTTATGGAAAAAAGTGGCTGTGAATTTTATGCTTCTTCACCCAAGTGGACTTCTATCGATCGCTTTACCTGGTACAAAAATGTTTTAGATAGCTCCATGCGCCACCAACAACTGATAGAAAGTTTTCGGCTAAATTTTGCGTTCTTATTAACCGGATTAGAGCCATTAACCGAAGAAGTTTTACCAGCAAGTTTCGCAGTAATTGACGCAGTTGCTAACCTAATAGAACGACTTTCAGATTTTACAGTAAATAGGGGCATTCCTATAGAATCGGTAGTTTATCCCTCACTACTGGACGAGTATCTTAACCAAAGTCAAGATTCAAGATTGGTTCAATTCAATTTAGAGATGAAAAGTATATATGATGCAGCAAAATCCAGCCAACTGGAACAATTAATCTCGGCATACCATGAATCGAAGTGCGTGCGGAGTATGTGGGGCGCACCGTATCACTACATTTGCTTTAGCAAGGTAGCTTACTCCTGATACATGGTAGCGTGAAACTCACAGTTTAAAGATTGTTAATCCTGCTGGTGTCTGAGGATTGGCAGTAGAATGCTATTGTTCGCTATTTTCTGGAGGAACTACTTGACTACCCCCAAACATTGTCTAGTTACGGGTGCGGCGGGCTTTATCGGCAGCCATCTGTGCGATCGCCTCCTAGCTCTAGGTCACTCTGTAACAGGCTTGGACAGCCTGATTACAGGTCGCATAGCCAACTTAGCAACAGCCAAAACCTACAGCGCCTTTACCTTCTTAGAACAAGATTTAGCTGACATCGCTCCATCTACCCTAGAAGGAATCGATTGGGTATTCCACTTAGCGGGATTGGCCGATTTAGTACCGTCCATTGAGGACCCCGGCAAATACTACCACGCCAACGTCCAAAGCACCTTTGCCTTGCTAGAAGCCTGCCGCAGCGCCAAAGTTCAGCGCTTCATTTATACCGCTTCCTCGACTTGCTACGGCATCCCCGACCAGTACCCCACCCCGGAAACTTATCCCTGTTCTCCCGAACACCCCTACGCTCTGACTAAGTATCTAGGAGAGCAACTCGTGCTTCACTGGGCGAAGGTCTACAAACTGCCGGCCCTATCCCTGCGGCTGTTTAACGTCTACGGCCCCCGTTCGAGAACCACAGGGGCTTACGGCGCTGTTTTCGGCGTCTTTTTAGCTCAGAAATTATCTGGAAAACCTTTTACTTTGGTCGGAGACGGCACCCAAACCAGAGACTTTACCTTTGTCAGCGATGTTGTCGAAGGCTTTGTGAAAGCTGCCGAGTCAGATTTAACGGGTGAAATCATCAATATTTGCTCCGGCCAACCTCAAAGCGTCCTGACTTTAGTGGAACTATTAGGAGGGCCAATCGTCTACATCCCCAAGCGTCCGGGCGAACCTGACTGTACCTGGGGAGACATTACTAAAGCGAAAACCCTGCTGGGATGGCAACCGCAGGTTTCTTTTCCAGAGGGGGTATCGCAAATGCTGGCAAATATCGATCTCTGGCGAGAAGCCCCGGTCTGGACGCCTGATTCGATTCAGCAAGCAACAAAGGAATGGTTTGAGTGTTTGGGACAAAAATAATGTCTGTGGATCTAGAAACTCCGCCGCCAATGATCGTTCAGGTTTCCAAGGCGTTTATTTATCAGGGGTCTCGCCTGCTGTTGCAACTGCGAGACAACAAACCCGATATTTATTACCCGAATTATTGGGGGCTGTTTGGGGGGGCTGTAGACCCCGGAGAGACTCCAATTCAAGCGATCGCGCGGGAAATTGAAGAAGAAATAGGCTGGACGCCGCCAGAGTTTCAGTTTTTGCTGACGTGGGAAGAGTCCGACCCCCCTTGCGTCACCTATATCTACGGTGCGCCTCTGACAGTAGCCGCCAGCCAGCTACAATTAACCGAAGGTCAAGCACTGGGGCTGTTTACTTTTGAGGAGTTGGCTCAGTTACCGACAGTGCCTCACATCCAGCACAATTTGCCAAAAGTTGTTGAGGCGATCGCCTCCCCTGAACTCACAGCAGCTTGGCAGGCTTTCTACAAGTGAGTTCCGCCCCGTTCTATTTTGCAATATCCTGATTTTTTACTTATGCAAACACTACCGTCTAAACTTGCTTTTGCTACTGATTATTTCCGCCAGTTGGCGAGTTTGAGCGAAACTTTCGAGGTCAGCGATCGCCAATCCCAACCTCTGTCTTTTGATGAGGGTATTAGTCGGGCTGCTGCTTTAGTGTATGAGCAAACCCAACAGCAAAAAAAAGTAATTTTTATTGGCAATGGCGGCAGTGCAGCAGTTGCCAGCCACCAAGCTATTGACTACTGGCGGAACGGCGGTTTTCCGGCGATCGCCTTTAACGACGGAGCTCTCCTCACCTGCATCAGTAACGATTTTGGCTACGAACAAGTATTTAGCAAGCCGATTGCCACTTTTGCTCAACCAGGAGACGTTCTTTTTGCAATCAGCAGTTCCGGACTGTCTGCTAATATCTTGGCAGGTGCTCATCAAGGAAATCAAACAGGCTGTTACGTAATTACCCTCTCAGCTTTCAAACCTGATAATCCTTTGCGCCAATTAGGCGATATTAATTTCTACGTTCCTACAATGGCCTACGGGTTTGCTGAAATCACCCATTTATGTATTTGTCACTGTATCTTGGACGGCTTAATGAAAGGTGCTTTGCCGGAATCTGAAGTGGCGGATGCAGCAGGCAGAATATCCGTGACCTGAGCACTTGGCGCGGCGTCGAGCTTGTAGATTGGAATCCGCACTGCCAGCTACACAGCTTCTCTTATTCAAGCTACCTTAAATCTCTAAATCTGTAAGTTGCCGTGAATTTTGAAACTCCTGTCATAAACTCGAACGAAGACAATCAACTCAAAGACAACGGTCAACTAGATCCAGTTGCTCGCTGCCAAACCGCCCTAGCTATCAACCCCGACGATGCCGAAGTTCACTACGAACTGGCAGAAATCTATCATTATCAAGGGAAATTAGAAGAAGCGATCGCAGTTTACCGCAGGGTTATTCAATTGCTCCCGGATCTGGTAATAGCCTACCACAACTTAGGAGAGGCTCTGACAAAACTCGGTCAACTCGATGAGGCGATAACATCGTACCGCAGAGCGATTGAGTTGAACCCAGATTTTTCCTGGTCTCACAACAATTTAGGGGATGCCCTGAAAGCACTAGAAAAGTGGGAAGATGCAATAGATTGTTACCGCAGAGCGATTGAGTTGAACCCAGATTTTTCTGGGTCTTACCGCAACTTAGGAGATGTATTGAGCCAACAGCAGCAGTGGGAGGAAGCGCTCGCAGCTTACCGCCGCGCCATTGAACTGAACTCAAATAGCTTTGGATCTTACTACAACTTAGGGGTGGCTCTAGAGCAACACCAACAGTGGGAGGAAGCAGCCAACGCCTACCGCTGTGCAGTTCAGACCAACCCGAATTTTGTATCTTATCAGAGGTTAGGGCAGAGTTTAGTAAAACAAGGCAATTTGGATGAAGCGATTGCCGCTTATCAAAAGGCAATTTTATTGAATCTAAATGATAGCAATATTCATCATCTTCTCGGAGAGGCCCTGCAACAGCGAACTCAGTTGGACATGGCTCGGTCGATATCTTCTTACCGCCATTCTATTGAACTAAATCCCGATGATTTGCAAACTTACCATAATTTCTTGCAGATTCAACCCGATAATTTGGAAGTATTGTTGCAATTAGGAAATACGCTCGCCAAATTTGAGCAGTGGGAGGAAGCAGGTAATACTTACCGTCACGCCGCAGAACTCCACCCAAACTCTTTTGAAGCTTACCAATATTTAGGGAAAACTTTAGCAAAACAGGGCAATGTCGAAGCAGCTATTAACCGTTACCGCCACGCAGTCGAGCTTTCCCCCAACACTTGGGAGTTGCACCAACTGTTAGGAGAAACCCTCATCCAACAAGGCGAGATGCTAGATGAAGCGATAGCCTGTTTTGCCCGTGCGATAGAGATTTTCCCTAATGCCAAGTCTTGCCAACAGCTAGGAGAAACCTTAGCAAAACAAGGTAATTTAGAAGAATCGATCGCATCTTACCGCCTTGCTATTCAACTCAATCCAGAATGCTTTGCATCTCATTGCCAGTTAGGAGTAACTCTAGGCAACCAAGGGAATTTCGACGAAGCCACTGTCTGTTACCGTCGCGCATTGGAAATCAACTCCGAGAGCATTGAAGTTCACAGCTATCTCTGGACAATTATCAATCAACGACAAAACTGGACGGAAGCCACAACTTGGTATCGCCAAATTCTTGATCGACAGCCTGATTCTGCCGTGACATACTACTATTTGGGAACAGCCCTATTCTGCCAGCAACAGTGGGAAGAAGCGGCTCTTAGTTGCCGTCGGGGCATAGAATTGAACCCAAGTTACTTTTGTTCGCACTTACTCTTGGGAACCACTCTTATTCAACTTGAAAAGTGGGAGGAAGTAGTAGCTGTTTACCGCTACGCCATTAACTTCAACCCCGCTTATGATGGAACATACTGTTATTTAGGCAATGCCTTGAGAAAACTCTCTCAGTGGGAGGAAGCAATTGCGGCTTACAGTTATGCTATTGAACGAAATGCAAATAGTATAGATGCTTATGAAGGGTTAGGAGTGAGCTTGCTTCAACTAGATCGAGTAGATGAAGCGATAGCTTGCTACAAGAGAATTTTATATCTAGAGATTCAATCAGAAAAAAGTGATTATAATTCAGAGCTAGAAACACTTCTGATCCAAAGAGGACTGTTAGAGCAGGTTATTGCTTGTTATCATCAGACTTTCAATCTGACTGCCGCTGACCCTAGAGTTTACTATAAATTATCTATGCTTTTAGCACGAAAAGGCTTGCTAGATGAAGCTGCAACCTATTTCCAAAAGGCATCCGAGATGCCACCTAGCGAGATGGATTATGATAATATATGGAAATATTTAAATCAAACAAAATGGGTAGATGGGCAGGATTTCTATTATCCAAAGGAACTTGAATGGGAAACAGTAGAAACTTATTTTAATCAAACAACCCTATATAAAATTATCAGTATGCGCTATTTGTCCGATCCAGACAAAATTTATCTTAAAGAATCTGGGCTGTCGCTATTTCATCTGGAATTAATTGGACAAGATGACATAGCTTTGGAAGAGATTTATATTAATAGCTTTGACTCTTCTAAACCAATGCAGCTCTCGAAAAAATTTCCCAAAAATACTCTTAAAGAAATAGGAATTGATTGGGAAGCCGAAGCAAATTTTAGTAGAAGGCAAAATTTCCAGCAAAGTCTGGTAGAAACAGGTTATATTTATTCAGTTTGTCCTTTCAGCGGTGAAGTTCTGAGATCGAATCAATCATTTTATATAGATGGTATAATCCCAATAATAGTCTATCGTTTTGTAGGGAGAGAGGTTTTTTATTTGAAGTGCGGTCACGTTCATGGTGGCAAGATGTCTATATATTTTCCTCACTTGGAATTAATTGTTGTCTTGCCTTCGACTACTCGCGATTGGGGAGCTTTGGCAGATAACGATGTCTTGTTGTTCAATAGATTTAAAGCTTGGCTAGTTAGTAATTGGCAACAGGTAAAATCCTATCTTTGCAATGACCAACCCAAAAAGGTAGCTTCTGTTTTGGGAACTATACGTAATATGGGTCACGATTTCTGGAATTTATTGACCGGAATACATTACTTGTATGAAAATAAAATTCTTCACAAAGTAGACAAATTTTTAGTAGGCCCTTTCGACCATATCAACATTGGCGATGTTTTTCCAGAAATTCCATCAGATAATATTGTTGATTTTGGTGATCCTTGGGAAATCTTTCAGTATGTCTTAGAAAATAATTATGTAGCTGTCATTACAACTGGCTTTTTACTTAAAGAGGAATTAGCGAATAAAATGTATTGTGGTGCAATTAAAAGATGTTCTCCTTCTTTTCTACAAACAGTGGAAAAAGCCAAAAAGCACTTTCCGTTGCTGTGGTTTGAAATTCGCAGCTCCAATGCAAGGGTGTGGGTATCCCAAGTAGAAGGAATAGCAAATATCATCAAAAGCCTTCATTCAGATTTTCCTAACTTGGGAGTGGTTTTTGCTGGCTGGCATCGTCTAGAAATGGACTACCCAGGAGCCGATGCTGTCATAGCAAGAGAAGAATCAATTAGGGAACAAATTACAGATATTATCCCTACTGATATCGAGATATACAGTACAATTGGTCAACCAATTTATGAAGGTCTTGTCTGGGTTAATGCTATAGACATACACATAACACCATTAGGTTCGGGGACACTGATCCCAATCAATGTGGCTAACAAGATAGGCGTGTGCTATTCCAACCCCAATAATTTATCCAACACTCTGGGAATAAAATTAATCAATTGGCGAGAAAATATACTTCCACTAAGACTGATTTCTCCTGATTCAGTTACTTATGATGCCTCAGCTTATACATCTGGTCAACCCGGAGTTAATTGGTCATTTCATTGTGATTGGAGAGTAATTTATAATGAATTGATTAAAATACTTGAGCGCTTGAATGATAGCAGCTAACATCAAACGATTGTGAATAAATCGATACGCTAATTTAAACCTCCGGATAAATATATGACAGAAAAATCATCTATCCTCGTAATTGCTAGTATGCACCGTTCAGGAAGTTCCTTGGCGGCATCCTTGCTGCAAAGTGCCGGCCTGCATATCGGCAGAAAGGTAATGCTGTACCCCGACGATGGAAATCCCAAGGGGTACTTTGAAAGTTTTGACTTTTGGCATTTTCACCGCTCAGTGCTGCAATCGCAAGGAATTGATGAAGATGGTTGGACATTGCAGGAAAAGATAGAAGTTGAAGATCGTTTTGTAGAAGAAGCAGAAAAAATTGTTGCCCAGAATTCACTAAGTAGTGTTTGGGGATGGAAGGAGCCGCGAACCACACTATTTTTAGATTTTTGGGCAGAGATGCTGCCAGAATCTAATTTTTTACTAATATATCGTTCTCCTTGGGAAGTGATTGATTCTCTCTATCGGCGACACGATGCTTTATTTCAAAGTCAGCCGGAATTGGCGGTAAAAATATGGCTGCACTACAACCAAAAAATTCTCAACTTTTATAACCGCCATTCCAGCCGCTGTCTGTTGGTCAATCTTTCCACGCTTGTCAAAAACAAAGAATTATATATTGAGGCAATCAATCAAAAATTTAATACAAATTTAACGGCTCCTACATCAACGCTCTACGACCCATCCTTATTGCAATCTCAAGGATTGGACAGTTATAGACCTAGCTTGATAGAGCATTATTTTCCAGAAGCGGTGCAGATGTATCAGGAACTCGACGCCAGAGCATGGCAACCGCACGAAACACCGGATTTCTCTTGGCGCGAACTGATCAAACCATCACTTTACAGATTTTGGGCTTTTCAAGACTGGGTGAATGTCCGCAAGCAGGAAAGGCAGAATAAAGCTTTACAAGCCGAATTGCAGCAGTCTCAGTCTCAACGGCATCAGACTCAGATGGAACTAGATCAGATTAATCCTCAACTGCATCAGATGGAGGAGGTGTTAGAACAATCCCAATCTCAACTCCATCAGACGGAGGAGGTGTTAGAACAATCCCAATCTCAACTCCATCAAAGTCAAGAAGAATTGGAGCAGTTTAGCCTTCAAATGAACCAAAATGAGACTTTATTAGCGCATTTTCAGTCTCAAATGAACCAAATCGAGTTAATCCTGGCAGAATCTCAATCTCAACTGCATCAGACGGAGGAGATATTAGAACAATCTCAATCTCAACTGCATCAGACGGAGGAGATGTTAGAACAATCTCAATCTCAACTGCATCAGACGGAGGAGATGTTAGAACAATCTCAATCTCAACTGCATCAGACGGAGGAGAGATTAGAACAATCCCAATCTCAACTGCATCAGACGGAGGAGAGATTAGAACAATCCCAATCTCAACTGCATCAGACGGAGGAGAGATTAGAACAATCCCAATCTCAACTGCATCAGACGGAGGAGATATTAGAACAATCCCAATCTCAACT
>Ga0335395_10000701_pt1 | contig 21056 bp, 18 predicted proteins | sample MAT02_FD_205744 | JGI IMG/M metagenome (GOLD analysis project Ga0335395, IMG submission 205744) | Freshwater microbial communities from Lake Fryxell liftoff mats and glacier meltwater in Antarctica - MAT-02 (spades assembly) (version 2) ...
TCCCGGTCACGATCTGCAGCCCCACAAGGCTTTCCGCCGAAACGCCCGCAGCGCCGGTCCCGTGGCTCACGGCGTTCTGGCTCAGCGCCCCCCCTATGGTCGCCACAAGCCCCGAAAACGGCCCGAAAAACGGCGTTCGCCACCCCTTTTCCGCAAGCGCCGCGTGCAGCTGCGCCCAGGTCACGCCCGGCTCCACAGTCACCGTCGCGTCCAGCTCGTTAATCACGACAATCCGGTTCAGCCGCTCCGTTGAAATGGTCAGCCCACCCTCGGCCAAATGGGTGTAGCCGTCGGTATAGCTCGCGCCGCCGCCGCGTACCGCAATCGGCGTCCCGGTATCGGCGCAGGCCGCAACCAGCGCCTGAAGCTCCCCGATGCTCGAAGGCATTGCCACTGCCACCGGTATCGCCCCGGCACGATATACGTCCGTCCCGTAAAAGCTGCGGTCCGCATGCCCCAGCAGCAGCCCATCCTCAGGCAGGATCGCGCCCAGCCGGTCCAGGATGCCAGATGCCGTCACTGCCGTCGCCATGAAGTCTGTTCCCTTTGCCACCTAAACTCGCAGCGCAACCGCGGTTGCTTCCCCGCCGCCGATGCACAGCGCCGCCACCCCCGTGCCCCCGCCGCGCGCCCGCAGCGCGTGGATCAGCGTCACCAGAATGCGTGCGCCCGAAGCGCCGATCGGGTGGCCCAGCGCGGTCGCCCCGCCATTCACATTCACCTTGGCGTGCGGGATCCCAAGCTCGTGCATCGCCGCCATCGTCACCACGGCAAAGGCCTCGTTCACTTCGAACAAATCGGTGCCATCCACCGTCCAGCCCAGCCGCTGCAACAGCTTGCCGATCGCTGGAACCGGCGCCGTGGTGAAAAGGGCAGGGGCCTGTGCATGCACGCTGTGCCCCAGGATGCTCGCCAGAGGCACCAGCCCGCGGGCATCCGCCGTCTCGCGGCGCATCAGCACCAGCGCCGCAGCTCCATCCGAAATCGAACTCGAATTCGCTGCTGTCACTGTCCCGTCGGCGGCAAAGGCCGGCTTCAGGGCCGGGATCTTTTCCGGCCGCGCCTTGCCGGGCTGCTCGTCCACCGTCACGTCCCCCGCCTTGGTGGCAACCCCGGTGATCTCGCCTGCAAAGGCCCCGGTGGCAATGGCGGACCTGGCGCGCGAAAGGCTCTCCAGCGCATAAGCATCCTGCGCTTGCCGGGTGAACTGGTATTGGCTCGCGCACGCCTCGGCAAAGGTGCCCATCGCGCGGCCCGGCTCATAGGCATCTTCCAGCCCGTCCAGGAACATATGGTCCATAACCCGCCCGTGGCCCATGCGGTATCCGCCGCGTGCCTTGGTCAGCAGATAGGGCGCGTTGGTCATGCTCTCCATTCCGCCAGCCGCGATGATACCGGCGCTTCCGGCGATCAGCGCATCATGCGCATCCATCACCGCTTTCATGCCCGAACCGCACATCTTGTTCAGCGTCACACACGCGGTCGAAAGGTCCAGCCCCGCCTTCAGCGCCGCCTGCCGGGCGGGCGCCTGGCCAAGGCCTGCGGGCAGCACACAGCCCATCACCACCTGCTCCACCTCGGCCGGTTCCAGATGTGCGTCTGCAACCGCAGCCTTCAGCGCGGCAGCGCCCAAGTCGGGCGCCGTCGTGTCGCGGAAGTCCCCTTGAAAGCCGCCCATGGCCGTGCGCCGGGCAGATACGATCACGATGTCTGAAGCAGCCGTCATTCCAGAAGCTTTCTGTCTTTGGCAATGGAAAGGTGTCGCAGCGCATGCACTGCGCTCGGGTTGGTGGAAAATCCGGCGATCCGGGGGGATACCAGCGACCAGTCGATAGGCTGGATCAGCCCGATGCTTGCGCCATCCTCGGCCCAAAGCCGCTCGGCGGCCGCAATCGCAATCTGGCGCTCCGCCAGCGTCGCTGCAGTCCAGCTGTCCTTCAACAGCGCATCGGCTTCGGGCAGGCACACGCCGTGCCGGTTGGCACCGCAGCGGTTGGGCATCAAAAAGGGCAGCGGGCTGTTGATGGGGGATTCAAGCCGCACCAGCGCCAGCTCGAACGCGCCTTGCGCGATGGCAAGGGCATGGTCACGTGGCGTTCGGCGGATCAGCACGAAATCGATCCCGACTGCGGCATAATCGGATGCGATCGCCGCCATCAGCCGGTCGTCGGCAGGCGATGTGGAAACCGCCACCGCCACCCGCATCCGCGATGAAACGCTGTCGATCCCGGCCTCGGCCAGCAGGCGCCGCGCCTCTTCCTGCCGGGCAACAAGCGGCAGCCCCGCCCAGTCCGGGCTTGGCCCGGCATAGGCAATGACGGTTCCCGGCACCAGCCCCAGCACAGGCCGTGCAGCCTCGCTGCCGAACAGCCCACGCCCTATCGCGTCGCGGTCCACCGCCAGCTGCAGGGCCTTGCGAACCCCCAGCAACGATAACTTGCCCTGCGTGCGGTTCACCAGCAGCAGCAGGGCGGCGCGCGGCTGCTCCAGCCGCAGGGTCTCGCGGCGCGCCGTAACCCGGGCCGATCCCAGCCCTTCCAGCTGGCCGCCCAGCACAAGGTCGCTTTCCCCGCGGTTGAATCGCTGGATCGCCATATCGGCCGTGCTGCGGCGCACTGTGGCGGCAGCAACCCCCACGCGGTCAGCCGCAAAATAATCGGGGTTGCGGATCAGCCGCGTCGTCCGTTCGGCAGGCCCGCCGGCGGGCGCCGTCGTGCCCGGCTCCAGCGGTTCGGGGGCAGCCGTAAACGGCCCGGCCTGGCTTTGCCGGCCCCGGTAACGCACCGCCAACGGGGGCGTCGCCAACAGCTCCAGAAGTTCGGGCTGCGGCGTTGAAAGCCGCAGCTCCACCACATCGGGAAGCGGGGCGGAAACCCGGGTCACACCCGCCAGAAGATCCCGCACGACCGGTCCCGAAGTGCCGGTCCGCGCGCGGTCGATCGATGCGACCACATCGGACGCCATCACCGGCCGACCGCCTGCGAACACGGCGTCGCGCAGCCTGAACACGATGGAAAGGCCATCGTCCGAAACCCGCCAGCTCCGGGCAAGCCCCGGCACGGTCCGCCCTTCGCCATCGCGCGCCGTCAGCCCTGAAACGGTGGATTCGGCAATTATCGCGTCTGTCGCCGCAGCCCCCACGGCATCCACCCGAAGCGGCGGCTCCTCGGTCTCGCCGCCGCCACAAGCATTCAGCAACAGGGCACATGCAGCACTGAAAGCCAGAATGCGAAAGCTCGGGGCCCTCAAGATCGGGGCACTAAAGGTCGGCGCGTGCCCCGCGCCGGGCGGCAGGGCTCCGGCCCGGGCTGCGGGCCTAGGGAAGGCGATCGAAGACATAGCCTCCCGATCTTGGGCCCCACACATGCTTGCCGTCGGCGTCCAGCCCCCGGTCCCAGTTCACGAACCGGTCCTTCGCCAGGATCGCGCGGCTGATCATCTGCGTCGCCCCGCGATGGCTGTTGGCGCACGCCTCGGTCCGGCCGGTCCAGTAACCAGCGGATACGAACTCCAGGATGTTGTGGCAGCCTGCCGGCCCCAGGTCGGCCCGGGTCAAGGCAGGCCCGGCATAACCCGCCCGCCCCAAGCCGATGAAGCGCAGCGGCTCCTTGATGGTGTAATTGTCCCGTCGCACCGTGCCATCGGGCTGCACCGTCACCTGGCCGACCCGTTGGAAATAGGGCCGGGGCGCAACGCCGGGAGCTGCTCCCGTCAGGATGGTCTGCTCCTGGTAAAGCCACACCCCGTCGGTGCGCTCGGGCCAGATCGGCACGATATGCGCCACCACTTCGTCGAAGGCCTTGTTCGTCCGGTGTTGCGCCACGCTGGAAAAATGCCCGGTCGCGTAGGCCGCATAATCGGCTGTCAAAGTGTGGGCGGCGTCTGTGGCAAACGCCGGAATCGTGGCCGAGGCTAGGATGGCTGCGAAAAGGATCGATGGGTGGCGCATGCCTTCCCGTTCGCGCAAACAAAGCCGGGTGGCAAGCGCGAACCGACCTGATATGGAAGCAGGATGATCAACATCACGCGCGTTTGCCACGATATCGCCGGTCTGGTGGGCGGAACGCCCCTGGTCCGGTTGAAGGGCCCCTCCGAACGCACGGGGTGCGACATCTGGGGCAAATGCGAATTTCTCAACCCCGGCGGCTCGGTAAAGGATCGCGCAGCCCTCTGGATCATCCGCGATGCAGAAGGCTCGGGCGCGCTTAAGCCCGGTGGCATCATCGTCGAAGGAACCGCCGGCAACACCGGGATCGGGCTTGCCGTCATCGGCAGCGCGCTTGGCTATCGCACCGTCATCGTGATGCCCGAAACGCAAACGCAGGAAAAGAAGGATGCGCTCCGTGCACTAGGTGCCGAACTGGTGCTGGTGCCCGCTGCATCCTATGCCAATCCCGGCCACTATGTGCACGTCTCGCGCCGCCTCGCCGAAGAAACGCCCGGCGCGATCTGGGCCAACCAGTTCGACAATGTTGCCAACCGGCTGGCCCATATCAAGACAACTGCGCCCGAAATCCTGGCCGCGCTCGAAGGCAGGGTGGATGGCTTCATCTGCGCAGCGGGCACCGGCGGCACGATTGCGGGCGTCGGGCTGGGTTTGAAGGAAGCCCTGCCCGATGTGTGCATCGGCCTCGCCGATCCTGATGGCGCCGCCCTTTATAACTGGTTCACCACCGGCGAGCTGAAGGCAGAAGGCAACAGCGTCGCCGAAGGCATCGGGCAGGGCCGGATAACCGCCAACCTCGAAGGCGCACCCATCGATGTCGCCTTCCGGGTCAGTGATGCCGAAGCCTTTCCACTGCTCCACGAACTGATGGCGCGCGATGGCCTGCACCTCGGGCTTTCCAGCGCCATCAACGTCGCCGGGGCCGAGCGGCTGGCCCGGCATCTGGTGCAGCAGGGCGGCGCAGGCAAGCGCATCGTCACCATCCTGTGCGACAACGGAAGCCGCTATCTTTCCACCATCTGGAACCCCGAATGGCTGAAAATGAAAGGCCTGCCCCTACCGCCATGGCGGGACCAGCCGGGTTCTTCGGCCTGATCCGCCGGTTCATGCCGCTCGACAGCAACCGGCCGGCTTGGTAAACGCTGCTCCATGGATCGCATGCGAGCTGGCCTCACGGGCCTTGGCATCGTCTTTCTCTCGACGCTTGCGGCGTCGCTGGTGTTCGGTCCCTCTGCCGATGATCCCGCAACGCAAGAGCATGTGAAAGCGCCCGGTGAGCCACTGGCCCAATTGGGCGTGGCGCCCGGACTGGAAAAGACCACCGAGGGAGAGCCCGTCCTGCCCGATCCCGCCCCGGAATCGGCAGACCCCGCACTGGCCGATCGGGCGCTTGCCGATCCCGCACTGGCCGATCCGCCGCCCGCCGCCCCCCCCGCCGCGCGCCCAATGGATGGCAATATTGTCTTCGGCCCCGCCCGCCGGCCGGCCGCCGTCTGACCATGTCGACCCGCGCGCTGGTGCTCGCGCTGGTGCTGGCGCCGATTCTGCTGCTGGGCGGTCTCGAACTGAAGCGCATCGCCGGCACCCAAAGCCTTCTTCCGGGCCTTGGGTCCCCGGCAGATGTGGCGCGCGTCGAAATCGCCCGGGGCCGCGAACAGGTGGTGATGGCACGCCGGATGGATACGGGTGCGTGGGAAATCCTGTCGGCTGCGGATGCCCCGGGAGATGCCGCCAGGATCGAAGCCGCCATCACCCGCCTCGCCGCCCTGCGCGGCGAACCTTTGCCGTCCGGCGCTCCGCCGCCCAGGCGCGAACCGTTGCAGGTCCGCCTGTCCGACAAGGCCGGAAACGAACTCGGCCATGCCGCCTTCTGGACTGGCGAGGGCCAGGCGCTTCCCGATGGGCCGCGGCTTTCCCTTGCAAGCCAGCCAGCCCTCCCACTCTGGCCCTCGGCCTGGACAACGCTGGCGCCGCCGCAAATCGATCCGGCTGACGTGGCGGGCGCACAGCGGCTTTCGGCCGATGGCCCGGCAGACCTCCCTCTGGCACAGACGGTCGCGGTCGCCCAAATGTTGGGCAGCCTCAGCGCACGGGATTTCATGGGCAGCGCAACCGTCAACTGGGCCGGCGCGCGCCAACTTCGGGTGCTGCTGACGGATGGGTCGCACATCGATCTCCAGCAGGTGTCCGATGGCGAAGGCCGATTCTTCCTGCGGATGACATCCGACAGCCGAACCGACGTGCGCGAAGCCCGCGGCTATGCCTTTCGGGTGTCGGAATCGCTGCCTTGATCGCGGTTGTTTTGCACACAGGGTTTTCCACAGGATTTAACAGCGCCAGGGGCGATTTTGCTCTGCCCGAAAAGTGGATGGATTCCAGCAGGTTGAACCGAAGCGGTCGAAATAGACCATAAAAGCCCATTGAATACCCACAAATGCCCATGCTATCCCTTGTCCACAGGGGTTGGCGTGCGGTTGATTGGCCATTCCGGAGCATATCCCCCGCTTCGCAATCCGGTCCCCGCTGCGGCAACCCCTCAAGAGGGGAAGCGCTATTCGCGACTATTTTTCAGGGACTTATGTGAACGGGGTCGATGCTAAGCATCGGCTGTCCGTTCCCGCGTCCCTGCGCGACACGATTGAGGCGCGAAGCCTGACAAAGGCGGTGGTTCTGGGTCCATCAGATGATGCGCCATGCCTTATAGGCTATGATCTCAGCTACTTTGCACGCATGGAAGAACGGCTTGCGGCCCAGTTCGCCGGCGATTTCGGCCCTGGTCGCGCAACCAAGGCCCGTTCGATGTTCGGCCTCACCGAACAAATGAAATATGACGATACAGGCCGCATCATCCTGAGCCCGGTGATGCGCGATCTGGGAGAAATCAACGGCCGCGTCGTGTTCGTGGGAGTCGGCGATTACTTCGAAATCTGGTCTCCCGACGTGCTGATGGCGCAGGGCGGCCAGGACCCCCGCGTGCTGCGCGTCGTGAAGGCGCTGCTGGCGGGGAAGGCCGGGTGAGCAACCTCTCCCATATTCCGGTCATGCTCGACGAAGTGCTTGCAGCGCTTGCCATTTCGCCGGGTGAGCAGCTGGTCGACGGCACCTTCGGCGGCGGCAGCTATGCGGCATCAATGCTGGCCGCAGGCGCCAGCGTGACCGGTTTCGATCGCGATTCGCGCGCCATCCTTCGGGCTGGTCCGATGGTCGAGGGAGCTCAGGGCCGCCTGAGGCTGGTGAACCAACCCTTTTCTGCGATGGCCGATGAACTGGGCGAAGGCGTCGCCGATGGGGTTGCTCTGGACCTCGGTTTTTCCTCGATCCAGATGGACGACCCTTCCTATGGGCTCTCTTTCCAGTCCGACGGCCCTTTGGACATGCGGCTTTCGGGCGAGGGCGAAACGGCTGCCGATTTCCTGAACAGCGCGAGCGAGGCAGAGATCGCCGACGTGCTCTATCATTATGGCGACGAGCAGGCCTCTCGCCGGATCGCCCGCGCCATTGTCGCCGACCGACCCTTCACGACCACGACCGAACTTGCCGGCCTGATCCGCCGGGTGCTGAAGCAGCCGCGCGAAGTAAAGCGCGATCCGGCCACCCGCAGCTTCCAGGCGATCCGCATCCGCGTGAATGACGAGCTTGGCGAGCTCGAGCGCGGGCTGGTTGCAGCCGAGGCCGTGCTGAAGCCGGGTGGCCGGTTGGCCGTCGTCAGCTTTCACAGCCTTGAGGACCGGATCGTGAAGCGTTTCCTGGCTGAACGCTCGGGAAGCCTGCCCGCCGGCTCCCGCCACATGCCCGAAGCCGGGCCGGGGCAGGCACCCAGTTTCGAACGGCCCGAAAAGGCACACCGCCCCGGCGCGCGCGAAATCGAAGCCAATCCGCGCTCGCGCTCGGCCACCCTCAGGGTTGCCCGGCGCAGCCGCGCGCCGGCTTGGGGCACCGTTCGCGCACCAGAGGCTGACACCGGATTTGGGGAGAGGGAAACAGACAGATGGCACGCATGATGCTGAAGTCACCCGGTAATGCGGCGTGGATGCGGGATGGATCGGCGCGTGGTGCACGGCGCGGCTGGGCGTCTGCTGTCTGGCTGATCGCCGGAACGCTGGCGGTTGCGCTGACGAGCTACAGCCTTTCCCTCAAAGTCTCAGGCGAGCGGCGGGAGACCGATCGGATCGCCCGTCAGAACAACGCGCTCGAATCCGAACTGAAGGCGCTGGATGCCGAGCTGCGGGTGCGGATGCGGATGCCGCAGTTGCAACGCTGGAACGACGATATCCTGGGAATGGTGCCGATTTCCGCCAGCCAGTATCTTTCGAACCCTATGCATCTGGCCAACTACGGCACGCCGCTTCCCGTTGACGTGCCCGCGCTGCCCAGCGTCCAGCTTGCCGTCCGCGATGTGCCGCTTTCGTCGTCCACAGTGCAGCCGATGTTGGTTTCGGCGCCGGGCGCATTGGGCGCGACAGGCGCACCAGGCCCCACCGGCCCCGTCGTCAGGCCCGGTCAAGCCGCGCTGCCAATCGATCCTTTGCTGGTGGCCGCGCCTGCGCCGACCCGGCCCGTCCGGCCTGTCGCAAGCCAGGCCGCTTCGAACCCTGCTGCTGCAAGGAGGGCTGCCGCGAGCGAGACCGCGCCCGATGATCTGCTGCGGCAGGTGGAGATGACATTCCAGGGGCAGCCCGGAAACCCATGAGCCCAGCTGCCCTTGCCCGCCCGAGCATTCGCCTTCTAGGCCATCGCCAGATGGCCCTTGGGATCGCGAGGCAGCGGCTGGCAATCGGCATCTTGCTGTTCGGCGCCTTCACCGCCCTGATCGGGCTTCGCCTTGTCGAACTGGCCCTGTTCGATGGCGCGCCACGCCATGCCGGCGTTGCCGTAGCGTCGCCGCACCAGCGCGCCGACATCGTCGACCGCAATGGCCTTACGCTGGCCAGTTCATTCGAGGCCTATGCACTGGCCGCCCGCCCGAGGGATTTCGTGGGAGACCGGGAGGCTCTGGTCCGGAAGCTGGCTGTGATCCTGCCCGAGCGCGATGTGGCCGCGATCCGCGCTGCCGTGTTCCACGACGGCAAGTTCCGGTACGTGACCCGCCGGATTCTGCCCGAGCAGGCCGAAGCCATCCGCCGCATAGGGGAGCCGGGCCTGACACTGGAGCGCGAGGCCGAGCGGCTTTATCCCAATATCGGCCTCGCCGCCCATCTGGTCGGCTACACCGGTATCGACGGGCGCGGCGAAGGCGGGATGGAGCGTGCGTTCGAGGAGCGGCTGACCGATCCTGCGCGCCTGTCCGAGCCCCTTGTCCTGTCGATGGATGCGCGCGTCCAGCAGGCGCTGGAAAGCGAACTCGAGCAGCAGATGGTGGCGCAAAAGGCGTCTGGCGCTGCCGGGATCGTGATGGATGTGCACACCGGGGAAGTGCTGGCGCTGGCTTCGCTTCCGGCGTTCAACTCGAACCGGCCGGGCGGGCTTGCGGGAATGCCCAGCCACATGAACCGGGCCACGCTGGGCGTTTATGAACTGGGCTCCACCTTCAAAGCCTTCACCATCGCGATGGCACTCGACTCCGGCGTTCTGAAGGGGCTCGACGAGCGCTTCCCGACCGGCCCGATCATGGTAGGCCGCCACCGGATTTCCGACAGCCACCCCAAGGGCTACCCTCTTTCGGTACCCGAAGTGCTGATCCACTCCTCCAACGTGGGGACGGCGCGAATGGCCGAGCGCCTTGGTCGGGAACGGCAGGAAGCCTATCTCAGGAAGCTCGGAATGATGGACCGGGCGCCGGGCGAAATCCTGGAGGCCGGCCGCACGCTCACGCCGCCGCCGAACAACTGGGGCCTTTCCAGCGTGATGACAGTGGGCTTTGGCCACGGCATCGCTGTCACGCCGCTGCACCTCGCCAGTGCCTATGCAACGCTTGTGAACGGCGGCATCCACCGATCGGCTACCTTCATCAAGGTGCCGGAGGGCCATGACCGGCCGGGGACGCGCGTCTTCACCGAGTCGACATCGAAGTTGCTGAACGGGATGTTGCGGCTCGCTGTGATCGACGGCACCGGACTGCGCGCCGATGCCGAGGGCTATCGGGTCGGCGGCAAGACCGGGACGGCCGAAAAGGTGCTGGAGACCGGCCGCGGCTATGATCGGCAGCGCAACATAACCACCTTTGCCGGCGCTTTCCCGATGGATGCGCCACGCTATGTGGTGGTGACGATGATCGACGATCCTTCCGCCGGACTGCGGTCTGCCGGGCTGGTTGCGGCGCCGGTCTTCAAGAATGTGGTGAACCGGATTGCCCCGGTTCTGGATGTTGCGCCCGACATGGTGCGAGAGCCCGATACCCGCGCGCTCGATGGCCTGTACATTCCGCGCAAGCCAAAGCCGCTGCAACCTTGACGGACGCACTCGCCCCTATCCGCGACCGGATTTCCGGTTTTGCGATCGACCACCGCAAGGTGGCCAAGGGCAGCGTGTTCGGTGCGTTTCGCGGCGCTCGTTTCGATGGTGAAAGCGTGATTTCAGACGCTGTGAAGGCGGGTGCAATTGCCGTTGTCGCACGGCCCGAGGCTGTCGTGGAAGGTGCGCTGCACATCGCCGATGCCGAGCCGCGGCGCAGCTTTGCACGCCTTGCCGCCCAATTCTATGCGCCCTTTCCGGCCACGACGGTGGCCATCACCGGCACCAACGGCAAGACATCGACCGCTGAAATCTGCCGCCAGCTCTGGCATCTGGACGGCCAGCGGGCGGCCAGTATCGGAACGCTGGGAGTCACCACGGCTGGCGAGCAGGAAAAGGCCGGTTCGGGAGGGCTGACGACGCCCGACATCGTGACGTTCCTTTCGAACGTGGCAGGGCTGGCGCGCGAGGGTATCAGCCACCTGGCGTTCGAGGCATCGTCGCACGGTCTTGCGCAATACCGCACCGAAGGTCTGCCTGTGCGCGCGGCGGCCTTCACCAACCTGACACGGGACCATCTGGATTATCACAAGACGATGGAGGCCTATTTCGAGGCCAAGCTTCGGCTTTTCACTGAGGTGCTGGACGCCGACGGAACAGCCGTGGTGTGGCTGGACCGGCAGGCTTCGGGCGCGCACTATAATCTGCGCGTGATCGAGGCGTGCAAGGTGCGCGGGCTGAAGCTGCTGACCGTCGGGCCCGATGGCGCCGACTTGCGGCTGATTAAGCGGGTTCCGACGATGCTGGGGCAGTCCCTGACCATCGAGCTGGGTGGAACGCCGCTTCCCGTGACGCTGCCGCTTATCGGCGGCTATCAGGCGGCGAACGCGCTGGTGGGGGCCGCCCTGGTGATCGCGACCGGGGGCGAGCCGCGCGCGACGCTGGGCCACCTGGCGCGTATCGCGGGGGTGCGTGGGCGGCTGGAGCGCGCTGTGATCACGCCGACCGGTGCGCCCGTCTATGTCGATTACGCCCACACGCCCGATGCACTGGAGGCGGCGGTTGCAGCGCTGCGGCCGCACACAGCGAACCGGCTGATCCTGATGTTCGGCTGCGGCGGGGACCGGGACCGGGGCAAGCGGCCAGAGATGGGCGCGATTGCGGTGCGCGATGCCGATGTTGTTATCGTGACCGATGACAACCCCCGCAGCGAGGATCCGTCGGCGATCCGCACAGAGATTATGGCCGCAGCACGGGGTGCGCGCAACGTCGGTGGCCGGGCTGCCGCAATCCGCGCAGCCCTTGCCGAAGCGAAGGCCGGCGATGTTGTGCTCCTGGCGGGCAAGGGCCACGAGCAGGGCCAGATTGTGGGCAATGATGTGCTGCCGTTCGATGATGCCGACGTTGCCCGCACCGCCGCCGCCGAGTTGCCCCGCTGATGGGGCCGCTGTGGACCGGTGAGGCGATTGCCGCAGCGACAGGCGGTGTGCTTTCGGCGCCGTTCGCCGTACGCGGCGTGACGTTCGACAGCCGCGAGGTGATCGGCGGGGAGCTGTTTTTCGCAATGCGCGGCGCGGCTGCCGATGGCCATGACTTCGTGGAGGCCGCAGCCGGCCGGGGCGCCGCTGGCTTCATCGTACAGCATCCGATTGCACACCCCCATGTGCTGGTAGAGGACAGTTTGCGGGCACTGGAAGCGCTGGGCGTTGCTGCCCGCAAACGCGCGAATGCAACCGTCATCGGCGTGACCGGCAGTGTCGGGAAGACCGGGACCAAGGAGGCGCTGCGCATGGCGTTCGAGCGCATGGCGCCCGATGCCACACACTGGTCGGTGAAGAGCTACAACAACCACACCGGCGTTCCGCTGAGCCTTTCGCGGATGCCGGCGGAGACCCGCTTTGGCGTGTTCGAGATGGGGATGAACCATGCGGGCGAGATCGCCGCGCTGACCGCAATGGTGCGGCCGCATGTGGCGGTGATCACCTGGGTCGCGAATGCGCACATCGAGAATTTCGACGATGAAGAGGGCATTGCCTACGCCAAGGCCGAAATTTTCGATGGCGTCGAACAGGGCGGCTGGGCGGTCTGGCCGCATGATAACCGCCACGCTCCGATCCTGTCGGCCGCAGTTGCCGGACGTGGGCTGAAATCGCTGAGCTTCGGTTGGGAGGCGGGTGCCGATGTGCGCGTGATCTCTGCCGATGTGGGTGCCGATGGGACTGACCTTGTGGCCGATGTAGCTGGCGACGAGCTTCACTGCCGGGTGGGCATGGCGGGGCGGCACTGGGTCGGGAATGCGCTCGCCGTGCTGGCGGCCGTGAAGGCCGCCGGCGGAGACCTGGCGGAGGCCGGGCTTGCACTGTCGGGGATGACCGGGCTGCCGGGGCGCGGCGCGCGCATCCAGCTGGTGGTGCCGGGTGGCAGTGCGACGCTGATCGATGAAAGCTACAATGCCAACCCTGCTTCCATGGCGGCAGCGCTTGCTGTGCTGCGCGATGCGCCAGCCCGGCGGCGGTTGGCGATCCTGGGCGCTATGCGGGAACTCGGGGGCGAAACGGCGGCGCTGCATGCGGGCCTTGCGGCCCCGATCGCAGAAGCGGGCATCGCCGAACTTGCCCTGGTGGGCCCGGAAATGGCGGCGCTGAAGGTGGATGGTGCGGCCATGCTGCCCGATGCGGCAGCTGCATCCGACTGGGCGCGCGCCATGCTGCGCGCAGGCGACGTGCTGCTGGTGAAGGGGTCCAACTCGGTCGGGCTGGGGCGCGTGGTTTCCGACCTCAGGGCCATGCAGGGGGCTTCGGCATGATCTACCATCTTGCTGAATATTTCGGCTTCCCCGGTGCGTTCAACCTGATCCGTTATCTGACGTTCCGGTCGGGCGCATCCTTGATGACGGCGCTTTTCCTCGCTTTGCTTATCGGGCCGCGCTTCATTGCCCTTCTCCGCAAGAACCAAGGCAAGGGCCAGCCGATCCGCGAAGACGGCCCTGCGAGCCACCTGATCACCAAGAAGGGCACGCCCACGATGGGTGGGCTGATGATCCTGATCTGCCTGACTGTTTCGACGCTCTTGTGGATGGAGTGGGACAAGCCCTTCGTGTGGGCCGCGCTGTTTGTGACGCTGGGGTTCGGTGCGATCGGGTTCATCGACGATTACAACAAGGTGATGAAGCGCTCGTCGACGGGCATTTCGGGCCGTATGCGGCTGTTGGCGGAATTCGCGATTGCCGGAGCGGCTGTCTATTACATCTCCCTCTTCACCGGGACCACGCTCTACTACCCCTTCCTGAAGGATGTGGGCACAGATCTGGGTTGGGCCTACTTCGCGTTCGGCGCGTTCGTGATCGTTGCCTCCGGCAATGCGGTGAACCTGACCGATGGGCTGGATGGCCTTGCGACCATGCCCGTCATCATTGCAGCCATGACCTTCGGCGTGATTGCCTATCTGGTCGGCAATGCTGTGTTCGCCGAATATCTGGGTGTGCATTTCGTGAGTGGTTCGGGCGAGCTCCTGGTGTTCGTGGGGGCGCTTGTGGGAGCCGGGCTTGGCTTCTTGTGGTTCAATGCGCCGCCTGCTGCGGTGTTCATGGGCGATACCGGCAGCCTGGCTCTGGGAGGGGCGATCGGGACCATCGCTGTCATCACCAATCATGAACTTGTGCTCATCGTTGTCGGCGGGCTGTTCGTGCTGGAGGCGGTGTCGGTGATCGTGCAGGTCACGAGCTTCAAGTTGACCGGCAAGCGCGTGTTCAAGATGGCGCCGATCCACCACCATTTCGAGCAGCTCGGCTGGTCGGAATCGACTGTCGTCATCCGGTTCTGGATCATTTCCTTCGTGCTGGCCCTGATCGGGCTGGCGACGTTGAAGCTGCGCTGATGCTGGCTGCGCCCGCCCTCTCCGGTCGCCGCTTCGGAGTCTTTGGCCTGGCGCGCACAGGGATGAGCGTGCTGCGCTTTCTTGCGCGCTCGGGCGCGGTGGCGGTTGCGTGGGACGACTCCGCAGAGTCGCGCGCTGGGGCAACTGCTGCGTTCCCGGACTTGCGGCTGGAGGACTTTGCATCGCTTGATCTCTCCGCGATCGAGGGGATCGTGGTTTCGCCAGGCGTTCCGCTGAACAGCCACCCGCTGGCCGCACGCGCACGAGCCGCCGGTGTTCCCCTGCTGGGGGACATCGAGCTGTTCCAGATGGCGCGAGCGCAGTTGCCGCCGCACAGGATGGCCGGGATCACCGGCACGAACGGCAAGTCGACCACAACGGCTCTGCTGCATCATCTGCTGACCACTGGCGGGATGGTGGCGCGGCTGGGAGGGAACATCGGCCTTCCCATCCTGGACCAGCCGCCGCTGCCGGCCGGCGGAACCTATGTGCTGGAGCTTTCGAGCTATCAGATCGATCTGTGCACATCGCTTGGGTGCGATGTGGCGATTTACACCAACCTGACGCCCGACCATCTGGACCGCTACGACGGCATCGCCGGTTATGCGGCCGCCAAGGAGCGGCTGTTTGCGATGCAGCCCCCGGGCTCGGATGCCGTGATCGCGGCCGACGACGACTGGACGCGCGGCGCTGCTGCCCGGTTGCGCGCCGGAATCCGGCTGACGCGGGTGTCTGCCACCGATATCGCTGCGCACGACCAGGCCCGCTGGCCCGCGCTGCAGGGGCCGCACAACGCCCAGAATGTTGCCTGCGCCGCTGCTGCTGCCCGCCTGCTGGGTGTTGGCGAGCAGGCGCTGGAAGCCGGGCTTCGCAGCTTCCCCGGGTTGGCGCACCGAATGGAAATCGTGATCGAAGCCGGTGGGGTGCGTTACGTAAACGATAGCAAGGCAACCAACCCGACCAGCGTCGCGCCTGCGTTGCAGGCCTATCGGGCCATTCACTGGATTGTGGGTGGGCAGGCAAAATCCCCTGAGCTCGATGCCTGCCTGCCATATCTTGGTAATGTGAAGGCGGCCTATGTGATCGGCGAGGCCGGCCCGATGTTCGCCGACATCCTGAAGCCATTGGTGCCGGTCATCGAGGCCGGGACCCTTGAGCGCGCAGTTGTTTCAGCGGCAGCCGCAGCCGTTGGCGGCGATACGGTGCTGTTGTCTCCGGCCTGCGCATCATTTGACCAGTTCCGGGATTTCGAGGCGCGCGGCGCTGCCTTCCGGGATGCAGTCCGGAGGATTGTGCCATGAGGCTATCCATCGGCCGCGCTGACAAGAGCCCGCTTGCACGCTGGTTCTGGACCATCGATCGCCCCTTGCTGGCGATGCTGCTGGTGCTGATCGGCGTCGGGATCATCGCGGTAGCTGCTGCTTCGCCTGCTGCTTCGCTGCGCCTGTCCGATGGCGCGACGCGGGTTCCGCCGCTGCATTTCCTGCAGCGCCAGTTGATCTGGGTGGCGGCGGGCGTTCCGCTGATGCTGGGCATTTCCATGCTGACGCGCGATGGGGCGCGGCGCTTTGCGCTGGGCGGCTTTGCTTTTTTCTTCCTGCTGCTGATGCTGGTTCCCATCATCGGGGTGGAAACCAACGGCGCCCAACGCTGGATCCGGCTTCCCGGCTTCCAGTTGCAGCCTGTCGAGTTCCTGAAGCCCTTCTTTGCTGTGTCGACCGCGTGGCTGTTTGCGATGCGGTTCGAAGACCGGTCGCTGCCCGTGCTGCCGGCGGGGGGGTTCTTTCTGTGCCTGATCGTCGGCCTGCTGGTGACCCAGCCCGATTTCGGCCAGGCCGCGCTGGTGATCGCGGTGTGGCTGGTGCAGGCAGTGCTTGCGGGGCTGCCGCTGATCTTCGTCGGCCTGGCGGTGCTCGTCGTGCTGGGCGGGCTGTTCGTGGCCTATCAGTTCGAGCCCCACATCCGGAACCGGCTGGATGGCTTTCTGCACGGGGAGGGGGATACCTACCAGGTCGACCGTGCGCTGGATTGCTTCCGCTCGGGCGGCCTGTATGGCGCCGGCCCGGGCGAGGGAACGGCCAAGTTCCGCCTGCCCGAAGCACAGACGGACTATATCTTTTCGGTGATCGGCGAAGAGTTCGGCGCGATTGCCTGTCTTGCGCTCGCACTACTATATCTTGCGATTGTGTTACGGGTGCTGCTACAACTTCTCGATGAGGAGGACCCGTTCACGCTGATCGCGGCGACCGGCCTCGTGGTGCAATTCGGGGGTCAGGCGCTCATCAACATGAGTGTGAATGTGGCGTTGGCGCCAGCCAAGGGAATGACCCTTCCGTTCGTGAGCCATGGCGGCTCCAGCTTCCTTGCGACTGCGGTTGCGATGGGCCTTTTGCTCGCCCTCACGCGGCGCAACCGTTATCTGAAAGCCTCGCCCTATCTGCAATCCGGGCCCCTTCAATCGAGGCAAGCCAAGCCCGGCGCGCGCATTCCGGCCGGATTGCCTGCCGAATGAGCCTGTCGGTCATCATCGCGGCCGGGGGAACGGGCGGCCACATGATCCCCGCGCATTCACTTTGCGAAGAGCTGCTGCGACGTGGCCACCGGGTGACATTGCTGAGCGACGCGCGCGGCGTGCGCTTCCCGGGGCTGTTCGAAGGGGCCGATCGGCATGTTCTGGACAGTGCGACGGCATCTGGCGCGAACCCGGTTGCCTGGGTGAGGGCCGCCGTTGCCGTTTGGAAGGGCAGGGCCGAAGGACGGCGGATTGCGCGCGATGCGGGTGCCAATGCGGTTGTCGGGTTCGGCGGATACCCGTCGCTTCCGGGCCTGCTCGCTGGCATTTCGCTGGGGCTGCCCAGCCTGATCCATGAACAAAATGCCGTGCTGGGCCGGGTCAACCGGCAGCTGCAGGCCCGGGTGAGCGCGATTGCACTGACCTATGCAGACACGGCGCGGCTGAAGCCGGCAAGCAAGGCCAAGGCCACGCTGACCGGAAACCCGGTGCGCACGGATATTCTTTCAGCGCGCGACATCCCCTATGAAGCGCCCCATGGTGATGCGCCCCTGCGCCTTTTGGTGGTGGGCGGCAGCCAGGGTGCGCGGATCCTGGCGCGGCTGGTGCCCGAAGCCGTTGCCCAGCTGCCCGATGCGATGCGCAGCCGGGTGAAAGTGGAACAGCAGTGCCGAAGCGAGGATCTGTCTTCCGTGGCCGCAGCCTATTCTGCCGCGGGCGTGGAAGCCGATTGCCAGACCTACATGGCCGATCTGCCCAAGCGGCTGGCGGCCGCGCATCTGATGATTTCGCGCGCCGGCGCTTCGACCATGGCCGAGTTGATGGCCATGGGGCGCCCTGCGATCCTGATCCCGTTCGCAGCTGCAACCGATGACCACCAAGCGGCGAATGCCGCGGGCTATGTGGCAGCGGGCGCCGGCCTGATGCTGCCGGAAGCCGAGGCCAGTTCGGCAAAACTGGCCGGGATGATCCTCGGCTTCCTGAAATCGCCGGAATCGCTGTCTGCCGCTGCGGCAGCTGCCAGGGCATCGGGTTTGCCGGATGCGGCTTCGCGGCTGGCCGATCTTGTTGAACATGAAGTGCGGGCGCTGGCCCGGCCCGACGCGATCCGGGTGGCTGCATGACCGGTTTCACGACAGATGTGGGCCCCATCCACTTCATCGGGATCGGTGGGATCGGCATGTCCGGCATTGCCGAGGTGATGGCCAACCTTGGCTTCAAGGTGCAGGGCTCGGACATCGCCGAGGGCGCTGTTGTGCAGGGTCTGCGGGACAAGGGCATCGATGTGTTCGTGGGCCACAAGGCCGAAAATTTGGGTGATGCGGCCGTGGTGGTGGTTTCCACCGCAATCAAGCCCGGTAACCCGGAAGTCGACCTGGCGCTTGAGCGGCGGGTTCCCGTCGTGCGTCGGGCGGAAATGCTGGCCGAGCTGATGCGCCTGAAATCCACCGTTTGTGTTGCGGGCACCCACGGCAAGACGACGACGACATCGATGGTGGCGGCGCTGCTGGATGCCGGCGGGCTGGATCCGACGGTGATCAACGGCGGGATCATCAACAGCTATGGGTCCAACGCGCGGCTTGGTGCCGGCGCGTGGATGGTGGTGGAAGCCGATGAGAGCGACGGCAGCTTTCTGCGCCTGCCGCCGACCCTCGCCGTTGTAACCAATATCGACCCAGAGCACCTGGATCATTACGGCAATTTCGATGTGGCGAAGCAGGCGTTTCGGCAGTTCATCCAGAAGGTGCCATTCTATGGCGCTGCAATCCTGTGCCTCGATCACCCCGAGGTTCAGGCGATGCTGCCCTCCGTGTCCGACCGGCGGATCATCACCTATGGTTTTGCCGGGCAAGCGGATATTCGCGGCGACGCTGTCGTGCCGGTGCCGGGCGGCAACCGTTTCGATGTGTGCCTGCGGACATTCGGAACGCCCGAGCGCCGCTACGAGGGGCTGATGTTGCCCATGCCGGGCCGGCACAATGTGCTGAATGCGCTGGCGGCCATTGGCGTGGCCGACCAGCTGGGGCTTTCCGAAGCGCAGATCCGCGAAGGTTTCAGCCGATTTTCGGGCGTTAAGCGGCGCTTCACGCACGTTGGCGAAGTGGCGATGCCGGATGGCGACACTGTTACCATCATCGACGACTACGGCCACCACCCGGTGGAGGTGAAGGCCGCTCTGGCCGCTGCCCGCGAAGGTGCGAGCTCCCGGGTTTTCGCCGTGGTGCAGCCGCACCGCTACACCCGACTGCGCGATCTGTTCGATGAATGGCGGACAGCGTTCAACGATGCCGATGTCGTGGTGATCGCGCCCGTCTATTCGGCGGGTGAGGCCCCGATCGAGGGGATCAGCCATGACAGCCTTGCGGATGCGCTGCGGCGCTCCGGCCACCGGCAGGTTCTGACGGTTTCGGGCGAGGCGGAGCTTGCCGGCACGATTGCGCCGTTGCTGGGTGCCGGCGATATGGTGATCTGCCTGGGGGCCGGCGACATCACGAAGTGGGCAGCCAATCTGGCCGCCGGCCTGAAGACGGCGGGGGTTGCCTGATGGCGATTGCCACGCGCACCACCAGCCTGCCGACCGTTCGGGGAACGCTGGAGCATGCTGCGCCCTTTTCCGATTTCATCTGGTTCCGGTGCGGCGGCGCGGCGGAGTGGCTGTTCCGGCCCGCTGATCTTGCCGACCTGTCGGATTTCCTGCGCGCGCTGCCTGCACGGACGCCGGTGTTTCCTGTCGGGGTCGGTTCGAACCTGATTGTGCGCGATGGCGGGGTGAAGGGCGTGACCGTCAGGCTGCCGAAATCGTTTGCGACGGTGCGTGTGGAAGGCAACCGGGTAAGGGCCGGGGCGGCAGCCATGGGGATCACGGTTGCAACAGCCGCGCGCGATGCGGGCATTGCCGGGCTAGAATTTCTGCGCGGCATTCCGGGCACGGTGGGCGGCTCTGTTCGCATGAATGCCGGAGCCTATGGCCGCGACGTGACCGACATCCTGATCGAGGCCGTTATCGTGACCCGCGCCGGAGAGACGGAGACATGGCCCGCCGAGCGGTTCGGTTTCGGTTATCGCCATTCGGCGGTGCCCGAGGGCAGCATCGTTGTGGAGGCGCTATTCGAGGGGACGCCCGGAAAGAAGTATGCCATCGCCGCCGAGATGGAGCGGATCGCGGCCGAGCGCGAGGCCTCCCAGCCTTTGCGCAGCCGGACGGGGGGTTCGACCTTCCGCAACCCTCCGGGCCGCAAGGCCTGGCAGCTGGTCGATGCTGCCGGCTGCCGCGGGATGACAGTGGGCGGCGCACAGGTTTCGGAGAAGCACACCAATTTCCTGATCAACACGGGCACTGCGACGTCTGCCGATATCGAGGCGCTGGGCGAGGAAATTCGCAAGCGCGTGAAGGACCATTCCGGGATCGAGTTGGAGTGGGAGATCGATCGGGTTGGTGTTCCGGCCGCGCCCCGGCCCGGCACGAATCCTGGCCCTTGTGTTGGGCCTGTCGCTGGATCGGGCGCATCGGAATGAGGGTGACGGTCCTGATGGGTGGCTGGTCTGCCGAGCGCGCGGTGAGCCTGATTTCGGGCAAGCATATCGCCGACGCTGCGCGTGCCCTTGGCCATGCGGTGACGACGCTGGACATGGGCGCGACGCCCGCAGCCGGCGCCGATCTTGCCGAACGGCTGGTGGCGACACAGCCTGACGTGGTGTTCAACGCGCTGCACGGGACACCGGGCGAAGATGGCACGGTGCAGGGCCTGATGGACCTTCTGGGCCTGCGATATACGCATTCTGGCGTTGCGACATCTGCCGTTGCGATCGACAAGGCGCTGACGAAAAGGGTGCTCGTCCCGGCTGGCATCCGGATGCCCGGTGGCCGGGTGGTCGTGAGCGAAAGCCTGTTTTCGACCGATCCGCTTCCAAGGCCCTATGTGCTGAAGCCGGTGAACGAGGGATCGTCTGTCGGCGTTGCGATTGTTACCGATACGAGCAACCACGGCCAGCCGATTGCGCGTGGATGCGAAGGTCCGTGGCTGCACTATGCCGCGCTGCTGGCCGAGCCCTTCATTGCCGGGCTGGAGCTGACGGTTGCCGTGCTGGAGGATGAGGCCGGGATCGCCGAGCCGCTGGCCGTGACCGAGTTGAAGCCGGCGAGTGGCTTTTATGACTATGCTGCGAAATACACCGAAGGGCTGACCGTGCATGTCTGCCCGGCGGACATTCCGGCAGACGTTGCGGCGGCTTGCATGGAGCAGGCGGCGGAGGGTCATCGGCTGCTGGGGTGCCGAGGCGTTTCGCGTGCGGACTTCCGCTATGATCCGGCACACGGGCTTTCCGGGCTCT
>Ga0335395_10000702_pt1 | contig 21048 bp, 21 predicted proteins | sample MAT02_FD_205744 | JGI IMG/M metagenome (GOLD analysis project Ga0335395, IMG submission 205744) | Freshwater microbial communities from Lake Fryxell liftoff mats and glacier meltwater in Antarctica - MAT-02 (spades assembly) (version 2) ...
GCCTTTACCCGGCCGTGCAGGGGGGCTTAGTTGAACAAGGGCGTTGCGCAGCCCGATGGCCGTTGGACAGCGGTAAGCGTCTGGGCGAGGCATCTTGAATTGACGGAGACATCGCCCGACCATCGCGTCCATGACGAACGTGGTGGAGATGATTTTTGTTGGGGCGCTGGCCAGGCTACGCCGCTGGCTGCAGGGCGTCGTCTTGGTGATGTGCATTGGCCAACGCAGCCAACGCCTGCGCTCAGCGTTCAGACGGCACGCTGGCCCAACCTCTCGCTCGTCAAGCGCCTGGCTGCCAGCTGTGGGGCAGCAATTCCTCGATCGTGCGTGCGTTCACTAACAGGTAGCCATGGTGCGCCTGGGCACTGCGGAAGACTTGCAACACACTGGCCAGCAGCCGCTCCGACATGGCGCACTGCCCGAACTGCGGCGGCGAGCTGAAGATCATCGCGGCGATCATGGAGCAGCCAGTGATCGAGAAGATCCTCACGCACCTGAGTCTGCAGGCCAGGGTGCCACCGCATCAGGGCCTCGACTGTACGCTATGCGCCGGTCGGGGCGCCAGCAGCAGGCAGCGCAACAGTTGTGCTCGCTCGAGACACAATAGCGGCCTGGCGCCGGCAGCCAAACTGACCCGGCTCGCCATGCAGGATGATCGGCTTCGCCAAAGAGGCTGCCCACAGCCGGCAAGGTGTTGGCCGGCAGATATCGACCCATAACGGTCACACACCTGCGCTGCGAGAACCGAGAAAGCGGTCATTCGCAGGCGACCCCGTTGGGCGCGGCAGACGGCCTGCCATCGACGCAGCCCCGAGTGAAATTAAGTGCGAACAACGACCGTCGCAAAGTCGATGATCGCCGTCGATCAATGAGCTGGACGCATCCTTGCTTGACGTGCTCCCTCAGCTCTCTTGGATGCGGCGCGCGCCGAAGGTCTCCTCCAGCGCCTCAACGCATGCGCGTCGGGTGGATACAGCGCGTTCATAAACCGGGCTCGCCTCCGGAGTGTGGGGTCTCGGACAACAGCAACAGGTAGGCGAATTCCTACGCTGCGCAGCAGCGGTGTCCTACCCGTGAACGGGACAAACGCCGATGGGCGGCGATGAAGCCGCGCGAAACACTGTGCAGCCGTCGAAGCACAGGAGCGTTTCGTGCTGCGCCTCACCGCACTGGAGGGACGCGCAACGCCGCGCAATGCCAGCGCCGCTTCGACCGCGCTGCCGGCCGCACCGGCCTATGCTCGCCATGCGCCCGAGCGCACGCTGCTGTAGGCGCGGGTGCGGGCGCAGTACCCGGATTTGATTGCGCGTCCTGAGGCGCAAGACCGCTCGCTGCCCGGGTACGTGCGCGAGAACTTCGAGGCGTTCCTGCGCTGCGGCGTGCTCGACCACGGCTTCCTGCGCGTGGTGTGCGAGCAGTGCCATGCGGACAAATTCGTCTGGAACGAATTTGAACAGCCGTAGGCTGGCCCGAAGGGCGTAGGGCAGGAAGCCCGAAGTAACGGCTGCTGGCCTTCTCCTGCAAGAAGCGCGGGTTTTGCCGCAGCTGCGGCGCACGCCGCATGGTCGGGAGTGCGCGGCACCTGGTGGAGAAGGCGACGCCGGCAAGGTCGGCGGTTTCTTGCTGCATGCGGGCGTCGCCGCCGAGGCGCACGAGAGCCAGAAGCTTGTACGCCTGAGCCGCCACATCGCGCGCCCGGCGATCAGCGAGAAGCGCTTGTCGATCTCGCCGCAGGGCACAGCGTTACCCGCTGAAGACGCCGTGGAAGAACGGCATTACGCACGTGGACTTCGAGCCGGTGGACTTGATGGCGCACATCCCTGTGCGCCACCCTGCGGGCGACCTGCGGTCGTCCAAATCGGCAATCCTGCCGATTCGTCATCGCCAAGCTGGCCGCGCTGGTGCCGCCACCGCGTGCGAACCTGACCCGCTTCCACTTTGTGCGCCAAACGCGACGTGGCGCGCAGCTGACGCCATCGGGGCGCGGCAAACGGCCAGCCACCGACGTGGCTTGGGCCGGGGCCACCATCGACGACCGCAGCCCCATGGAGCGCCGGCGTGCGATGACCTAGGCGCAACGCCTCAAGCGCGTGTTTGGTATCGACGTGAAAACCTGCATCCACTGCGGCGGCTCGGTGCGCAGCGTCGCCAGCATCGAAGAACCCAAAGCCATCCGCGCCATCCTCGACCACTTCGCAAAGCACGGCGCGATGGAGCCAGCGCACTACCAGCCGGCAGCGCGCGCACCGCCCGCGGTGGCCGCATGATCGCCGAATCAGCCACAACGCCGAGGCGAAAACCGCAACTCCATCCGATGCGGCCACGAGCCCGCAGGGCTGCGCTCGGCCCGCTGTCGGTAAGCGGCGGGAAATCGCAACGAACGGCGCTGCCGAAACCCCATCCACCCGGCGAAGCGCTCTCCGATGACGCCCCAACCACGGCCAAACCCACGCTTGCGCCGCCTCTGGCCACCGCGCAGGCTGCCCGGAAAGGGCGTTTGAATTTCCTATGCTCGGTGCTGCCTTTCCCGTTGGTGCCGGCCACCGTGATGACGCAGGGCGCGGGCCGGCTGAGCCCCATGCGCTCAACAACCGCACGCACCGGGTCGAGGCCCATCGCAATGGCCTGCGGGTGCTGCTGCTGGATGCGGACGAGCCAGTCGGAAAGCGGAAGCGGCATTCGGATACGGCAGGGGTCGGGTCGCCATTATCGTCGTTTTACCGCGCTTGACTTGGCGCGCCCCGCCGACGAATCTCCTCACGCGTTTGCGAGCTTGGCGATCTCTGGCCGTGCGGCGCGGCGCGACCAAGCCGTTCCCTTCCTAAAACCCTGCTTTCCAAGGAATCGACATCTCATGAAACGTCTGGCTTTCGTTGCCTTCGCTGCGGTGGCGCTGACTGGCTGCGCCTACAACGCTCAAACAGTGAATCTCGCTCCGACCATCGACGTGACGGGCTCTACTGTCGGTTCCGGCATCTCGGTGCAGGTATCCGTGATCGACGACCGCGCATCGAAGAGCTTGGGTCGCCGCGGGGGTGGCTACGGCCCGGCAGCCGAGATCACCGCCGAGGGCGACATCGCTGCGGTCGTCCGTGAGCGCGTTACCAGTGGCTTGCAGCGGAAAGGGTTCAGCGTCGGACAGCAGCCGGGCGCTTCCGGCCCCCGCCTTGAGGTCCAAATCCGGCTTCTGGACTATGGAACCTCGACGGGCTTCTGGACGGGCGGGGTGCAAATCCAAAGCACGCTGAAAGCCGAGGCAAGCAACGGTGGAGAAAGCTTCGAAAAGCTCTATCGCAGTGACCGGGAAGAGCGGGTCGCCGTGGTGCCCGCCGCGGAGAAGAACGCGGAGTGGCTCAATCGCGCGCTGAGCGAATCGCTCAATGAGATGCTCAACGATGCGGAATTGATGGCGTTCCTCGCCAAGTAGCGCGCGGAATCGCCGCTACGCCTCGCAGATGCACACCCCTGCATCTGCGAGTTTGGCGGCTGGGCTCACAACGCCCGATGCACCGCCTCGCCGAACAGCGCCGTGTGGTGCGCGCAGTCGTTCAGCCGAACCACCTCAAGGCGCTCCACCGACGGGCCCTCAAGCAGGTTCAGCGTGGTCGGCGCCTGCCGGAAGCTCCAGACCTTCGACAGCGGAATGCCCAGGATCCGACACAGGATCACGCGGTTCACCGCGTCGTGCGCCACGAGCAGCAGCGTGTCGTCGTCATTCAGGCCGTCGCAGGCGCGAGCGAAGCCGCGCCACGCGCGCTTCAGCACGACGGGCAGCGATTCGCCGCCGTCGCCGGGCATCAGCACGCCAGCCGTAGGCTGGCCCGAAGGGCGTAGGGCAGGAAGCCCGGAGTAACGGCTGCTGGCGTTCTCCTGCAAGAAGCGCGGGTTTTGCCCGAGCTGCGGCGCACGGCGCATGGCCGAGAGTGCGCGGCACCTGGTGGAGAAGGCGACGCCCGCAAGGTCGGCGATTTCTCGCTGCATGCGGGCGTCGCCGCCGAAGCGCACGAGAGCCAGAAGCTAGAACGCCTGTGCCGCTACATCGCGCGCCCGGCGATCAGCGAGAAGCGCTTGTCGATCTCGCCGCAGGGCACAGCGTTACCCGCTGAAGACGCCGTGGAAGAACGGCACGACGCACGTGGAGTTCGAGCCGGTGGAATTCATCGTCAAACTCGCGGCCCTGGTGCCGCCGCCGCAGGCGCCCACCTGACCCGCTTCCACGGCGTCTTTACTCCGGGCATCCTGGCCTCCGCCCTCCGGGCCACCCTTCGGCTGTTCAAATTCGCTCCGGGCGAATTTGTGCGCCAAACGCGAAGTTGCGCGCGCAGCTGACGCCATCGGGTCGCGGCAAACGGCCAGCCACCGACGTGGCATCGGCCTGGGCCACCATCGACGACCGCAGCCCCATTGAGTGCCGGCGTGCGATGACCTGGGCGCAACGCCTCAAGCGCGTGTTTGGTATCGACGTGAAAACCTGCATCCACTGCGGCGGCTCGGTGCGCATCGTCGCCAGCATCGAAGAACCCAAAGCCATCCGGGCCGTTCTCGACCAATTCCCAAAGCACGGCGCGATGGAGCCAGCGCACTACCAGCCGGCAGCGCGCGCACCGCCCGCGGTGGCCGCGTGATCGCCGAATCAGCCACAACGCCGAGGCGAAAACCGCAACTCCATCCGATGCGGCCACGAGCCCGCAGGGCTGCGCTCGGCCCGCTGTCGGTAACCGGCGGGAAATCGCAGCGAACGGCGCTGCCGAGACCCCATCCACCCGGCGAAGCGCTCTCCGATGACGCCCCAACCACGGCCAAACCCACGCGTGCGACGCCTCTGGCTACCGCGCAGATTGCCCGAAAAGGGCGTTTGAATTTCCTATGCTCGGCCCCGGCCTGGGCGCATGGTTGCTTGGCGCATGACAGTCGCTGGCGGTGTCTGCGTGGCGCCACCGTCAGCGTCCTTGCGTCGGGCAATCCCGGTGGCACCGACGCCAACGGTGCTGCTGATCGGATGCCACCGTGTCGGTCATGCGCTCCGTGGCCGGCAGTCCACGCGGTGGCGTCACACCGAGGGCCGACCGCGCACCGACGACGACGTTGCTACTGCCAGGCCGGCGGGTTGCGGGCCCATGCCGCCTGGACCTCGGCGAGCGTGGCGCGTTCGGCGTCGGTCCATTCCGGCAGCACCTGCGCATGGCGCGCGCTGTCGAGGAACTGCCCCGGCTCGGTACGCACGGCGGCGGCGTACCAGGTCATGGCCTCGTCCTTGCGGCCCAGCGTCCACAACACCACAGCCAGCGTCGGCGGCAGCCACGAAGGCGTGGTGCTGCGCAAAGTCATCAGCGTGCGCCACTGCTCCAGCGCGGCGACGGCATCGCCGGCGCGGTACAGGTCCCAGCCGTAGTTCCACATCACCGCGCGCCACAGGGCTTCGGTCGGGCCGACGCGGACCAGCGTGCGACTGTAGAGCTCGCGGCCGAGGTCGGTGCGGCCGCCGGGCATGGCCAGGTGCGCCAGTTGCGAACTCGAAAGCGGTGGCATGCCTGCGCATCCCGGTGCCTTGGCAAGCGTCCCTCCAGTCCTCTCGGCGGGGCCCGGCGCAGCCGTTTTGCCGGCCCTGTTTCGAGGGGAACGACGGCTCGAGGAGAACGGCCGATCCGGCGCCCGTCGGCTGCTCGCCCGGGCTCGGTTTAAGCGCTGCGCCTTCCGCCGTTGCCCGGCCTCGAACAGCGACGCGCCCTGGATGGCGGTCGGCCAGCCCGGCGGCGTCAGCCCGGGTAGCGCTCGGCAACGTATAGCCTCAGGCGTTGGGCCGCGGTGGTGACATCCGTGGCCAGCGGCAGTACCAACGCCCAGCTAGCTTCGCGAGCGACCGTTTCCAGTGCGGCGGCGGCTTGGGCGAGGTCGCCCGCGCCGATCAGGCGCGCGGCGCCCTTGATCCTGTGTGCCTGCCGGATCAGCGCGGGCGCGTCACCGTGGGCGCGCGCGGCGTCGAGTTCGGCCAGGTCCTGGGCGGTGCTGGCCAGAAAGTCCTGCAGCAGCACGCGCGCGTCCTCGCGGGAACCGTCGCTGAGTTGCGCCAGCTCGTTCTCGTCGAGCACCGGCGGATCGGCTAGCTGCGACAGGGGCGCGACGATGCCATCCGCGTGGGCGTCCGGGGCCCGTGCCGGCTCTGTGCAGGCCGACCGCGCGGTATGCGGCAACCAGCGCTGCAGGCAGGCGAGCAGCACCGGTACCGACACCGGCTTGGCCAGATAGTCGTCCATACCGGCGGCGAGGCAGCGCTCGGCCTCGCCCTTGAGCGCCGACGCGGTCAGGGCAATGATCGGAATGCGCGGCAGCGCCTGGTTCGCCTCGATCTCGCGCACGGCCCGCGCGAGTTGGTAGCCGTCGAGCCCCGGCATATGCACGTCCGACAGCAGCAGCGCGTAGCGGCCGCTGCGCCAGCGCTCCAGCGCGATCGCGCCACCCTCGGCCGACTCGCTGGCATACCCTGCCAACCCCAGTTGGCGCGCGATCACCAGGCGGTTGGTCGGATGGTCGTCGACCAGCAGCACCAGGCTGCACTCCGCCAGCGCCTGCTCGACGGTCGGCAACTGCCTCGGCGTGAACGTGGCGAGTTGGCCGAGCCCGACGGGCTCGGGCGGAAGGTCCTCGGCCCGAGCGCGCGGCAGCACCAACGCAAGCTGCGCCGTGGTGCCGCTGCCGGGCTCGCTTTCGAGGGTGATTTCGCCGCCCATCAGCCCGGCCAATCGCCGGCAGATCGCCAGTCCCAAGCCGGTGCCGCCGAAGCGCCGCGTGGTATCGCCTTCCGCCTGACTGAAGGGTTGAAACAGTTGCCGCTGCGCCTGCTCGCTGATGCCGATGCCGCTGTCGGTCACGCGAAGACTGAGCCGATCGGAACCGAGCGCGTCATCGCGCTCGTCGTCATCTGCGCCGAGCCATTCCAGCGCGACCTGCACCTGCCCTTGTTCGGTGAACTTGATCGCGTTCGACAACAGGTTTCCCAGGATCTGCCGCAGCCGCATCGGATCGGTGTAGTGCGCCGGTCCGACGCGCTCGTCGATCCGGCATTCCAGGGCCAGCCCCTTGCTCGACGCCGCGCCGGAGTAGTTCGCCACGGTGCTGCGCACGAGCTTCGGCAGGCTCACCACTTCGGGCGCGAGCTCCAGGCGCCCGGCTTCGATCTTGGAAAAATCCAGAATGTCGCCGATCACCTGCAGCAGCGATTGCGACGACTGCTCAAGGATGTTGAGGGTGCGCCTCTGGTCGAGATCCAGCCGGGTGCTGGCGAGCACCTCGATCATGCCGGTGACACCGATCAACGGCGTGCGGATCTCGTGGCTCATCGCCGCCAGGAACGACGACTTGGCGTGGTTGGCGGCCTGCGCCCGCGCCTCGCTGTCGCGCAGATCGTCTTCGAGCCGCTTGAGCGCGGTCAGGTCGGTAGCCACCGCGATCACGCCGGCGCGCTCGCCGTGGTCGTCGTCGAACGCGGCCAGCGCCATCAGCACCGGCACCGTATGGCCATCGCGATGCAGCAGATTGGCCTCGGCCGGAGGCGCGCACAGCGCGGCCAGCTCGAACAACACGCGCCAGTCCGATGGTGCGGGGCGGCCGGTGAGTTCGCCGAGCCGGGACCTCACCGCCGCGATCAGCGTCGGGGTGATCAAGGCGTCGCCCGTGCCGTGCACGACCTTGCCGACGACTTCGTCGCTGCTCCAGCCGAGCATGCGTTCGGCGAACGGGTTGAACACGCTCCAGCGGCCTTGTGCATCGATCGCGAAGATCGCGACCTGCACCGCTTCCAGCAGCGAACGCTGGAAGCGTTCGCGGCGCGCCAACTCGGCGCGCGTGCGCTCGTTGTCGGCGAGCTGGTCGGTCAGCGCGGTCTCGTAGCCCAGCACGTCGTGGCGCATGGTCAACAGCGCGTCCATCACCAGGGCCAACTCGCCCTGCGGCGGATGCGGCGGGATCGCGGTGTAGTCGTGGGCACGCATGCGGCGCACGAGCCAGGTCAAACTCTCGACCCCGCGGTAGGCACGGCCCAGAACCCAGCGCCCGATCAACGCCACCGCCAGCAGGGCCAGCAGCGACAATCCGCTGCGCAACAGGCTGTCGCGCTGGCTGCGTTCGAGGTCGTCCTGCACCAGGCCATCGGCCTGGATCAAGGCCAAGTCGGCCAGCGACTTGATGCGGCTCGTGACCGGATCGATGGCGGGGTACAGCTCGGTGTCGGCGAAGCGGTTGAGCGCGCCCAGGTCGCGCGCCACGAGTATGCGACGCAGCTCGGCGGTGGCGCGGTCGGAGCGCACCCGCGCGCGCTCGGTCCGGTCGAACAAGGTCCGCTGCGCCTCGGCGCGCGGCATAAGCACCAGCTTGGTCCAGTTGCGCTCGATCTTCGCGTGCGCCAGATCAATCGCCGCCACTCCCTCGTCCCAGGGCATCAGGCCGCTGCGCACGCGAAACGTGGTCCCGACCACATCCAGACCATAGGCGTCGGACACGGACTTGAGCAGGCGCACCCGCACCAGCGAATCGTCGCGCAGCGTCACCAGCGACTGCCGCGCCTGGTGCTGCGAGATCTCGGCGAGCGCCAGCACGCATGCCGCGGTCAGCAGGAACAGCCCGAACAGGGCCCACAGTTGGTGGCGGATGCTGAGTCCGGCAAGCCAGGCGCGCATGGGTGGCCGCTCCTATTCCGGCCGGCGCCAGCGCGCGAGCACCGCAGCGAGTTCCTCGGGCGGCGCCGGCCAGGCGGTCAGATAGCCCTGGGCGATGCCGCAACCCAGGTCGGCGAGCATCTGCCAGTCCTCGACCGTCTCGACGCCCTCGGCCACGACATTGAGGTTAAGTTTGCGCGCGAGGTCGAGGCTGGCTTCGACCACCGCGCGCTTGCGCGGGTCACTGTGGGCGCCGGTGACGAAGCCCTGGTCGATCTTGAGTTCGGTGAACGGGATCTGCGACAGCTGCGCGAGCGACGAATATCCGGTGCCGAAATCGTCGATCGACAGCCCGAAACCTTTCAGGCGCAGGCGCGCGAGCACGCTCAAGCCGAGCGCGGCATCGGCCATCAGCGAGCTCTCGGTAAGTTCGAGCACGACTTCGGCCGGGTCGACCCCCTGGGCCAGCACGATGCGCTGGAAGCGGTCGGCCACGGATTCATCCGCGAGCGTGGTCGGCGAAACGTTTACCGACACGTTGAGCCGCATGCCCTCGCTGTCCCACTGGCGTTTCCAGCGGCAGGAACGCTCGAGCATCAGGTCGGTCAACGCATCGTTGAGGCCTTCGCGTTCGAGCAGACCAATAAAATGCAGCGGGCGCACCACGCTGCCATCGGGCCGGCACCAGCGCGCGAGCGCCTCGACCGCGACCGGCTTGCCGTTGCCTAGTTCGACCTGCAACTGGAACCACGGCGTGATCTCGCCGGCGGCGAGCGCGGCGCGGATGTCGTCGCCGCTGATCTCGACGGTCTCCACGCCCTCGGCGACCTGCAGCACATCGCCGTAGTGCGCTAGCGCCGCCAGCAACTTCTCGCGCGTCAGCGGCTTTTCCAGGCTGCACAGCACGCGCAGGCCGTAGGCACGGGCCATCGTCTGCACGGTGCTGAGCAGTACCGGATCGAGCGCACTGAACAGAATCACCGCGCGCGCAAGCTGCCGCTTGGCGACATGACAGATGAGTTCGATGCCATCCATGCCGGGCAGGTCGAGATCGACCAGGATCACATCCGGCGGCTGGCTCGCCGCTTCCAGCAGCTGCAGCGCGGCGCGGCCATCGGCCGCTTCCTCGGCGTGGCCGATGCCGATCTCCGCGAGCAAGCGCAGCGCCATCCGGCGCTGGAAGCCGTGGTCCTCGACCACCATTACAGTCAAAGCCGAAATCGACATGCGCTGTCCTTTTCTAGCGGTACGTCGCTGCACCCTTGCGCAGGCATCGCGCCCAGGCAGCGGACTCATCCGCTCCAGGAGCTTGCCGCCCCCAGCCTTGCGGACCAGCCCTACTCTAGACCCGCCGCCGCCGCCGCGCGAGACCTTTCCCGCGCGCTTTCGCGGCGGCCGGCTGGGCGCGTCGCCAGCTGCTCAATACGCCGATGTATGGAGCTGGCGCCAGCATGAGGTGGCAGGTCAACGCGCGGCCGCTGGTGCAATTCCGGGACAGAACCGCGCCTCCGCGAGCTTGGCTGCACCCCGGTTGATCCGTCTTCCAGCCAGCCAGCCGCGCGTCCACCGCGCCGGAGCCCCGCATAACCAGCACCGCCGAACTCAGCTCGCCGTCCTCGGCCGGCAATTCCTCCAGTGCCGCCGCGCGCTTCAACTCGGTGCTCGATGCCAGGCCGTTAGACAACGCGTACACCCTCGATCACAAGTACACCCGCCAGGACGGCCGCATCTACCTCAGCGGCGTGCAGGCGCTGGTGCGGCTGCCATTGATGCAGCGGCTGCGCGACCAGGCCGCGGGTCTCAACACCGGCGGCTTCATCTCCGGCTACCGCGGCAGCCCGCTGGGCGGATTCGACCTGGAGCTGTGGCGGGCCAAGAAGCACCTGGCGCAGGCCGGGGTGAAGTTCGTCCCCGGTTTGAACGAGGACCTCGGCGCGACCATGGTCTGGGGCACCCAGCAGACCAACCTGTTCGAGGGCGTGACGGTCGAGGGCGTGTACGGCATGTGGTACGGCAAGGGCCCCGGGGTCGACCGCAGCGGCGACGTGTTCAAGCACGCCAACGCCGCCAGCACCTCCAGGTTCGGTGGCGTGCTGGCGCTCGCCGCCGACGACCATGCCTGCCGCTCGTCCACGCTGCCGCACGGCTCGGAAGGCGAGTTCACCAGCGCGATGATCCCGATCCTGAATCCGGCCGGCGTGCAGGACATCCTCGACATGGGCCTGCTGGGCTGGGCGATGAGCCGCTACACCGGCCGTTGGGTCGGCTTCAAGACGATCGCCGAGACGGTCGAGTCCTCGGCTTCGGTCGACGTGAACCCGCTCGCGCTCGAGATCGTCATCCCGACCGACTTCAGCATGCCCGCCGGTGGCCTCAACATCCGCTGGCCCGACCCGCCGCTCGACCAGGAAATGCGCCTGCACCATTACGCGGTCAAGGCCGCGCAGGCGTTCGCGCGCGCCAACCACATCGACCGCGTGGTGATCGATTCGCCGAACGCGCGGCTGGGCATCATCACCACCGGCAAGTCGTATCTGGACGTGCTGCAGGCGCTCGAATACCTCAGTCCACCGCCAGCGCCACTGGAAGCGAGCGACCGATGCGTAAGTCGAAGCACTTCGGCGCGGCGCAAGCGCAGGCCCCGCGCTCTGCCTGCTCGGCGAGAAAGTGCGGGCCACCGAGCAGATAGGCTTCCGCGCCTTCCTCCTGGTGACCTACAGCCTCGGCCTGCGCTTGAGCGAGGCGTTGTCGCTGGAGGTCGGTGACATCGATGCCGACGCCGGTCGCGTGCACGTCCGCAACGGCAAGGGCGGTAAGGACCGCCTCGTCCCGTTGCCGCAGATAACACTGAAGGCCATGCGCTCGGCCCGCTCAGCTGCATGCCTGAGACGTACAGCCTGAGAAGTACTGCCGCACACGATCCATGCACGAGCAGGAGATTTCCTGCACGGCGCCGCGTCGATCTCCTGCCCGTGCGCGAGAGAAACGCCGATGGGCGGCGATGAAGCCGCGCGAAACACTGTGCAGCCGTCGATGCACAGGAGCGTTTCGTGCTGCGCCTCACAGCACTGGAGGGTCGCGCAACGCCGCGCCTCGCCAGCGCCGCAGCGACCGCGCAGGCGGCCGCACCGAACTACGCGCGGCATGCGCCCGAGCGCACGTTGCTGTGCGCGCTGGTGCAGGCGCACTACCCGGACTTCTAGGCGCGTCTTGCGGCGCAAGACCGCGCGCTGCCCGAGTACGTGCGCGAGGAGTTTGAGGCGTTACTGCGTTGCGGCGTGCTCGACCACGGCTTCCTGCGCGTGGTGTGCGAGCAGTGCCATGCGGACAAATTCGTCTGGAACGAATTTGAACAGCCGTAGGCTGGCCCGAAGGGCGTAAGGCAGGAAGCCCGAAGTAACGGCTGCTGGCGTTCTCCTGCAAGAAGCGCGGGTTTTACCCGAGCTGCGGCGCGCGGCGCATGGCTGAGAAAGTCGTGGACACCCACTCCACCCTTCGGTGGCTGGAGTGGGTGTCCACGATTCTGGCGACAGTGCGCGGCACCTCGTGGAAGATGTGTTCGGCCCGCGCCCGGTGCGGCAATGGGTGCTGAGTTTTGCCTATCCCTTGCGCTTCCTGTTCGCCAGCAAGCCCGACGCCATCGGCCCAGTGCTGGGCATCGTGCATCGCGTGATCGCGGGATGGTTGGCAGATCAAGCGGGCGTCGACCGCGCCAGCGCGCAGTGCGGCGCGGTGACGCTGATCCAGCGCTTCGGCAGCGCGCTCAACTTGAATGCCTACTTTCATATGCTGGGGCTCGATGGAGTGTACGAGCCGGTGGCTGACCGGCCGGACAAGCCGCGCCTGCATCACGCCCGCGCTCCGACCTCCGCCGAGTTGACTCAGTTGGCCGATACCATCGCGCACCGGGTGTGCCGGCATCTGACGCGCCAGGGCTGGCTTGAAGGCGAGGACGAATCTGCCTTCCTGTCAGATAGCGCAGGCTGCGACGACGGCCTGGACGCACTACGGATGAGTTCGATCACTTACCGCATCACTACCGGTGCGCAGGCAGGGCGCAAGGTGGCGACGTTGCAGACGACCCCAGCCGATCACGGCTCGACGGAAGGCGATGCTGGCAAGGTCGGCGGATTCTCGCTGCATGCGGGCGTCGCGGCCGAGGCGCACGAGGGCCAGAAGCTCGAACGCCTGTGCCGCTACATTGCACGCCCGGCAATCAGCGAGAAGCGCCTGTCGCTCTCGCCGCAAGGCACAGCGTTACCAGCTGAAGACGCCGGGGAAGAACGGCACGACGCACGTGGACTTCGAGCCGGTGGACTTCATCGCTAAGCTGGCCGCGCTGGTGCCGCCACCGCGCGCCCACCTGACCCGCTTCCACGGTGTCTTTGCGCCGAACGCGACGTGGCGCGCGCAGCTGACGCCATTGGGGCGCGGCAAACGGCCAGCCGCCGACGTGGCATCGGCCGGGGCCAACATCGACGACCGCAGCCCCATTGAGCGCCGGCGTGCGATGACCTGGGCGCAACGCCTCAAGCGCGTGTTTGGTATCGACGTGAAAACCTGCATCCACTGCGGCGGCTCGGTGCGCATCGTCGTCAGCATCGAAGAACCCAAAGCCATCCGGGCCATCCTCGACCACTTCGCAAAGCACGGCGCGATGGAGCCAGCGCACTACCGGCCGGCAACGCGCACACCGCCCGCGGGGGCCGCGTAATCGCCGAATCAGCCACAACGCCGAGGCGAAAACCGCAACCCCATCCGATGCGGCCACAAGCGCGCAGGGCTGCGCTCGGCCCGCTGTCGGTAGCCGGCGGGAAATCGCAACGAAGGGCGCTGCCGAACCCCCATCCACCCGGCGAAGCGCTTTCCGATGACGCCCCAACCACGGCCAAACCCACGCTTGCGCCGCCTCTGGCTACCGCGCAGACTGCAACCCACGCCACATACTGCCCGAAAAGGGCGTTTGAATTTCCTGCACTCCAAACGGAAGTATTCTTGGACGGACTAAGCGCATACCAACTCGCTATCATTTCACTTGGCGCGATTGGATTTGGGGTGTGGCTCCTGGTCAAAGGGGGCGATCTTACAATTGACTCAGCAATACGCATTGCTGAAGGCTCCGGCCTGTCTAAGTTGTTCATCGCAGCAACCATCGTTGCCTTCGGGACATCAGCACCCGAGCTTTTCACATCGGTAAACGCAAACATCAGCGGCTTTCCAGGCATCTCCGTCGGGAACGTGATTGGATCGAACATAGCGAATGTATTGATGGTACTTGGTATCGCAGCCATGATATCGCCGGTTCTCATCGACCGCAAAGAGATCAGGGTAGATACCGTGATGATGATCCTCTCCACCATCGCCATGGGCGTGGCGGTTTGGGCGGAACTTTTGCCCCGCTGGGCGGGTCTCGCCATGGTCGCCTGGATCGTTGTCTATGTAATTTACCAATACAAGGCAAGCAAGATCGATATCAGCGAAGACGATGAAGCGGGAGACGGAATTCCTGGAAACCCTTTCGTTCTTGTCACGGTGGGAATTCTAACGCTGGTCATCGGCTCGGAAATCTTGGTTCAGGGTGCGGTTGCTGGCGGGGTTGCACTGGGTATTTCTGAGGCGGTGATCGGGATGACCGTGATCGCCTTTGGGACTTCGCTTCCAGAGTTGACCGCATGTATCGCAGCGGCGCGTAAGGGCCAGTCTGACATGATCGTAGGCGGCATCGTCGGTTCGAACGTTTTCAATATTTTGTCGGTGATGGGTATTAGCGCAGTGGTGAAGCCCCTTGTGATCGACCCTCGCTTCGCTCACTTTGACCTGCCGATTGTTCTTGGTGTAACGCTGGTTTTTGCGGTGTTCTTGCTGGTGACCGGCAGAATTGGTCGCGTCGCGGGCGGGGTAATGGCCGCCGCCTATGTATTATTCACCATAGCCCAGTTCAGTGGAGTCGGTGAAGCGCTTGCTGGATCCTAAAAGCTGAGAGCTGAGGCAGCCTTCCACACAAAAGGAGATTTGACTGTTCCGGATTCAGCAAGCTTGCTTTAGTTGTTTTAAGGAATATTTTTCAAGTGGCTATTAGCTTGCAAAAAGGCAGCAACCCCAACCTCTCCAAAACAGACCCCAGTCTCAAGCAGGTGCTGCCTGGGCTGGGTTGGGAGACAAGATCTTCCGACGGAGTGGATTTCGATCTGAACGCCAGCATTTTTATGGTCACGGAAAGCGGCCGCGTCCGCACCGACAGCGACTTCATCTTCTACTGCCAGCTGCGCGCATCTTGCGGCTCTGCTGATCACACGGGCGACAACCGCACGGGTGAAGGCGACGACGACGAGGCACTGAAGATCAAGCTGGACCAAGAGCCACGTGCCAGCTGCCATTGTCAGGCTGGTGTTGGCTGTGACGATTCACGAGGGGCAGAGACGCAAGGAAAAAATTTTGGCATGGTGCACAACGCTTTTATCCGTCTTAGTAACAGCGAAACCAACGTCGAAATTACTTGCTTTGATTTGTCGGAAGATTCCTCGACCGAAACCGCCCTGGTTTTTGGCGAGGTTTATCGATACGGTAGCGAATGGAAATTCAAAGCCGTTGGGCATGGCTGTGCGGGTGGTCTCCGCGCGCTTGCCATCCAGCATGGCGTGGACGTTCAATAAACAGCCACCCAGCTAATTTTGACCATTTTCAACGATTTTTAAGGAGCATTCACATGGCCATCAGTCTGCAAAAAGGCGGTAACGTCAACCTGAGCAAAGAAGCCCCTTCCCTCAAAAAGTTGGTCATTGGACTGGGTTGGGATCCTCGCGCCACCGACGGCGCAACCTTCGACTTGGACGGCAGTGCTTTCCTGCTCAAGGCCGATGGCAAGGCCCGCGGCGACAGCGATTTCATTTTTTACAATAACCTAAAGTCCACCGACGGCTCTGTTACCCACCTGGGCGACAACACCACCGGTGTCGGTGAGGGCGATGATGAAAAAATAGGCATCGATCTGAGCATGGTGCCAGCCGACATTGAGAAAATCACGATCGGTGTGACCATTCACGATGCCGAAACACGCAAGCAAAATTTCGGCATGGTGGGTAAGGCCTATATTCGCTGCCTGGACGCCAACGGTGACAAAGAACTCGCGCGCTACGACCTGTCAGAAGACAGCTCGAACGAAACGGCCATGGTCTTCGGCGAAATTTACCGCGCTGGCGCAGAGTGGAAATTCAAGGCCGTCGGCCAAGGCTTTGCGGGCGGATTGGCGCCGTTGGCACGTTCGTTCGGCATTGGTGCCTGATTCACCGCAGCTGACATAGCACAGCTCGCAAAAGGCTTACGCCTGAGCCTGTCGGACATCACCTCGACAGGCACTTTGTGGGTCGGTCTTGCCATTCACGGATCGTCGCTGGATTTCGTCTGTTTTGGGCGGAGTTAGGCTGGCAAACGTTTCATCCGCTTTTCAACGATTTTTAAGGAGCATTCACATGGCCATCAGTCTGCAAAAAGGCGGTAACGTCAACCTGAGCAAAGAAGCCCCTTCCCTCAAAAAGTTGGTGATTGGACTGGGTTGGGATCCTCGCGCCACCGACGGCGCAACCTTCGACTTGGACGGCAGCGCTTTCCTGCTCAAGGCCGATGGCAAGGCCCGCGGCGACAGCGATTTCATTTTTTACAACAACCTAAAGTCCACCGATGGCTCTGTTACCCACCTGGGCGACAACACAACCGGTGTCGGTGAGGGCGATGATGAAAAAATAGGCATCGATCTGAGCATGGTGCCAGCCGACATTGAGAAAATCACCATCGGTGTGACCATTCACGATGCAGAAACACGCAAGCAAAATTTCGGCATGGTGGGTAAGGCCTATATTCGCTGCCTGGACGCCAACGGTGACAAAGAACTCGCGCGCTACGACCTGTCAGAAGACAGCTCGACCGAAACGGCCATGGTCTTCGGCGAAATTTACCGCGCTGGCGCAGAGTGGAAATTCAAGGCAGTCGGGCAAGGCTTTGCGGGCGGATTGGCGCCGTTGGCACGTTCCTTCGGGATTGGTGCCTGATTCACCGCAGCTGACATAGCACAGCTCGCAAAAGGCTTACGCCTGAGCCTGTGGGACATCACCCCGACAGGCACTTTGTGGGTCGGTCGTGCCATCCACGGTTTGTCGCTGGATTTCGCCTGTCCTGGGCGGAGTTCGGCTGGCAAACGTTTCATCGACGATTGCATGACCTTCTTCTACCAGTCCGATACCTCGGGCGGTTTCGTGCAAGCAGACAGCGTCGCATGCGACTCCGATCGTTTTTCTTCTCAGCCAGACAGGCTAATGCCTTTGGTCAAGAACGTCGAAAGGTCGAAATTCCAAGAGCAAGCTATTGCCTCCTTTTCCGGATTTACACTTTCCATTTTTCGAAAGCATGCATGAGTTGCCTGGCTACCTGATTGACAAAATCAGTTTTTTTTGTTGGTCCACCAGATGAGCGCACCGGTAGAGCGATATGAAGTTTTTCACGACTGAATACCCGGGCTGGCTGAAATATTTGTACAGATAAAGTTTGCTTTGAATTAAACCAATTCGCATCAGATATCTGTCTAATAAAGATCCACTGACATGACTGTTTTTACCTCAACTGGCGACGTGGACCCCTTCCTCCATGTCGCATTGACAAAAGGCGACCGAATTTACTGCGAATCCGATGCGATGGTGATGATGGAAACCACGCTGGATCTCAAGGGCAGCATGAACGGCGGCATCGGCCGGGCACTTCTGCGCAGTCTTGCTAATGGTGAATCCTTTTTCCAACAGCAGATCGAAGCTGTGCGCGGTAACGGTGACGGCCTGCTCTCGCCAGTATTGCCCGGTGCGCTGCAAGTGCTTGATGTCTGAAAACGGCAGTATTTGTTGAATGACGGCGCTTTTGTGGCGGCCACTTCCGGTACTGAAATGAAGGTGCGCACGCAAAGCATCGGCAGTGCCTTGTTTGGACAGTCCGGCGGATTTTTTGTGATGGAAACTTCTGGCGTCGGCCAAGTGGTGGTTTCAGGCTTTGGTTCGATGTTCGAGCTCGACGTTTCGCCAGGCAAAGACATGATCATCGACAACGCCCACGTCGTGAGTTGGGACGACTCCTTGCGCTACGAGATTTCTGTTACCACCGGCATAGGCACTGGTGGCGGTATCGGCAGCATGCTGCGCAACATGGTCAACAGTTTCAAGAGCGGCGAAGGTATGTCCTGCGCTTCAGTGGCACCGGCAAAATCAACGTGTGCTCGCGCAACCGCGATGCCTTTGTTGAATGGATGAAAAAAGAAATATCGGGTAAGAAATCAAACCGCTGATTTCAGCCTACACACTTTTCAACTTCACCAGAAGCGCTTGCTGCCGAGTGATTCTCTCGTAACCTGAACTTAATCATCAAGGAGCACAGCATGGCAATCAACTTGCAAAAAGGCCAAAAAATTTCTCTCGATAAAGAGGCTGGCGTCAAACTGACCAACATCACCATGGGCCTAGGTTGGGACCCAATCAAGACCAAGGGTTTTTTCGGCTTCGGTAGTAAAACCCAGGAAATTGATCTAGATGCTTCCTGTATCCTATTTGATGAGCAAGGCAGGCAAACAGACGCCGCTTGGTTCCGTCAATTGAAATCCAAGGACGGTTCTGTTGTTCACACCGGCGATAACCGTACCGGTGCGGGCGATGGCGACGATGAGCAGATTACGGTCGACTTGACGCGCGTTCCAGCCCACGTAAGGAGCCTAGTGTTTACCGTCAACAGCTTCACTGGTCATAATTTCTCGCAAATTGAGAATGCCACCTGCCGTATTGTTAACGCGTCCAATAACCAGGAAGTGGCACGCTTCATTTTGTCCACCTTAGGTTCCCACAACGCTCAGATCATGGCCAAGATTTACCGCCATGGCGACGAGTGGAAAATGCACGCTATCGGTGAAATCGGCAATGGCCGCACCTTTGAAGAACTGATGCCACAGATCACTCCCCACCTGTAAAGCAGTCATGCAGCGCATCTGGTTCAACAAAACATTTTCATCTGTCGGCGCAGCCATTCGTCTGATCCGCGAGGCGGATCGGGCGGGAGACTACGAAATCGTGTGCAGCAGCACCAATGCACATGCCGCGGTTTTCCTGGCGGCACATGAATCGGCGCTTGAGCCCAGTGGTCTGAAAGGTCTGGACTATCTGGATTGGTGCTTGGATTTTTGTGGAACGCATCGTATTGGGATCTTCATTCCCGGCAAAGAAGCCGCCCTGATCAGTGGTGCGCGGGCCCAGTTCGAGGCGCAGGGCACGCGCGTGCTGTCTGTCGCGTCGCAAGACATTCTCGATCTGCTGCACGATAAGGCACGTTTTTACGAAACGGTGGCTTGCAGCACGCCACCAGCGGCGTTTCGCGTGGTGGAAACAGCGCAGCAATTTTATGTGGCTTGGCATGATCTGAAAAAAGACCATTCCATGCTGTGCATAAAACCCTCGGTGTCGGTGTACGGCTTGGGTTTTGCTGTCATCGACGAAGATCGTTCCAGCGCGCAGCTGCTGCTCCAAGGCGTGCAACACCACATTGGGCTGGAAGATTTGCGGCGCGGCTTTAAGGCGATGGAGACATTTCGTCCTATGCTGCTGATGGAGTACCTGGACGGACACGAGTTCAGCGTTGACTGTCTTGGCGACAACGGCCGACTGGTCTGCGCCATTGGGCGTAAGAAGCCACTGATGGCTGGCCAAGGCCAGCTGATCGACTTGCGCGACGACATTTTTGAAAGCATCCAGCAACTCACCGAGACCTATAGACTGAACGGCGTTTTCAATGTGCAGTTCCGCGAGGGCCGAAGCGGGCTGGGTCTGTTGGAAATCAACCCCCGTATGTCCGGCGGTATTGGTATGGCCTGCCTGGCCGGGCCCAATTTGCCTTACCTGGCTTTGGTCGGGTTTGACCGCGGGTTTGACACCTTGGTGGTGCCAGAAGTCCGAGCAGGGCTTCGTGTGGGTGAAATTGCGTTTGCCATGGAGATGCCATGAGCGTCGCTCTGGCCCCACGCACAGTGGCCTAGACAGGTCATGAACACGGACATCGCTGCTGTACCGGACCTCGGCACTGTCACACCAGGCAGCGTGCGTCACGTAACGCTGCCCACTGGGGAGATGACGTTGCGCGTTGAGGGCGGCGGGCCATTTGCTCTTGACGAGCTGATCGGCTTTGCGGCGCGAGCCAACACCCGACGCGGTTTTCTGTTTTTAAGCAAGGTACTGGGCAAACACTGGCCCGTCACGCCACGCCGAATGCAGGCGATCCACACCGAATTGGCGGCGCGCATTCCGCCCGATTTGCCCGGACCCGTGGTATTCATCGCCATGGCCGAAACGGCAATTGGATTGGGTCAAGGCGTTTTTGAAGCTTGGAAGACCGCCTACCCGCAGCGCGAAGCACTTTTTTTGCACACGACGCGCTACCACATTGACAACGCGCCCACGATCGAGTTCGAGGAGGCGCACAGCCATGCTCCCCGGCAGTTTCTGCACCAACCAAGCGAAGCAATGCTGCAAAGAATGTGGCTGGGCGCCCGCTCGCTGGTGTTGATAGACGACGAGGCCAGCACAGGCAGCACGTTTTTGAATTTGAGCGCTGCCTGCCGCGCCCTGAATCCCGCGATCGAACGCGTCCATCTGGCGGCCATCACAAACTTCATGGGTGCCAAGGCCAACGCGGCGTTGCCCGGGCGCTTTGGTCTGCCGGTCACGGTGGGCGCCGCACTCAGCGGCGAATATGCCTTCACGCCGGGCCATTTGCAGCCTGCCAACGCCGCGGCGCAGCTGTTTGAAGCGCATGCGGAACGGGGTGCCAGCGCTTGCTTTGGTCGACTTGGCCTGCATCGGCCTCTCAACCCGCCCACGGCGCTGGCGCAGCGTTTAAAAGCAGACATCGGCCCAAACGAGCGCGTCCTGGTGCTGGGGACCGGTGAATTTATGCACATGGCGTTTCTGCTGGCGCGTGCGTTAGAAGCCGATGGCGTCAACGTCGTCGTTCAATCCACGACGCGCTCGCCCATTCTGCAATGGGGCGCGGTCAGCCGTATCCTGAATTTCCCCGACAACTACGGCGAAGGTGTCGATAATTTCGTCTACAACATTGCGCCCAGTCAGTACGAGCACGTCTTTGTTTGCCACGAAACGCCACCCAATGCGGCGCTGCAGCAGTTGGCCAAGGCCGTCCAAGGCCGTCTGCTCCATTTTTTTTCCGAGAGCCACTGTGAAGAAATTCCTGTTCGTGGACCTTGACGACACCCTGTTCCAGACGCCTGGCAAATGCTTAGACGAAACAGACCTGCACCCTGCCGCCTATTTGCAAGATGGCTCCGCCTGTTCTTTTTCCACGCCGCGCCAGCGTGCGTTCTTCG
>Ga0335395_10000703_pt1 | contig 21043 bp, 18 predicted proteins | sample MAT02_FD_205744 | JGI IMG/M metagenome (GOLD analysis project Ga0335395, IMG submission 205744) | Freshwater microbial communities from Lake Fryxell liftoff mats and glacier meltwater in Antarctica - MAT-02 (spades assembly) (version 2) ...
TGGGGTGACTGCTGCCACCCACGCTTGCCAGGAACTTGGCAAACGCCGCCTGCGTGTCGGCCTGCGCGTAAAGCCGCGGTGCGCGTTCGATTAAGGCGGCTCGCAGCTTCGCCCGCAGCTCTGCATCGCCACCCAGGTGCGTCGCCAGCCGAACCGTATCGTCGACGCTCTTGGCGATCAGTTCGGGCAGGTCCAGCCATTTGAGCAGGGCGGCGGTCTGGCGCGAGCGCATGCTCGGGCCTTCGAGCGCGATGATTGGCAGGCCCTGCGGCAGCAGGTCAAGCGCGCTCATGCCGCCGGACCAGCTCAGGGTGTCCAAACCGAAATCGCAGGCCGCGGCCAAGGCCTGGAAACGGTCGAGCTCCATCAGCGGGTGCATCAGCACGCGGCTGTCGAAATCCACGCCTGCGCGCTCGAACACCGGCCGCATCCGCGCGCGCAGGGCCTCGGTGGCCTGCGCCGCTACCAGCGGGGTGAGGTGCAGGCGCGCCTGCGGCAGGGCTTTCAGAATCCGCGCGAACACCGCGTCCTGCGCCGGCAGCAGCTTGAACGCGGCCTGCGCGCACAGGATCTCAAGGCTACCGGGCTGCTCCCGCCGCACGCCCTGCGGCGCTTCGGCCGGCGCCCGCGCAGGCGCTGGCGCAAGCCCGTGGCCGAGGCCGGGCAGGCGAACCAGCGCCTCGTGGTAGTGCGACTGCGCATCGGCGGGCTGCAGCGCGTCCGGCACGATCGCGTAGTCGATCGTCGGCAGGCCGGTGGTCACCGGATGGCCCCACAGGCAGGCCTGCACCGGCGCCAGCCTTATCGCGGCGAGGCCCTGGCTGGGCGGGTCCATGCCGAGTTCGAGATAGACGATCACGTCCGGCTGCAGCTCGGCCAGCAGCTGCCGCCACTGCGGCGCGGGGCGCGGTCCGGCATGGCGGGCGCCGGCGGCGGCGACGCGTGCCTGCCAGTCGGTCGGGCCGGGGTCGAGATCCAGCAGATGAAGGTCGAAGCGCTGGCGGTCCAGGCCCTCGATCAGCGGCAGAAACAGCCGCGCCACCGTGTGCTCGCGGAAGTGGCTGCTCACGAATGCGATCCGGCGTCGGCCGGCGCGCAGCGGCCGCGGCGGCAGGCCGGGATCGAGCACCGCCATCATCCGCGTCAGCAGCCGGCCGTAGCGGCGCATTTCCGGGATCGCGTCCTCAATGTAGTGCAGATAGAAAGCGGTGGCGCTGCCTACACAGCCCCACACCTGGGCCGCCCTCTCGGGCGTGCGGAAATCCTGAGACTCGAACCAGCGCAGCCCCGCCCGCCAGCGCTCCACGAAAGCCTGTTGTTCGGCGGCGCTGAGCGGGAACGGGTCCAGCGGGTACTGGAAGGCCAGCCAGCGCGCCGGCAGGAAGTTCGGGTTCAGCTCGATCGCCTGCTCGATGCCGCGGCGGGCGGTCCGAAAATCGAAGGCGTGAATGGCCTCGAAGGCCCAGTTCAGGGCGGAAACAGGCGTCGGCGCGGCCTGCGCCAGCGCTTCGCTGATGCGCACGCGCGCCGCCGAGCCGGGCGCCTCGCGGGCGCTCAGGACGGCCAGTTCTTCGGTCAGCGCCTGCGGCGAGACGACGGCGTGAGTCAGTGATGACATGCGGGCATTTCAGGGAAAAAACCGGGCCAAGGTATCATCCGCACCCGTGTTCCCCTCGCCTGGTGCCCTGCCCATGTTCGCGTCCTCCATGAAGATCGAAGGCTATGACCCCGAACTCGCCGCCGCGATGGCCGCCGAGCGCCAGCGTCAGGAGGACCACGTCGAGCTGATCGCCTCTGAAAACTACGCCAGCCCGCGGGTGCTTGAGGCCCAGGGCAGCGTGCTCACCAACAAGTACGCCGAAGGCTATCCGGGCAAGCGCTACTACGGCGGCTGCGAATACGTCGATATTGCAGAACGGCTGGCGATCGAGCGCTGCAAGCAGCTGTTCGGTGCGGACTACGCCAACGTGCAGCCGCACTCCGGCAGCCAAGCCAATGCAGCAGTGTTCCTGGCGCTGCTCAAGCCCGGCGACACCATTCTCGGCATGAGCCTCGCCCACGGCGGCCATCTCACCCACGGCGCCAAGGTCAACTTCAGCGGCAAGATTTTCAACGCCGTGCAGTACGGCGTCGACGAGAACGGCCTGATCGACTACGCCGAGATCGAAGCCCTCGCGCAGGAGCACCGGCCGAAGATGCTGATCGGCGGCTTCTCGGCCTATTCGCAGAAGATCGACTGGGAGCGCATGGCGGCGATCGCCAAGTCGATCGACGCCTGGTTCTTCGTTGATATGGCGCACGTGGCCGGTTTGGTCGCGGCCGGCGTATATCCGAACCCGGTGCCGCATGCCGATGTCTGCACCTCGACCACCCACAAGACCCTGCGTGGCCCGCGTGGCGGCATCATCGTGTGCAAGGCCAACGAGGCGATCGAGAAGAAGTTCCAGTCGCTGGTGTTCCCAGGCACCCAGGGCGGACCGCTGATGCACGTGATCGCGGCCAAGGCGGTGGCCTTCAAGGAGGCGCTGGAGCCGGAATTCAAGACCTACCAGGCTCAGGTAATCAAGAACGCCCAGGCCATGGCCAAGATCCTGATCGATCGCGGCTACAGGATCTTCTCCGGCGGCACCGAGAATCATTTGATGCTGATCGACCTGATCGGCCTTGAAGTGACCGGCAAGGACGCCGAGGCCGCGCTCGGCGCCGCCCACATCACGGTCAACAAGAACGCGGTGCCGAACGATCCGCGCTCGCCCTTCGTGACCTCGGGCCTGCGCATCGGCACCCCGGCGGTGACCACCCGCGGCTACCTGGAAGCCGACTGCATCGCTTTGGCCGGCTGGCTCGCCGACGTGCTCGACGCGCCGGCCGATGAGGCCGTGCTGGCCAAGGTCCGCGAGGCAGTGACGGCGCAGTGCCGGCGGTTTCCGGTGTATCAGTGAGGCTGGAAACGGGGATTGGGGATTCGGGATTACGGGCTGCTGCGGCGCGCATCGGCGCGGCGCTCGGCTCGGTGCGTCGAAGGCCGCAACTGCGCGCGCGTGCTTCTAATCCCCACTTCCGACTGCCTACTCCCGGGCCTTTCAGGGATACCGACGCCATGAAAGGCCCGAGATTGGGGATTGAGGATGCGGGAGTGTGGGCTGATGCGGCGAGCGCCGGCGCTGTGCGTCAAGAACCCAAACTGCGCGCTGGTGCGCTGAATCCCCAATCCCCGCGCCCCAATCCCGGGCCGGCCCATGCAGCCGGCCCAAGCGACAGCGCCCAGCGCCGGCCCTGAATGCACTGCCCCTTCTGCTCGCATGCCGATACTCGCGTGGTCGATTCGCGTGTGGCCGATGACGGCAGCAGCATCCGTCGACGCCGCGAGTGCCCGGCCTGCGGTGAGCGTTTCTCGACGCTGGAGACGGTGGAAATCAAGCTGCCGACGGTCGTCAAAAGTGACGGCCGGCGCGAGGCGTTTGACGAGCGCAAGCTGCGCGGCAGCCTCGTCAAGGCACTGCAGAAGCGGCCTGTGTCCGAGCCGGACGTCGATGTCGCCGTGCGCGGCATCGTCCGCCAGCTGCGCGCGTGCGCCGAGCGCGAGCTGCCTTCGCGCCAGCTGGGCGAATGGGTGATGGAGTCCTTGCGCGCGCTGGATCAAGTGGCCTACGTGCGCTTTGCGTCGGTGTACAGGCGCTTCGAGGACGTGCAGGCCTTTCGCGAGGAAATCGAAAAGCTGGAGCGCGAGCTGCCGGGCCTCGACAAGGTGCAGCTGCCTCTGCTGCAGGATCTGCCGCCGCCACCCAAGCTGCGCAAATGAACGAATCGATCCGCCCAACCGAGCCGCCTGCCTACCGCATCACCTGGCGGTCGGCGCATCGTGATCTGGTGCCGACGCTGGCGGCCTGGCATTTTCACGCCTTTCGTCATTACGTTCCGAACTGGAACATCGGCACCGCGGCCGCGGAGCTGGCCAGCGATCGGCTGTACGAGCTGCCCTGCACCTTGGTCGCCGTCGACGATGAGGGCCAGCCCTTGGTCTCGGTCAGCCTGCTGCTGGAAGACCCGCCCGGCGGCAGCGAGCACGCGCCCTGGCCGGCCAATTTCTATCTGCGCGAAGACCTGCACGGGCTCGGCATAGACGCCGCCCTGCTCCGACGCGCCAGCGGCGAAGCCTTCAACATGGGCCATGCGTGGCTGCATTTGTGGACGCGCGAGCACGCGCCTTGCTGCGAGCGCCACGGCTGGGAGCGCGCCGGCGTGGTGCGCCTGCCGGTGGGGCCGGCGGTGATGATGAAGACGCGCACGCATCCGCTGGGGCCGGAGGCCGAGGCGGTGTCGCGATGAGCGCAAGCCGAGCCACGGCAGTTCCCGCGATGTGTCGCTTGGGAACCTGCAGGTTGGCGACAGGTACTGCCGGGGCGGGTAGCTGGGCGCTGAGCGCTGCAGCCACGCAGGCGGCTTTGGCGCTGCCGGCGGCAGATCCAAGCCTGAGCAGCCTGAGCAGCCTGAGCAGCCTGAGCAGCCTGAGCAGCCTGAGCGACGCGAAGGCCGACTCGCCGAGCCGCACGCCCGGTCGCCGCCGCGTTGGGCTTCGCCTTTGGCTCAAGCCAACCTATCCAAGCCCGCGCATCGGCTTGCGGCCTAATGGGCGAGCGTTCTGTAGGTTGGCGCTGAGCGCAGCGATGCCCAACGTCTTGCGGTCGGGCAGCGCGCGATGAATCCCGACTCCCGACTCCCCACGCCCCGCTTTTCAGCGGTCCCCAGCCCTCGCTTCTCCGCCGCGGATCATTCGTACATGGCCCGCGCCCTGCGTCTGGCCGAGCGTGGGCTGACCACCACGCAGCCCAATCCGCGGGTCGGCTGCGTGATCGTTCGCGACGGCGAGCCGGTAGGCGAGGGATGGCACGTTCGCGCCGGTGGCGCGCACGCGGAGGTGGCCGCGCTGCAGCAGGCGGGCGAAGCAGCGCGCGGGGCCACTGCCTACGTCACGCTGGAGCCCTGCGGCCTGCACGGGCGCACGCCGCCCTGCGCCGATGCGCTGATCGCGGCGGGTGTCGCGAAGGTGGTGATCGCCGCCGAGGATGGCTTTCAGCGCGAGGGCGCAGCGGTCGAGCGCATGCGTGCGGCCGGCATCGAAGTCGTGAGCGGGCTGATGCGCGATGCGGCGCGCGAGCTGAACTGCGGATTTTTCATGCGCGTCGAGCAGGGCCGACCGTTCGTGCGGTTGAAGCTGGCGGCCAGCCTGGACGGCCGCACTGCGCTGGCCTCGGGCGAGTCGAAATGGATTACCGGCGCGGCCGCGCGCGCTGACGTGCAGCGCTGGCGCGCGCGCTCGTCGGCGATCCTGACCGGTATCGGCACCGTGCTGGCGGACGACCCCAAGCTGACCGTGCGCCAGTGCGAGGGCGAATTCGTGGCGCCGCTGCGGGTGGTGCTCGATCGTCTGGCGCGACTGCCCGCAGGCAGCCACCTGGCCTGCGACGGCGCCGCGCCGACCCTGGTGTTTCACACCGCGGGCATAGCGCCGCCGGCAGACTTCGCGGCGTTTTCGGGCGTGCAGCATGTGGCGTCTGCGGAGGCCGCCGAAGGTCTGGACCTGAGCGAGGTGCTGGCGGAGCTGGCGCGGCGCGAGGTCAACGAACTGCTGGTCGAGTGTGGCCCGCGGCTGGCCGGGAGCTTGATGCGGGCGCGTCTGGTCGACGAGCTGCTGCTGTATCAGGCGCCGCTGCTGCTGGGCGGCGACGGCCGGCCGATGCTCGATTCGCTGGGTCTGCAAGAGCTTGCCGAGCGCCCCGAGTTCATCCTGCTCGACAGTCGCCAAGTCGGTGATGACCTGCGGCTGCGGCTGCGGCCGGCGCTTGGGGAAAGGTGAGCGCGCGTCGCGGGCCGGCCGCGGGTCAAGACCCGCCCTACCAATCGCCGCGTTTTCGCTGTTCTCCGCCCTGCGGCCTTCGAACCTCGAATCCCCAACCCCCAATCCCCAATCCCCAATCCCGGCTCCCCATCATGTTCACAGGCATCATCGAATCCGTAGGCCGCATCCGCGCGCTTGAACCCATCGGCGGCGACGTTCGCCTGCAGATCGATACCGGCGCGCTCGACATGGGAGGGGTGAGCTTAGGCGAGAGCATCGCGGTCAGCGGCGTCTGCCTGACCGTCATCGACTTCGACGCGACCCGCTTTGCGGCCGACGTCTCGATTGAAACTCTGTCGCGAACCACGCTCGGCGATCTCGCGCCCGGCGCGCCGGTCAACCTTGAGCGCGCCATGCGCGCCGATGGACGCTTCGGCGGGCATATGGTTTCCGGCCACGTCGACGGCGTGGGTGAAGTGCTCAGCGTTGCCGAGGACGCCCGCTCGCAGCGCTGGCGCTTCCGCGTGCCTGCGGGCCTGTCGCGCTACATCGCCGAGAAAGGCTCGGTCTGCATCGAGGGCACCAGCCTCACCGTGAACGCGGTGCAAGGCGACCAGTTCGACGTCAACCTGGTGCCGCACACGGTCGCCCACACCAATTTCCACGCGCTCAAGGCCGGCTCCAGGGTCAATATCGAAATTGATCTGGTGGCGAGGTATCTGGAGCGCCTGTTCGGCGCGGGGGATTCGGGACTGGGGATTCGGCGGCCGGCTGATCCGTCCAGCTAAGCAGTCCGCGCGTGTGAGCGTGGGCCGAGACGCCACGTTGTAGTTTGGCCGCCGGTCATCGCCAATCCCCGACTCGTTCCATCACCCTGGCTGCAAGCCCCCACACTCCGGAACACGCCATGTCGTTTGCCCCCATTCCCGAACTGCTCGAAGAAATCCGCTCAGGCCGCATGGTCGTCATCGTTGACGACGAGGACCGCGAAAACGAGGGCGATCTGATCATGGCGGCCGAGCTGGTGCGGCCGCAGGACATCAATTTCATGGTCACCCACGCGCGCGGGCTGGTCTGTTTGAGCCTGACCCGCGAGCGCTGCCAGCAGCTGGCGCTGCCGCCGATGGTGATCGACAACAACTCGCCCTACCGCACCCACTTCACGGTGTCGATCGAGGCGGCCGAGGGCGTCACCACCGGCATCTCGGCCTACGACCGCGCGCACACCGTGCGCACCGCGGTGAAACCCGATGCGCGCGCCGCCGACCTGCGCCAGCCCGGCCATATTTTTCCGCTGATGGCCCAGCCCGGCGGCGTACTGACCCGCACCGGCCACACCGAGGCGGCGTCTGACCTGCCGCGGCTGGCCGGGCTGGAGCCGGCCGGCGTGCTGGTGGAGATCCTGAACCCCGACGGCGGCATGGCGCGGCGGCCCGACCTGGAGGTGTTCGCGCGCGAGCACGGCCTGAAAATCGGCTCGATCGAAGACCTGGTCGCGTTCCGGCTGGCCAATGAGCACACCGTCGAGCGCATCGACAGCCGCCCGATCGACACCCGCTTTGGTGAGTTCCAGCTGCACACCTACCGCGATCGTTTGAGCCGCGATCTGCACTTCGCGCTTGTTCGCGGCGAGGTTTCGGCCGAGCGGCCGACCCTGGTGCGGGTGCACGTCAAGAACCCGCTGGCCGACGTACTGCAGTGGCAGCGTCCGGATTTCGGCGTGGCCGCGATCGATGCGCTGCAGGCCATCGACCGCGCCGGCTCCGGCGTGCTGGTGGTGCTGACCGAGCCGCAGAGCAGCGATGCACTGCTGGCACGGATCACTGGCGCGCCGCCGGTACAGCACGCAGAAGGCCCATCCGGCGCACGCGCCGGCGAATGGCGGCGCAACGGTGCTGGCTCGCAGATCCTCGCCGACCTTGGCGCCCGCCAGCTGCGCGTGCTGGGCACCCCGCGCCGGCAGGTTGGCCTCGGCGGGTTCGGGCTGGAGGTGGTGGAGTATGTTTGAGGCAGAAATTGGGCATTGGGGATTGGGGATGTCGAAGGTCACATCGGTGCAGCCGGCGCGGGTTTATGATCTCTCCCGCTGATCGCCGTGAAGCGCGCGCCCTGCCTGCGTAACGTGTGCCGCGGAAGGTGTAAGTGCTTTCGCACCGCCGCAGACTCCACCCAATCCCAAATCCCCAACCCCCAACCCCCAATCCCCAATCCCGGCCCCTACGGGCTGCTAAACTCCCGTCCCCACAAGAGAAACCGAGCCCATGGCCCACTACGAGGGCGACCTGAGGGTCGCGGTCGGCAGCCGTTTTGCGGTGCTGGCCAGCCGCTGGAATCCGCGCATCACCGATGCCCTGGTTGAGGGCGCCAAGCAGGCACTGATCGGCAACGGCGTGGCCGCCGAGCACATCGATGTCATTCGCGTGCCCGGCGCCTGGGAGCTGCCGCTGGCGGCGCGCGAGCTTGCGCTCGGTGGCCGCCATGCCGCGTTGATCGCGCTGGGTTGCGTGATCCGCGGCGACACGCGCCACTACGAGCACGTGGCCGATGGCTGCGCTGAAGGCCTGGCCCGGGTCGCGCTGGATTCCGGCATTCCTGTCGCCAACGGCGTGCTGGCGGTGGAGCGCCAGGAAGACGCCGAGTCCCGCGCCGGCGGCAGCCACGGCAACAAGGGCGAAGAGGCCGCGCTGGCCGCGCTTGAAATGGCCAGCCTGTTCGCCGCGCTGCGCGGCCACGACGACTGAACACCAAGGCAGGGCCACGCGCCCCGCCAGGAGCACTGCATGAAACACACCCGACCCGATGGCATCGACCCCTCCGCGCGTTCGCGCGCCCGCCGCCGCGCTCTGCAGGCGGTCTACGCCTGGCAGATGTCCGGCTCGGGCATGGCCAAGGTGCTGGAGCAGTTCCGCGACGAGCAGGACATGGACATCGCTGACCTCGCCTATTTCGAGGATTTGCTGCGTGGGCTTGAGGCTCACCTGAAGCAGATCGACGAGGCGCTTGAGCCCCATCTCGACCGCCCGCTGGCGCTGGTCGACCCGATTGAGCGCGGCGTGCTGCGGCTGGCGGCGTACGAGCTGCTGCACCGACTCGACGTGCCCTATCGGGTGGTCATCAATGAAGCCATCGAGATCGCCAAGCGCTTTGGCTCCGAGCATGGCCACACCTACATCAACGGCGTGCTCGACCGCGGTGCCCGGCAGTGGCGCGAGGCCGAGTCCGGCGGCGCCCGCCGCGGCTAGGGTTTGAGAGCCTGTGCCCGTGGCCGCCGGTGAGTTCGAGCTGATCGAGCGCATCCGCGCGCGCTGCGCGGTCCGCCCTGATGTTTTGCTCGGCATCGGTGACGACGCCGCACTGCTGCTGCCGCCGCGCCGCGGCGAGGTGCTGTGCGTCTGCGTCGACACCCTCAATGTTGGCGTGCATTTTCCGCCGGATACCGCCGCCTTTGACATCGGCTGGAAGGCGCTGGCGGTGAACCTGAGCGATCTCGCGGCGATGGGCGCGCGCCCGCAGTGGGCGACCTTGAGCCTGAGCCTGCCCGAATCGAACGGCGACTTCGTCGATGCCCTGCTCGATGGCCTGCTGACGCTCGCCGACAGCCACGGGGTGTCGCTGGTGGGCGGTGACACGACGCGCGGGCCCCTGAGCGTTTGCGTGCAGGCGCTGGGCGCGGTCGATCCGCAGAAAGCGCTGCGCCGCAGCGGCGCCCGTGCCGGCGACGGAATCTACCTGAGCGGCGGCATCGGCGATGCCGCGGCCGGGCTGGCGCTGTGCCAGGGCCGACTGCAGACCGCCATAAGCGAGCACGAGACCTACCTGTTGGAACGCCTGCATCGGCCCACCCCGCGAGTGGCGCTTGGCCATGAACTGGGCGGCATCGCCCGTGCCGCGATCGATATCAGCGACGGCCTGCTGGGCGACCTCGGCCATGTGCTCCGCGCCAGCGCTGTTGGCGCGCGCATTGATCTGGATCGGCTGCCGACTTCGCAGGCGCTGGCGGCGGTGCTGCCGGGGCCCGCCGCGCGCTGGCCGCTGCAGCTGGCCGGCGGTGACGACTACGAACTGCTGCTGTGCGGCCCATCCGAACTGATGGAGGCCAGCGCGGCACATACGCGCGGCGAGCTGCAGCGGATCGGCTGGATCGAGGCCGAGTCGGGCCTGCGCATCGAACGCGCTGGCCAGCCCTGGCCGGGCGCCGACGCGCTGCGCGGCTTCGACCATTTCGCCAAGCCATGAATGCGGCGCCCCGCACTCGGCCGCCGCTGCGGCTGCTCAAACACCCCGCGGGCTGGATCGCCAGCGGCGCCGGTTCGGGCTTTGCGCCGATTGCGCCCGGCACCGTCGGCAGTGCGGTCGCCCTGCTGCCCTGGCTGGCCCTGCGCGAGCTGCCGCCGCTGGCCTATCTCGGCGTGCTGCTGGCGTTTTTTGCGCTGGCGGTGTGGGCGGCCGATTGGGTAATCCGCGAGATTGCCACCGACGACCCCGGCGTGGTGGTGGCGGATGAATGGGTCGGGCAGTGGCTGACGCTGTTTCTGGTGCCGACCGGCTGGCACTGGGTGCTGATCGGGTTCCTGCTGTTTCGTCTGTTCGACGTGTGGAAGCCGTGGCCGGTGCGCTGGGCGGACCGCGCCCTGCACGGCGGTTTTGGCGCCATGTTCGATGACCTGCTGGCGGGGCTGTATGCGCTGCTGGCGCTGCAGAGCCTGGCCTGGCTGCAGGCGCGCTTCGCGATCCTGCCGCTGTGACTGATGCATCCGAAGACCCGCCCGAAGGCCTGCTGCGCGGCGAGGACGGCCGCCTGCGTTGCGCCTGGCAGCAGAATCTTCCGGACTACGCGCACTACCACGATCACGAGTGGGGCCGGCCGGTGCGCAATGAGGTGCGCCTGTTCGAGAAACTCTGCCTTGAGGGTTTTCAGGCCGGGCTGTCGTGGCTGACCATCCTGCGCAAGCGCGAAAACTTCCGCGCCGCCTTCGCCGGCTTCGACCCCGCCACCGTGGCGGGCTTCGACGCGCGTGATGTCGAGCGTCTGCTGGGCGATGCTGGCATCGTTCGCCACCGCGGCAAGATCGAGGCCGCTATCCACAACGCCGGCTGCGTGCTGCAGCTGCAGTCGGAGTTTGGCGGCCTGGCCGACTACGTCTGGGGCTTCCAGCCAGCCCACAGCGAACGGCCGAACCGCTTTGACTGGGCCACCCTGCGCCAACTCGTTCATACCCCGAGTTCGCAGACGCTGTCGAAAGAACTGCGCAAGCGCGGCTTCAAATTCGTCGGCCCGACCACCTGCTACGCCTTCATGCAGGCGATGGGCCTGGTCAACGATCACGTCGAAGGCTGCGCGTTTCGCTAGCGCTGGGATTTGCGATTCGGAGATCGGGTTTGCCCGCAGGCGAACCCGTGCGGCGATGCTTAGGAGACCGGGCTGCGCCAGCTTCTTCCCGATTCCCGATTGCCGATTCCCGGCACTCAAAAGCAAGAGGCCGGCGGATTGCTCCGCCGGCCTCTTGGGCACTAGGGTCTCAAACGGTCGTGCTGTTGACGCTTACGGGCGACGCATCCAGAAGCTGTAGCTGCCCGCACCGCTGTAGCTGAACAGCCTCCAGCGGTAGTAGCCCGAGGTGCCGTTGTAGCTGATGTCCTCGGAGGAGGTCGACGAGAGGCTCTGCGCCACGTTGGCCCAGCTGCGGCCATTCCACTTCTCCAGGTAAAGGTCGAAGTCCGCATTCGACGGACCGCGCAGCCAGCCGCTGTGGTTGCCGCTGCCGGAGCTGAAGTACCAGCTGCCGTTCGGCTGAAAGACGTTGGCGCCGGTGCCCGACAGGCTGCCGGTGTAGGCCTCACAGTTGGTGCAGGGCGCAGTCGGGCCGCTGCTGACGGTGACCGCGCGGGTCTGGCTGCCGGTCAAGTTGCCGGCATCACTTACGGTCAGGGTCACCGAGTAGGTGCCGCTGCTGCCGTAGGTGCGGCTGGGGCTGACGCCGCTGCCGCTGCTGCCGTCGCCAAACGCCCAGCTGTAGCTGGTGATGCCGTTGTCGTCGGTGGAGCCGCCGCCGTTGAAGCTGCAGGACAGGACCGAACAGCTGAAGGTGAAGCTGGCGGTTGGCGCGGCGTTGACCGGCGGAGCGCTGCCGCCGAACAGCGAGTACAGCATCAGGTTGGGCGAGCCGGTGCGGGCGTCGGTCACCTTGTTGGGGGTGGCGTTGTTGGTGATCGCGGTGGCGACCTGGGCCGGGGTAGCGTTCGGGTTGTTGGCCAGGTACAGGGCTGCAGCGCCCGCCACGTGCGGCGCGGCCATCGAGGTTCCGCTGATGCTGTTGGTGGCCGAAGCGCTGGTGAACCAGGCCGAGGTGATGCTGGAGCCCGGCGCGTAGATGTCCAAGCAAGTGCCGAAGTTGGAGAACGACGAGCGCGCATCGGTGCTGGTGGTGGAGCCCACAGTGATCGCCAGTGGCGCCCGTGCCGGTGACTTGGTGCAGGCGTCGCCGTTGTCGTTGCCTGCGGCCACCACTACCACGACGCCCGCGTTGTGCATCGCAGTCACGGCGTTGTCGGTGGCGGTCGAGGCGCCGCCGCCCAGGCTCATGTTGGCCACGGCCGGCTTGATGTGGTTGGCGGCGACCCAGTCCATGCCGGCGATCACGCCGGAGTTGGTGCCGGAGCCGTTGCAGCCGAGCACGCGCACCGGAAACACCCTGGCGCCTTTGGCCAGACCAAACGTGTTGCCGGCGACGGTGCCGGCGACATGGGTGCCGTGGCCGTTGCAGTCGGTGGTGCCGCGGCCGTCGCTGATGGCGGTGTAGCCGCTGCCCATGCGCCCGGTGAACTCGGTGTGGGTGCTCAGTACGCCGGTGTCGATGATGTAGGTGTTCACGTTGCTGGCGGTGGTGGTGTACTCGTAGCTACCCGACAGCGGCAGATTGCGCTGGTCGACGCGATCCAGGCCCCAGGTGGCGCCGCTCTGTACGGCGTCGATTGAGACATAGCCGTCTTCTTCGACGAAGGCGATGCGGCCGTCACCCAGCAGCTTCTCCAGCTGTTTTGGCGTGGCGCGCACCACGAAGCCCGGCAGCGCGTGGGTGTAGGACATCTGCACGTCCAGCCCGTAGGCGGCGGCCATGTCGACGGCGACGCTGGCGATGTCCGGACGGCCGGAGCGGTCGTTGCCGAAGCTGACCAGATCTTCCTTCAGCACCACGATGTACTGGCCATCAATGGCGCGCTGGGTCGACTTCAGCTCGGCTGCCGAGGCCAGGCTCGGAAGTGCCAGGGCCAGGGCCATGGCGGAACACAGAATCTTCATTGCGAAACTCCCCGTTGAACGAATCGGAAGAAACCGGCGGCTCGAATCAGAACGGACTCAAACCTTGGGCCGGTGCAACGCGAGGTGCGCTTCGTGTCCTTTGTATCAGTGGCTGTTGGATCCCCCCGGATCCAGCGCCTGGCGATGGCCCTCGCTATCGCAGGCCGGAACGTACTCGCGGCGTTTAGGAAGTGTCAATCTGCAGGTGCGCAATTGACCTGAAAGGTCCCTAATTGCCCTTCAAAGCGTGCGTTGACCCACAGAACCGGGAATGCAAGCGTGAGGGCCTGCGCGGATTTCAGCCGTCCTCGAAGCCAAGTGCGGCTCTTACCTGTGCGCGGAGGGCCGGGATCACCTCGGTTTCGAACCACGGGTTGCTGGCCATCCACAGCTGGTTGCGCGGGCTGGGGTGCGGCAGCGGGAAAAACCTCGGCAGATGGCGATCAAAATCGCGCACGGTTTCGGTCAGCGTGCGGCCGCGGTCCGTGCCCAGAAACCCGGCCTGCGCGTAGTGGCCGATCAGCAGGGTCAGCTGCACTTCCGGCAGCAGCGGCAGCAGCGCGGGATGCCAGGTCGGCGCGCACTCCGGCCGCGGCGGCAGGTCGCCCGAGCTGCCGCGGCCCGGATAGCAGAAGCCCATCGAAACGATCGCGATGTCGCGCTCGCTGTAGAAACGCTCGCGCTCGATGCCCAGCCAGTGGCGCAGGCGGATGCCGCTGGCATCGTTCCACGGAATACCGGACTCGTGGACTTTCAGGCCGGGCGCCTGGCCGACGATCAGCAGGCGCGCGCTGGCCGTTGCGCGCAGCACCGGGCGCGGCTCCATGGGCAGCTGCGAAGCGCACAGGCGGCAGCCGCGGATGCGGGCCAGCAGGGTGTCGAGTTCGCTCATGCCGGCGCGGCGTCCTGATCTTCGTCCGGCAGCAGTTTGCCCGGATTGAGCAAGCCCTGCGGATCGAAGGCGCGCTTGACTTCGGCCATCAGCCGCAGGGCGTGAGGATCCAGCGCGGCGCGCATGAACGCCCGCTTGGCCAGGCCAATGCCGTGCTCACCCGACAGCGTCCCCTGCAGCCCGATGACCAGCGCAAACAGCGCGTCCAGGCAGGCCTCGGCGGCCGCCTGCTGGCCCGGTTCGGCAGGATCAAACATCAGGTTGACGTGGATGTTGCCGTTGCCGGCGTGGCCGAAATTAACAATGCGGATGCCGTGGCGAAGGCTGAGCGCGCGCACGCCGTCGATCAGCTCGGGCAGGCGCGAGACCGGCACCACCACGTCTTCGTTGATTTTCTTCGGCGCAAGCTGCCGCAGCGCCGGCGACAGCGCCCTGCGGGCGGCCCACAGCGCTTCACTGTCGGCGGGTGTGCGCGCGATGGCGAGATCAATCAGCCCCGGGCCGCGCGCGGCGGCGGCTATGGCCTCGGCCGCGCGCGGCAGCGATTCCAGATCAGCGTCGACCTCAACCATCAGCAAAGCATCCGCCGGCGGTAGATCGAGCCCGCGCGCCCGCACCAGGGCCAGGGCTTCGGCGTCCATGAACTCGAGCGCGCAGGGCGTGACCGGCTGCGCCATGATCCGCGCCACGGCCTCGGCGGCTGAACCGATATCGGCATACAGCAGACGCAGCCCGCAGCGCGCCGACTGCAGCGGCACCAGCTTCAGCGTGGCCTCGGTGATCAGCGCGAGCGTGCCCTCGGAGCCGATCAGCAGGCGGGTCAGATCAAAGCCCACCGCACCCTTGGTGGTGGGCGCGCCGCAGCGGAAACCGCTGCCGCGGCCGTCGACCGCGCGCAGCGCCAGCACGTTGTCGCGGCAGGCGCCGTACTTCACCGCGCGCGGGCCGCCCGCATTGCAGGCCAGATTGCCGCCGACGGTGGAGTAGGGCGCCGAGGTCGGGTCCGGCGGCCAGAAGAAGCCGTGCTCGGCCAGCGCCGCCTGCAGATCGCCGTTGAGCACGCCGGGCTCGACCACGGCGTAGCGGTCGGCGCGGTTGATCTCGATGATCCGGCGCATCCGCTCGAAGCTGATCGCCACGCCGCCGGCGATCGGCACGCTGGCGCCGGTGGTGTTGGTGGCGCGGCCGCGCGCCGTCATCGGCAGGCCGTGGTGGATACAGGCTTGGACAAGCGCCTCAACCTCGGCATGCGTCTGCGGCAGCGCCACCGCCAGCGGCTGCGCGCTGCGCTTGCTGTTGTCGTAGCTGTAGGCAATGCGGCTGGCGCCGTCGGTGAGCACAGCGCCGGTCGGCAGCGCCGCACGCAGCGCGGCTTCGGCGGCCGGGCTCAGCGCGATGGGAGGGTCGATCGGCATGGGCCTGAGTCTACTGGCGCACCGGCAGGCCGGCGATGGCGGCTGGGCGGGATCTGCCGCGCCGCCTGCAGCCGCGCTGGTGCCGCCTTCGACCCGGTATCCGCCCGCCTACTGCCGCATGGCACAAACCGTTACCCTTGAGGCCGGTGGGTGCGCCCTGCGCCCGCCGCCCAAGTCACCCAGCGGGACATCCCATGCGCATCCTGGTTATCGAAGACAACACCGATATCGCCGCCAATCTCGGCGACTACCTGGAGGACCGCGGGCACATCGTCGACTTCGCCGCCGACGGCGTCACCGGCCTGCATCTCGCCGTGGTCAACGAGTTCGACGCGATCGTGCTGGATCTGAATCTTCCCGGCATGGACGGGCTTGAGGTCTGCCGCAAGCTGCGCACCGACGCCCGCCGCCAGACTCCCGTGCTGATGTTGACCGCGCGCGACGCGCTGGAACAGAAGCTGGCCGGCTTTGACTCGGGCGCCGACGACTACCTGGTCAAGCCTTTCGCCCTGCAGGAGGTCGAAGCCCGGCTGACGGTGCTGGCGCGGCGCGGCAAGGGCCAGCAGCCGCGTGTGCTGGACGTCGCCGACCTGCACTACAACCTCGACACGCTGGAGATCTCGCGCGGCGGCAAATCCATCAACTTGAACCCGACCGCGCTGAAGATCCTGCAGTGCCTGATGGAAGCCAGCCCCTCGGTGGTGACGCGGCAGGAGCTCGAAACCCGCGTATGGGGCGAAGAGCTGCCCGACAGCGATTCTCTGCGCGTGCACATCCACGGGCTGCGCGCCGCGCTGGACAAGCCGTTCGGCAAGCCGCTGATCCACACCCGCCACGGAATCGGATACCGCCTTGCCGACACCGAAGCAGTTTCGCCGCCGGCTTAGAAGCCGGATCATCATCTCCTTTCTGATTCTCGGCAGCGGGCTGACGGCCCTGTTCGCCGTGGCCACGATCGGCCTGCGTGCGCGGCTGGAGAACCAGCTGGTCGACAATTTCCTAGCGCAAGAGGCGCAGAACTTCGTCGAGTTCAAACGGCTGAATCCAGAGCCAGACGCGCAGTTTCAGTTTTCACGGCAGATCGAGCTGTACATCTTCAGTCGCGCCCGCGAGGCGAACATCCCGATGGCCTGGAGTGAGCTCCCCGAGGGGGTTCACGACGTGCTGGAGCCCGGCCCTGACGGCGAGCTGCAGCAGTACAAGCTGGCCGTACACCGCGCCACCGATCTGATCGGATTCCTGCGCTACGACTATTCCAAGGAGGCGCTTGGCCAGCGTCAGCTGATCATCGCGCTGATCGCCGCCGTGGCGATCTTTTCAGTGTTGGCCGGCCTCATTGGCCTGTGGTCGTCACGGCGGGTGATGCAGCCGGTGACTGAACTGGCGCGGCGGATCGAAGGTTTCTCCGGTAGCGCCGCGCCTGAAAAGCTCGCGCCACACTTCGCCGATGATGAAGTCGGTCAGCTCGCCTCGGCGCTCGACGACTACGCCGAACAGCTGACCGAGCGGGTCAATCGAGACCGCGAGTTCAACGCCGATGTCAGCCACGAGCTGCGCACCCCTCTGGCGGTGATTCGCGGCGCTGCAGAGCTGCTGCAGTCGCAGGCCGACAGCAGCCCCAAGACCCAGCAGCGGCTGGCGCGCATCGAGCGCGCGGTGCAGCAGTGCACCGACCTGATCACCGCCCTGCTGATGCTCTCGCGCGGCGAGCGCGGCAGCGGCGCTACCGACGTGCGCAAACTCGCCGAACAGCTGGCCGAGGCCAACCGGGTCAACATCGGAGCCAAGCCGATCGAGGTCGTCGTCGAAGGCCAGCAGGGCGTGCTGGTCGATGCGCCCGAAGCCATCCTCGCGGTCGCCCTCGGCAACCTGATCGTCAACGCCTTCAAGTACACCAAGGAAGGCGAGATCCGGATCAGCGTGCTCGGTGATCGCGTCGAGGTGCGCGACACCGGCCCCGGCATCGAAGCCGACGAGGCCGCCCGCCTGTTCGACCGCGGCTTCCGCGGCACCAGCTCCGAAGGCAGCAAGGGCGGCGGTATTGGCTTGGCGATCGTGCGTCGCCTCTGCGAACTCTACGACTGGCAGGTCAACCTGGCCCCGCGCACAGACACCCGCGGCGCCCTCGCGACGCTGGCGTTTGCGCCGTATATGCGGCGCGGCTGAGCTGAGCCGGCAGGCTCCATTGCTGCGAGTTCCAGCCGCTCGACCTGCACGATAGTCCGGGTTACACGAAACGCCCGAACGGCAGGGACGTGGTCGCCTTCCCCGTCAGCACCAGCAGCGCATTCGCCACCGCCGGGGCGATCGGTGGGGTGCCGGGCTCGCCGGCGCCGCCGGGGGCGTTTTCGCTTTCCACCAGATGCACGTCGACCAGCGGCATTTCGTTCTGCCGCAGCAGCGGGTAGTCGTGGAAGTTGCTCTGCTGCACGCGGCCTTCCTTGAAAGTGATCTGCTGGTGCAGGGCGGCGGACAGGCCGAACACGATGCCGCTTTCGATTTGCGCTTTGGCGTGCAGCGGGTTGATCACGCGGCCCATGTCGGCGACGGCGACCACGCGGTGTACGCGCGGGCGGCCGTTTTCGATTGAGACCTCGGCCACTTGCGCGACCACAGTGCCGAAACTGGCGTGGATGGCCAGGCCGCGGGCACGGCCTTCGGCAAGCGCGCTGCCCCAGCCGGATTTTTCCGCTACGAGGTCGAGCACCGCCAGCCACTGCGGCGTTTTCTCCAGCAGCCGGCGGCGGTAGTCGAGCGGATCTACGCCCGCCCTGCGCGCGGCCAGGTCGATCATGTGCTCGACCGCAAGCGCCGTATGGGTGTGGCCCACTGCGCGCCACCACAGCACCGGCACGCCGGCCGGCGCCAGGTGGCATTCGACCTGCAGGTTGGGGATGGCGTAGGGCAGGTCCTTGGCGCCTTCGACCACGGTGTCGTCAACGCCGTCCTTGATGCCGATGGCCTCAAACGGCGTGCCGGTCATGATCGACTGCGCGACGATGCGCTGGTGCCAGGCCAGCGGCAGGCCGTCCTCGTTCAAACGCACCCGAATCCGGTGAAACGCGCGCGGCCGATACCAGCCGCCGCGGGTGTCGTCTTCGCGGGTCCACACGGTCTTGATCGGCAGGCCTTCGCCCTTGGCCACGTTCGCCGCCAGCACCACGAAATCAGCGCTGGGGTTGGCGCGACGGCCGAAGCCGCCGCCGAGCAGAAGGTTATGCAGGGTGACCTTGTCCTCAGCCAGCCCCAGCACCGCGGCGGCGCGGGCGCGATCCGCACCCTGCATCTGGGTGCCGGTCCAGACTTCCGCGCTGTCGCCGGCGTGATGCACGGTGGCGTTCAGCGGCTCCATCGTCGCGTGGGCGAGGTAGGGCACGTCGAGATCGAGTGCGATGGCGTCTGCTTCGGCATCCAGCGCCAGGGTCGGCAGGCCGCGGGTGGTGGCGACCGCGCCCTCGGTCTCGGCCAGTGCGGCGTATTCGCGGCCCTGCGCTTCGCTGTCGAGCGTGGCCATGGCGCCCAAGTCCCAGTCGAGCGTGAGCGCCTCGCGGCCCAGCTTGGCGGCCCAGAAGTGGTCGGCGATGACGGCCACGCCTTCCGGCACGGGTTTGACCTTGCGCACGCCGGGAATTTTCAGCGCGGCGCTGTCGTCGACGCTTTTCAGGGTTGCGCCGAATACCGGCGGCCGCGCCACCACCGCGGTCATCAGGCCTTCGAGCTGCACGTCGATACCGAACTTGGCGGCGCCGGTCACCTTGGACGGGCCTTCGCTGCGGCGCCGAGCTCTCCCGATGTAGCGGAAGTTCTCGGGCGACTTGAGCGTGATCGCCGCCGGATCCGGTGCGGGCAGCGCAGCGGCGGCCGCGACCAGTTCGCCATAGCTCAAGCGGCGGCCGCTGGCTTCGTGGATGACCTCGCCGTTCTCGGTGCGCAAGGATTCGCGCGGAACTTCCAGGCGCGATGCGGCGGCTTCGAGCAGCTGGTAGCGGGCCTCGGCGCCGGCGCGGCGCAGCGGCTCGAACAGGCCGCGCACCGAGGTCGAGCCGCCGGTCACCTGGCTGCCGAACCACGGATGGTTGAAGGCCGGGTCCGCGCCCACGCCCTGCACGATCACCTTGTCGAGGTCGATATCGAGTTCCTCGGCGACCAGCATCGGCAGCGAGGTGCGAACGCCCTGGCCCATCTCGGCCTGGCTGACAAACAGGGTGACCTGGCCAGCGCCGTCGATCTGCACGAAGGCATTGGGTTTGAAAAGGGTTGCTGCATTGGCCGCGGCGTCGGCCCCTGTTCCGGCGCCCTCTGCGGCGTGCGCCAGCGGCGCAAGCCCGGGCACGTGCAGGGCGATCAGCAGGCCGCCGGCGCCGAGACCTGCGGCTTTCAGAAACGCGCGGCGATTAAGCTCACCGTCCATCACGCGCCCTCCTTCAGCTTGAGTGCGCCCAGCTTCACCGCCTCGCGCACCTGGGAATAGGTTCCGCAGCGGCACAGATGCGGGCTCATCGCCTCGACGATCTGCGCGTCAGTGGGCTCCGGCGTGGTTTTCAGGAAGGCCAGCGCGCCCATGATCTGGCCGGACTGGCAGTAGCCGCACTGCGCCACATCGGCTTCGATCCAGGCCTGCTGCAGCGGATGGCTGCCGTCGGCGGAGAGGCCCTCGATGGTCAGCACCTCGCGCTCGCCGACCGCTGAAAGTGGGGTCACGCAGGCGCGCACTGCCGCGCCGTCGAGATGCACCGTGCAGGCGCCGCACAGGGCCATGCCGCAGCCGTACTTGCTGCCGGTCAGGCCGAGACCGTCGCGCAGCGCCCACAGCAGGGGCGTGTCGGGCGGCAGATCGATTTCGCGGGTTTCGCCGTTGACCTTCAGCTTCATGGGACGCCCTCGCAGGCTGGGTCGTGAGAGCGTCGAAGATCCTCCCACGCGCCCCCGGCTGCAAGCCCGAGGGCCGGGCAAGGCGTCCGCTATCGACCAGTGGTGCTCGACGGCGACTGTCCGGTTTCGGACGGTCGGCCGCGTTCGGTCTAATAAGGTACTGATTTTCCATGGATGGAGTCGCTGGCAAGGCGCGTGCTAATTCTCAGGCCATGGATTCAACGCCTTGATCTCAAACAGCAGGCCCGTCGCCGTCGCATCCTGATCGGCGTGGTCGGTGCGCTTGTTCCGGCCGCCCTGGTCGGCTTCGTCAGCCAGCTTGACCCGGCGGTGCCGGCGGTCGACAAAAGCAGCCTGTGGCTGGACACGGTGAAGCAGGGCGACATGCTGGGCGAGGTGCGCGGGCCGGGCACGCGGGTGCCGCGCGAAATCCGCTGGGTCGCCGCTGAATCCAACGCGCGAGTCGAAGGCATCGTGGTGCGTCCCGGCGCGGTGGTGGAGGCGGACACGGTCATTCTGGAGCTGTCCAATCCCGAGGTGATCGATCAGCAGCAAGCGTTCGAGGAGGGGATCGAGCCATCTGCGATCAGCGGCGCTACGATCCAGTGGCAGGCCGACTTCTGCCTGCTGGAGACCGAAACGGATGACGTGGTGGCAGCGGAGCCCTGTCTTGAGCGCGAGCGACAGCGGCGCTTCACGGATGCCTGCGCCGAGGTGCACCACTA
>Ga0335395_10000704_pt1 | contig 21023 bp, 23 predicted proteins | sample MAT02_FD_205744 | JGI IMG/M metagenome (GOLD analysis project Ga0335395, IMG submission 205744) | Freshwater microbial communities from Lake Fryxell liftoff mats and glacier meltwater in Antarctica - MAT-02 (spades assembly) (version 2) ...
ACGAATACCAGGAGAGTGCTGTGAACGACATCATTGATTTGGAACCGATTGACAGCGAGCGAGCCCAGTCGCTCAAAACGGTGGGCTGGATCAGCTATGTGCTGCATCTGATCGTGGCTGTGGCTGCGGTCATACCGGGCGCGCAGGTGGGTGCGGGTCTTCTGATCGTTGCACTCATCATCGACTTGGTGAAAAAGTCTGACGCTCAAGGCACTTGGCAGGCCAGTCATTTTTCCTGGCGCATTCGCACCGTCATCTGGGCTGGGTTGCTTTATGTCATCACCATCCCGCTGTGGTTGCTGTTTGTGCTGCCCGGCATGTTGGCCTGGGCCTTGATTTCCATCTGGTTTCTCTACCGAATCGTCAAAGGCATGGTCCGCATGAATGCCAGCCAAGCCTTGCCGGGTTGATGCTGTGTTGACCGGTGGCTTCTGACTTGTTACCTCCATTTTTTTCATGAGCGCAAACGACCCGAACTGCATTTTTTGCAGGATCATCGCTGGAGACATTCCGTCCCACAAGGTGTTCGAGGACGACGAGCTGTTTGTCTTTCACGACATCCATCCCTGGGCGCCGGTGCACTTCCTCATGGTGCCCAAGCGGCACATCGTCTCCATGGCGCATCTCACCCCGGAAGACGCGGGTCTGATGGGACGCCTGATGCTGCTGGCCCCGCGACTGGCGCTGGAACAGGGCTGCAACCCGTATCCTGAAGGCGGCTTTCGCATGGTGTGCAACATCGGCGTCGAGGGCGGGCAAGAGGTGCAGCACCTGCACTGGCATGTGATGGGCGGTCCGCGGCCTTGGCTGCGAGGCTGAGCATCGCAACGTCCCCGCGCGGAGCCAAGCAGGATTCCTACCCCGCAGCTGCGATGAACTTTGACCGGCGCTTAGAATCTCATTTTTAGCGGCATGTGCCGACAACCTTTTTAGGAGAACATCATGGGTTCCTTCTCTATCTGGCACTGGCTCGTCGTGCTGCTTATCGTGGTGATGGTGTTTGGCACCAAAAAGCTCAAAAACATTGGCTCGGACCTCGGCGGTGCGGTCAAGGGCTTCAAAGACGGCATCAAAGAGGGCGGGCAAAACCCGACCGAGAGTGCTGCGACTCCAGCGGGGCATGTCACACAAGACACCCGTGCCGACAAAAACGCCATCGATGTGGAAGCCAAGCAGAAAAGCTGAACTTCGCAGCTGTCGTACTGGTTGGCCTTGCTGAAAGTGCTGGCCGACCACAAATGAGCATGCGCTCGCCTGACCTCTGAATCGCTGACACATGATTGACTTGGGCATATCTGAGCTCGCCCTGATCGGTGCGGTCGCGCTCATCGTCATTGGCCCCGAGAAACTGCCTGGCGTGGCCCGAACCGTGGGCGCGTTGATGGGCAAAGCGCAGCGGTACGTTTCCGACGTCAAGGCCGAGGTCAACCGTTCGATGGAGCTCGAAGAGCTCAAAAAAATGAAAGAGTCGATGGAATCGGCTGCTCGCGACGTGGAGGGTTCGTTGAAGAACACCGCCACCGACTTCGAAAAATCCTGGTCGGAAGCCACCGCCGAACTGGAGGGCAGTGGGTACGGCTCAGACGCCACGCAGAGTATCGGCAGCGATGTTTTGCCGACCTACAAACATCCCAAGAAGAACTGGCGCATCAAGCAAAAAGCCATGCCGCAGTGGTTCAAAGCGCGCACGGGTGTGCGCACCCGAACCCAGTCGGGCGCTGCCCGTGTGGCCCGCTTTCGGCCTCGCTCGCCCACCACGCCACGCTGATGCTAGACCCCCAGAAATCCCCCGACGAACTTGCCGGCAGCGAACAGCCGTTTGTGCAGCACCTGATGGAGCTGCGAAACCGGGTGATCTACGGCATGGCCGGGCTGCTGATTTGCATGTTGGCCCTGGCGTTTTGGCCCGGGCCCAGCGGTCTCATCGACATGATCGCTATCCCAATTCGGGCTCACATGCCGCCCGATGCCAAGCTGATCGCGGTGGATGTTTTCTCGCCGTTCTTCGTGCCCATCAAGGTATTGGCCATGACAGCGCTGCTGATGTCGTTGCCATGGTGGATGTACCAGATTTGGGCTTTTGTGGCACCTGGGCTTTACAGCCATGAGAAGAGATTTGCCATTCCCCTTATCACCCTGGGCAGTTTGCTGGCCTATGTGGGCATCGGATTCGTGCAGTTCTTCGTGCTCGACAAAATGTTCGGCTTCATTCAGCAGTTCACGCCCGCCAGCGTGGCCGCCACACCCGATATCGCCTCCTATGTTGAGGCGATTCTTTCGCTGTACCTTGCGTTTGGTTTGGCCTTTCAGGTCCCCATTGTGGTGATTTTGGCGGTCAAGATGAATTTGGTGACCGTTAAGCAGCTCAAGGAGTTTCGTGGCTACTTCATCGTGGTTGCCTTCGTCATCGCCGCCATCGTCACGCCACCTGACGTGATTTCTCAGCTCGCGCTGGCTGTGCCCATGTGCCTGCTCTACGAGATGGGTATCTGGGCCGCGCAGTGGTTTGTGAAGAAGAACACCGTCACAAACGAAGCGCTAGAAGAAGCGGACAAGTAGGCGGCAGGGGAGACGTGCTTGTTCAGCGAGCGAGCTGGGGCGTTGAAGGCCGGCGACCTGGCGTAACGCTCAGGTTTTGGCTGCCATCGCGTCGGGTGACGACCAAGGCGGCTGGCTCACCGGGTTTGAGAGCCGCCACGGCTGAAAGCAGCTGCGCCACGTTGCCCACTGGGCGTCCCAGCACCTCGGTGATCACATCGCCAGGACGAATACCCGCCTGCGCTGCTGGACCGTTTTGCAACACCCCAGTGATGACCACGCCGCGGCCCGCTGGAATGCCGAAATTCTCGGCCAATTCGGGCGAGAGATCTTGCGGTTCCACCCCGATCCAGCCACGGGTCACCTGACCATCGCGCACGATGGCCTCCAACACGCTTTTCGCGGTAGAGGTAGGAATGGCAAAGCCAATGCCCATGGAGCCGCCTGAGCGCGAGTAAATTGCGGTGTTGATGCCCATCAGGCGGCCTTGGATGTCCACCAACGCGCCACCGGAGTTACCAGGATTGATGGCGGCATCGGTCTGGATAAAGTTCTCGAAGGTGTTGATGCCCAACTCAGTGCGCCCTAGAGCGCTCACGATGCCACTGGTCACGGTCTGGCCGACGCCAAACGGATTCCCGATGGCCAGCACCAAGTCGCCAATGGCCATCGCATCGGAGTCACCCAGGACGATCACGGGCAGCTCCCCCAGATCGATCTTCAGGATCGCCAGATCGGTATCCGGGTCGGTGCCAATCACCTTCGCCACACTTTTACGACCATCGTTGAGGAAGACCTCGATTTCGTCAGCTTCCTCGATCACGTGGTTGTTGGTCAGGATGTAGCCGACTGGGCTCACGATTACGCCAGAACCCAGCCCAGCTTGCTGCTGTGAGGGGCCCTGCTCGCCAAAGAAAAATCGGAACCAGGGGTCGGCAGCGTGGGGGTTGTTGTTGGCCGCCTTGCTGGTGTTGATGCTCACCACTGCGGGCGAGGCGATCCGCGCGGCCGCGCTGAAGCTCTGCAGGCCAGTTCCACTGGCCACTGCCGGTCCGCTGGATTCCAGCACCGGTATCACCGAGGCAAGCACGGGCTTGCGGTTGAGCCAATCGGGCTTGAGCGTGGCGACCACGAAAAATGCGGCCAGCAGTACGGTCACAGATTGGGCAAAGACGAGCCAGAGTCGTTTCATCTTGATAAGGGAGTGGGGTCGGGTTGGCTCGGGGTCCGGCGAAGGGGTCGCGGGATGCTTAGCGATTGTCTCGCATATGGTTGCCCGCCCGCTGCTTTAAAGCCGGTTGGTACAAGCCACTGCACGCTGGGCCGCATGTCGGTGCCAAGAAAAGATGTCAGCAGACATCACTGCACGTTCTCGGTGCCTACGGAGCGTGGTCGATGTTGTCGCTGTCAGAATGGGGTTGCTTTGAACCGTGCTTTCATCGCACAGCTAGCTTTTTTCCCTCACCCGTACCGCCATGTCCTCTGCATTGCCTTCGCTCACTTCTGTTCCTGAGCCCGTTTCCCGTCAGTCGCTGCTCGATGCAATGGACGGTTTGTTGCAGCCGCAAACCTTTCAAGATCACGGCCCCAATGGCCTGCAGGTGGAAGGGCAGCCGTTGGTGCGCAAGTTGGTCACAGGTGTGACCGCCAGCTTGGCGCTGATTGAGGCGGCGATCGCTGCGCAAGCTGATGCGATCTTGGTGCACCACGGGCTGTTCTGGCGCGGCCAAGACGGTCGGGTGACTGGCTGGATGAAGCAGCGTCTCTCCCGCCTGCTGGCCCATGACATCAACCTTTTCGCCTACCACCTGCCGCTGGATGCGCATCCGGTACTGGGCAACAACGCGCAGCTGGCCCGCGTGCTGGGCATCTCGCTCCTCCCTCCTGAACAGGGGCGCTTTGGTGCTCAATCGCTGGGTTTCCTGGGCCAGCGGCCAATGGGTTCGGCGCAGGCAATGGCCGATCATGTGGCAGCTGTGCTCGGACGCCCGGTCACGCTGGTGGCCGAGCCCGATCGCCGCATCGAGCGCATCGCTTTGTGCACCGGTGGTGCCCAGAGCTACTTCGAAGCAGCCATTGCCGCCGGTGCCGACGTGTTCATCACCGGCGAAATATCCGAGCCGCAGGCCCATTACGCGCGGGAATGTGGCGTGGCCTACATCGCCTGTGGTCACCACGCCTCGGAGCGCTATGGCGTCCAAGCGGTCGGGGCCGCCATCGCCGGGCAACTGGGGCTGGAACACGTCTTCATCGACATCCCCAATCCCGCATGAACAACGCAATGACACGAACCGCTCTAAATGGTGAACACCGGCGAGCCCTGCCTTTGGTGATCACTCAGGGTGATCCAGCGGGCATCGGGCCAGAAATCGTACTTAAAGCGGTGCAGCAGCGTCCCGATCTTTTGCCTCGCTTGCTGGTGGCGGGTGATCTGCCGACGTTGCGCCGCGCAGCTGGTTTTTTGGGTGGCGAGCTGTTGCCAGTGATGCTCGCTGAGGTGAGCGGCTGGGACGCGTGGGATCGTGTGCCACCCGGTTGTCTGGCGGTGGTGCAGGCATGCTCGCCACACCCGCTGGTGCCGATGGGCAAGGTCAGCGGCGTCGCGGGCCGTGCGGCTGCCGATGCCATTCGTTGGGCCGCCGCCGCGGTGCTGGGCGGGCACTGCGGCGCGATGGTGACCGCACCCATCCACAAGGAAGCGCTGGCGGCAGCGGGTGAGCCCTACCCAGGCCATACCGAGATGCTGCAGGCTCTGGCAGCCGAGCACCACGGGGCAGCGATCGATCAGATGCCGGTGCGAATGATGCTGAGCGGCCCGGGCCTGCGGACGGTGCTGGTGAGCATCCACTTGGCCTTGAGCGACGCCATCGCTTGCGTGACGCAGACGCAGGTGCTGGAGACGCTGCGCATCACCGCGCGCCATTTCGAGCGCTGCGGCTGGCTTGGCGTGCGCATCGGTGTGGCAGGGCTTAACCCCCACGCGGGCGAGGGCGGCTTGTTTGGCCGCGAGGAGATTGAGGCGATTGCCCCGGCGGTGGCGCAGGCGCAGAGAGAGGGAATCGATGTCACCGGGCCGTACGCGCCCGACACGGTGTTCATGCGTGCGCGCCAAGGTGCGTTTGATGTGGTGGTCGCGATGTACCACGACCAGGGTTTGATCCCGGTCAAGCTCCTGGGCTTGGAGCACGGTGTGAACACCACGCTGGGTCTGCCGTTGGTGCGCACCAGCCCTGACCATGGCACCGCCTTTGATCTGGCAGGAACCGGGCACGCCAGCCCCGAGAGCCTGCTGTCGGCGATCGATGCGGCGCTCGATATGAACACCGGGCAGAGAACCCAGGCCAGATAGCACAAGCGGACCGCTCGTCCGCCTGGCCAGCGACCGCAGCCAGTTACTTACGCAAACTGTCTCGAATTTCGCGCAGCAGCACCACATCTTCTGGCGCAGTAGCAGGGGGCGCCGGTGGTGTCTCACGTTTGAGCCGGTTCACCTGCTTCACCATCATGAAAATGATGAAAGCCAGGATGAGGAAGTTGATCGCCACGGTGATGAAGCTGCCGTAGGCCAGCACCGGCACACCAGCCTTCTTCATCGCGTCCAGCGTTTGCGCCGTTCCCGGCGGCACCTGTCCCAGCACGATGAACAGGTTGCTGAAATCTAGCTTGCCAAAGATGGCGCCAGCGGCGGGCATGATGATGTCCTCCACCAACGAGGTCACGATCTTGCCGAAAGCGGCACCAATGATCACGCCCACCGCCAGATCGATCACGTTGCCCTTGACGGCAAATTCCTTGAACTCCCGCATCATGCCCATGCGATGTCTCCTGCTGTGACGGGCTTGGAATGGATGACTGCATCCGGTGCCAAGACTTACTCGCCACGCCTTGTCTATCAAGAAGCAGCGAGTGGATCTTGCTCGGGTTGAGAAGACCTCAATCGGATACTAGGAAAGATTTTGACACACTGGAAAAGTACCTCCTAAGTGCCTGTCGCTCACGAGTTGTAAAGCCCGCAATAGCTCACCCGGTTCGTACGGCATGGCCGAACCGGCGCAGCCTCGTCCGTTAGAATTGGCATCAGTTTCCTGTACCGCTCAGTTTCAGAAAGTCCTCCCATGAGTGAAGCAACCATCAACGCCAAGGTCGATAACAGTCGCCGCACTTGGCTGATCACCTCCGCCGCCTTAGGTGGTGTTGGCGCAGCTGCTGTGGCTGTCCCCTTCGTGAGCAGTTTTCAGCCCTCCGAAAAAGCCAGGGCAGCTGGTGCTGCGGTGCAGGTCGACATCTCGGCCTTGCAGCCGGGCCAAATGCGGGTGGTGGAGTGGCGAGGCAAGCCGGTCTGGATCATGCGCCGTACGCCTGAACAGCTGGCTGAGCTCTCCAAGCACGAATCAGAGCTTGCCGACCCGAACTCGGTTCGTACTGCCTATCCGACGCCTGAGTACGCCCAGAACACCCACCGCTCCATCAAACCCGAGGTTTTGGTTGCCGTGGGCATCTGCACCCATCTCGGATGCTCGCCGAGTGACAAATTCACGCCAGGTGCACAGCCATCGCTCCCTGACGACTGGCCCGGTGGTTTTCTGTGTGCGTGCCACGGCTCTACCTTCGATCTGGCTGGGCGTGTCTTCAAGAACAAACCAGCGCCAGACAACCTTGAAGTTCCGCCGCACGTTTACCTGTCTGATACCACCTTGCTGGTGGGCGAAGACAAGGCTTGATTACACCGACTCGAGGCATCGCTACCATGGCTCAATTCAAAGAAGTTTCTCCCGATGCGCCTGCATCTGAAAAAGCGCTGAACTGGATCGACAATCGCTTTCCGCTGTCCAAGCTCTACAACGAGCACTTGGCTGAGTATTACGCTCCTAAGAGTCTTAACTTCTGGTATGTCTTTGGAGCATTGGCACTGCTGGTGCTGGTGATTCAGATTGTGACCGGCATTTTTCTGACGATGCACTACAAGCCGGATGCGAACCTGAACGCCGCTGGCGTGCCGGTGGCATTTGCATCGGTCGAATACATCATGCGCGATGTGCCTTGGGGCTGGTTAATTCGCTACATGCACTCCACTGGCGCCTCTGCATTCTTCGTGATAGTTTATCTGCACATGTTCCGCGGCCTGATCTACGGCTCTTACCGCAAGCCGCGTGAGCTCGTTTGGGTATTCGGTTGCGCTATCTTCTTGGTGTTGATGGCCGAGGCCTTTATGGGTTACCTCTTGCCCTGGGGACAGATGTCCTACTGGGGAGCGCAGGTCATCGTGAACCTGTTCTCTGCCATTCCCTTTGTAGGTCCTGATCTGGCACTGCTTATTCGCGGTGACTTTGTGGTGGGCGACGCAACACTGAACCGCTTTTTCGCCCTTCACGTGATCGCTGTGCCGTTGGTCCTGCTCGGCTTGGTGGTCGCTCACATTATCGCGTTACACGAAGTGGGTTCCAACAACCCCGACGGCGTAGAGATCAAGGCCTTTAAAGACGACAAGGGCATCCCGCTTGACGGCATCCCCTTCCACCCTTACTACACTGTTCATGACGTTTTGGCTGTGTCGGTGTTCCTGATGGTGTTTTCGGCCGTCATCTTCTTCGCACCAGAGTTTGGCGGCTTTTTCTTGGAGTACAACAACTTCATTCCGGCCGACCCACTGGTGACACCGCTGCACATTGCGCCCGTGTGGTATTTCACGCCTTTCTACTCCATGTTGCGGGCTGTCACCGGCCAGTTCATGTATCCCCTGATGGCAGCCGTGGCACTTGGTGTGCTATTTGCGGTGTTCAAGTCCAGCTTGAGCGCGGTGATGAAGGGCGTGATGGCCGGCGGTGCGGCCGCTTTGATCGCCGTGATGCTCAGCATCGACCCCAAGTTCTGGGGTGTGGTGATCATGGGCGCAGGTGTGATCATCTTGTTCTTCTTGCCATGGCTGGACTACAGCCCGGTCAAGTCCATTCGGTACCGCCCAAGCTGGAACAAATGGCTTTACGGAGCGTTCGTTTTCAACTTCTTCGTGCTGGGTTACTTGGGCATTCAGCCACCAGGCGTTTGGGGTGTGGTTGCTGGGCAAGATTTGGCCGAGCGCGTGTCTCAGGTGGGTACCTTGTTCTACTTTGGCTTCTTCCTCTTGATGCCTTGGTGGAGCCGTTTGGGTGATTTCAAGACCGTACCCACCCGCGTCGTTTTCCAGCCGCACTGAGCGTGATGAGCCAATCCAGAGAGCTACAAGCAATGAAAAAAATGATTTTGGGCTTTGCGCTGGCCCTAGGACTGTCGGGAATGGCATGGGCTGCTGGTGCCAGCATTCCGATGGAGAAGGCCCCGCAGCGCACCAACGACATGGCCGCGCTGCAAAACGGCGCAAAGCTGTTTGTTAACTATTGCTTGAACTGCCACTCGGCATCGTTCATGCGTTTCAACCGCATGCGCGATATCGGCCTAACCGACAAGCAGATCGCTGAGAACCTCACCTTCACCACCGACAAAATCGGGGACACGATGAAGGTCTCGATGACGCCCACAGACGCCAAAACGTTCTTTGGCAAAAACCCACCCGACCTCACGCTGGTGGCCCGCTCACGCGCAGCCATTGGCGGGCACTCGGGACCGGATTACCTCTACACCTTCCTTCGTACCTACTACCGCGATTCCACCACGCCGACAGGCTGGAACAACAAGGCCTATCCAGCCACCGCCATGCCCAATCCCCTCTGGGAGTTGCAGGGCGAGCAACAACCGCTTTACAACAAGGTGGAAAGCCACGGCCAACAAGTTGAAATCTTGCGTGGTTGGGAGCAGGCCAAGCCAGGAACCATGACGCCTGCCCAGTTCGATCAGAATGTAGGTGATTTGGTGGCGTACATGCAGTGGATGGCTGAGCCTGGGGCAAACAGCCGCATTCGCATCGGTGTCTGGGTGATGCTCTTCCTCGCGGTGTTCACTCTGGTTGCATGGCGTCTTAACGCTGCGTTCTGGAAAGACATCAAATAATTCGCTTCGGCATGGAAACGGCGATAAGCTCGCCGCCCACTTGCCGGAGATTTCACAGTGGCTGGCGCCACCCTCGCGGTGAGTCGCCACCCACTGTTTTCGTATTCAAGGAGCCTTTCCCATGATGGTTTTGTACTCGGGTACCACCTGCCCTTATTCCCACCGCTGCCGCTTTGTGTTGTTCGAGAAGGGCATGGATTTCGAGATTCGGGATGTGGATCTCTACAACAAGCCCGAGGACATCAGCGTGATGAACCCTTATGGGCAAGTTCCCATTTTGGTCGAGCGCGATCTCATCCTGTACGAGTCGAACATCATCAATGAGTACATTGATGAGCGCTTCCCCCATCCGCAGCTCATGCCTGGCGATCCAGTGGACCGCGCCCGTGTGCGTTTGTTTCTGCTGAACTTCGAGAAGGAGCTGTTTGCCCATGTGTCTCTGCTGGAGTCCCGCAACACTAAGGGCAACGAAAAGGCGCTCGAAAAGGCGCGCGCCCACATCCGAGACCGCCTCACGCAACTGGCGCCGGTGTTCCTGAAGAACAAGTTTATGTTGGGGGACAACTTCTCCATGCTCGACGTGGCCATCGCACCACTGCTGTGGCGCCTGGATTTTTACGGCATTGAGCTCAGCAAAAACGCGGCGCCGCTGCTGAAGTACGCTGAGCGTATCTTTTCTCGCCCAGCTTACATCGAGGCGCTCACGCCCTCTGAGAAGGTGATGCGCAAGTGACCGTTGGCGCCGTCCAGCCGCTCTGTCTGGTTGCTGTTGATTCACCCTTCCTGCGATGAACGTCAGTACGCAAGACACACCGTCCACCCGGCCCTATCTGGTCCGGGCGCTGCACGAATGGTGTTCTGACAATGGGTTCTCGCCCTATATCGCGGTGCAAGTGGATGCATCGGTGCAGGTGCCGATGGAGTTCGTGAAAAATGGCGAGATCGTCCTCAATGTGAGCATCAATGCCACGAGTTCACTGCTTCTGGGCAACGATTTCGTTGAGTTCAAGGCCCGATTTGGTGGTGTCACTCGCGAGATTGTGGTTCCCATTGACCACGTGATTGCCATTTACGCGCGGGAAAATGGTCAAGGCATGGCGTTCCCAGCGCCGCCGACCAAGGGTTTTCGCGGTGGTGCCGATTCGCCTGCGGCAGCGTCTGCCGACGATCCCAAAGCACCGAGCCGCAGCAGCTTGCACGCGGTCCCCATTGAGGGCATCGCTGAGCCCGCAGATGCTGACCCGGACGAGCAACCGCCGACCCCTCCAGGTCCTGGCAACGGTCCCAAGCTGCGCCTCATCAAGTAAACTAACCAGCCTTTACTGCCGCTTTAGCTCAGTTGGTAGAGCAATCGCCTTGTAAGCGATAGGTCATCTGTTCGAGTCAGATAAGCGGCACCATCACTGTCACATGCGCGCGGGGCTAACAGCGGCTGTTTGCCGCGAGGCTCCGCTTATCGCCCGCTTGTTTGGACTTTGATCCGAATTGCGTTAACCTGCGCACCGTTTTCGCTCAGAATCGTGAGCAGCATGGGCAGCAGCTGGCGCAGCTTGGTCGACACGGACACGTTGCTGACCAGTAGACACCACTCTGTCTCTTGAATCGGCCCAGCCTTGATCTGCGTCTTCAGACCTGTCGGCAACGCAGGCTTTATCAATTCCAAGCAACGCTGCGACTCCCGAATGCGCCGCTGCAGGGCTGCCAGTGAAGGTGCTGAGTCGACCGCTTGTTCCAAGCTCAGCATCGTGTGGGTGCGCAAAGCGGTGACCATGTCAAGCGTGCCCTGATGGCAGGCAGAGCTGTTAGTTGTAAAGGTTGAATCGTGCACATCATTATCACTGACGCCTGGCTGGCACGAAGCCAGGCCTTGCATCTCAACGGCTGGAAATTGATTGGTGCGGCATTGCTGTCATCGCTTGCGTTGATGGTGGCGTCGGTAGTGACCTACCACTGGATCTTTCTGGAGGGTGTGCGACAAGGCTGGCCAGGATTTGCCCCAGTTGCGCGGGTTCTGACGCAGGACAGCAGCAACTCCAAAGAGCTCTACATGCGCGAGAACTTGGACGCGATGGCGCGCAAGCTCGGCGAGATGCAGGCAAGGCTGATACAGATCGACTCCTTGGGCGAGCGCTTGGGCGGACTGACCGGTCTGAAGCCACAGGAGAACCGCTCAAATTTGCGGCCTGGCTCTGGGGGTATTTTGGTGAATGCACGATCACTCACCATGGAGGAGCTGCAGGGCGAGCTGGCCGCGCTGGATCAGCGCAGCAGCTCAAAAATCGACTGGCTGACAGCCGTCGAGTCGCGGTTGTTCGATCTGAAAATACAGAACAGCATGGTGCCTACCGAGGAGCCCGTCAAAGGGGGGCGCATCGGCTCTTCGTTCGGTTACCGGATCGACCCCATCACCGGGCATTCTGCGCTGCACACGGGTCTGGATTTCCCCGCCGATATCGGCACACCCATCTTGGCTGCAGCGGGTGGCATGGTGGTGGTGCAGGAATTCCATCCGGCTTACGGCAACATGATCGAGATAGATCATGGCAACGACCTGATCACCCGCTACGCCCACGCCTCGACAGTTGTGGTCAAGAAGGGCGACATCGTTAAACGGGGGCAGTTGGTCGCCAAGGTGGGCACGACTGGCCGGTCAACCGGGCCGCATCTGCATTTCGAGGTGCTTGTGTCGGGCGTGCCGCAGGACCCGAGGCCGTTCCTGAACGCTGGTGAAGCGCTGGCGACAGCATCGGCGGGGCGCCGCCGATGACGCCTTGACTTCAGTGCGGCGGGTAAAATCCGCGTTTCGTTCTTGATCCCATGAGCGACTGCACGCGCTGGCCGGCTGACAACCGACCTGCGGGTTTTTGGCGTTCGCAAGAGCGCTACTCTTTATCTGTCTGTCTGGCCAACGATGCGTTGACCACAGGCCCGACCGCATGGCCACAACCTTTCTCACCAAGATTTTCGGCAGCCGCAACGACCGTTCGCTCAAAACTTACCGCAAGACCGTGGAGCGCATCAACGGCTTAGAGGCCAAGTACGAGAAGCTCAGTGACGACGAGCTTCGGGGGCAGACCGAAGCCTTCAAGCTGCGCATCGCGCAGGGTGAGACGCTGGAGGCTGTTCTGCCCGAGGCATTTGCTGTGGTGCGCGAAGGCAGCAAGCGGGTGATGAAGATGCGCCACTTTGACGTCCAGCTGGTGGGCGGCCTCGCGCTGCACCACGGCAAAGTGGCCGAGATGCGCACCGGCGAGGGCAAGACGCTCACCGCCACGTTGCCGGTGTACCTCAACGCGCTGACCGGCAAGGGGGTACACGTGGTCACCGTCAACGACTACCTCGCCAGCCGCGACGCTCAGTGGATGGGTCGCCTCTACACCTTTCTTGGCCTGAGCGTCGGTATCAACTTGCCGCAAGCACCGCGCGACGAAAAGCAGGCGGCCTACCATGCCGACATCACCTATGGCACAAACAACGAATACGGATTCGATTACCTGCGCGACAACATGGTCTACGAGACTGGCGACCGGGTGCAGCGTGGTTTGAATTTCGCCATCGTCGACGAGGTGGATTCGATCCTGATCGATGAGGCGCGCACGCCGCTCATCATCAGCGGCCAGGCTGAAGACCAGACTCAGGTTTACCTGGCGATCAAGGCGCTGATTCCCAGCTTGACCTTGCAGGTGGGTGAGGCTGACCCGCGCACTGGCGAGGGCGTGATCAAGGCGGGCGACTTCACCGTCGACGAGAAAGCCCACACCGTTCACATGACTGAGCAAGGGCATGAAAAGGCCGAGGCCTTGATGGCCCAGGCGGGTCTGTTGCCTGAAGGCGCCTCACTTTACGACCCAGCCAATATCGCGCTGATGCACCACCTGAGCACCTCGCTCAAGGCGCATCACCTCTATCACCGAGACCAGCACTATGTGAGCCAGAACGGTGAAATTGTCATCGTTGACGAATTCACCGGGCGTCTGATGTCGGGCCGTCGCTGGAGCGATGGTCTGCACCAAGCGGTCGAGGCCAAGGAGGACGTGGCGATTCAGCCGGAGAACCAAACGCTGGCCTCTATCACCTTCCAGAACTACTTCCGCCTCTACGGCAAGCTTGCGGGCATGACCGGCACCGCCGACACCGAGGCTTACGAGTTCCAGGAAATCTACGGCTTGGAGACAGTGGTGATTCCGCCGAACCGACCCAGCAAGCGCAGCGACCAGCTGGATCGCGTCTACAAGACCACGCCCGAGAAATACACAGCGGCGATCCAGGACATCCGCGAGTGCCTCGAACGCGGCCAGCCGGTGCTGGTCGGAACCTCCTCGATCGAGAACTCGGAAATCATCGCCGAGCTGCTGGTCAAGGAAAAATTGCCCCACGAGGTGCTCAATGCCAAGCAACATGCCCGCGAGGCCGACATCATCGTGCAGGCGGGCCGGCCGGGCGCGATCACAATCGCCACCAACATGGCCGGGCGCGGCACCGACATTGTGCTGGGCGGCAATCTGGAAAAGATGTTGGCCGCGGTCGAGAACGACGAATCGTTGGACGAGGCCGCCCGCGCTCAGCGTGCTGATGAGATCCGCAGTCAATGGCAGAAGGACCATGAAAAGGTCAAGGCGCTTGGCGGCCTGCGCATCATCGCCACCGAACGCCATGAGAGCCGCCGCATCGACAATCAGTTGCGCGGTCGCTCGGGCCGCCAAGGCGACCCAGGCTCCTCGCGTTTTTACCTGAGCCTGGATGACTCGCTGATGCGCATCTTCGCGGGCGATAAGGTGCGCGCCATCATGGAGCGCCTGAAAATGCCCGAGGGCGAAGCGATCGAGGCTGGTATGGTCACGCGCAGCATCGAGAGCGCGCAACGCAAGGTAGAAGCGCGCAACTTTGACATCCGCAAACAGCTGCTCGAATACGACGACGTGTCCAACGACCAGCGCAAGGTGATTTACCAGCAGCGCAATGACATTCTCGATGCGCAAAACATGCGTGGCCAAATCGATGCCCTGCGCGAGGGCTGTTTTAACGATCTGGTGCAGCAGCTTGTGCCCGAGGCCAGCGTGGAAGAGCAGTGGGATTTGCCAGGTTTGGAGAAGGTACTCCGTGAAGAATGGGCGGTCGACGTTCCTGTGACGTCGTGGGTGTCGGATGCCGAGTCGATCGACGCGGAAGAGGTCGCCCAGCGGGTGATCGCGGCGGCGAAAGATGTGTTTGATGCCAAGGTTGCTTTGGTGGGCGAGGAGAACTTCACCAACTTCGAGCGCATGGTGCTGCTGCAAACCATCGACGGGCAGTGGCGCGAGCACCTGTCGGCGCTGGATTACCTGCGCCAAGGCATCCATTTGCGCGGTTATGCGCAGAAGCAGCCTAAGCAGGAATACAAGCGAGAGGCGTTTGTGCTGTTCGGCCAGCTGCTCGATACCGTGAAAACCGACGTGACCCGCGTGCTCATGAACGTGCGGGTGCAGTCGCCCGAGCAGGTGAGCGAAGCAGCACAGCAGATGGAAGACCGCGCTGAACAGATCGCGAACGTGACCTACACCGCGCCCACCGAAGCTGGCGAGCCCGAAAGCGTGCGGGACTTTGGTGCTTCGGCCACAGAGGTGCCGCGTGTCGGCCGCAACGACCCCTGCCCCTGTGGCAGTGGCAAAAAATACAAGCAGTGCCACGGCAAGCTGGCATGAGCCGTGCGCTGAATTGACTGATTGACCATTCTTTTGGAGCTACGCCATGCCTGTTCTTCTCACCGCACCAGCGGCTGCTGATCTGCACGCGATTGCTGGTGTGCGGATTGGTGTGGCCGAGGCGGGTATCCGCAAGGCCAACCGCAAAGACCTCACCGTGTTTCTACTTGATGAAGGCAGCTCGGTGGGTGCGGTGTTCACCCAGAACCGCTACGCGGCCGCCCCAGTGCAGGTGTGCCGTGAGCACTTGGCATCAAGCGCGGCGGTGCGAGCGCTGGTGATCAACACCGGCAACGCCAATGCCGGTACCGGCGAGCCTGGCTTGGTGGCGGCGCGGCAGACTTGCAGCGCCGTAGCAAGGGCCCTGGGTCTGTCGCGTGAGCAGGTGCTCCCGTTCTCTACTGGCGTCATCATGGAGCCGCTGCCGCTGGACCGCCTGCTCGCCGGCCTGCCTCAGGCGCTGTCATCGGCTGCCCAAGCGCCAGTGGCCAGTGGTGCCCAGTGGCTGGAGGCCGCCACCGGCATCATGACCACCGACACCCTACCCAAGGCCGCGAGCGTTCGCTTCAGCCTGGGTGGACAGGCTGTCTGTGCCACCGGCATTGCCAAGGGCGCGGGCATGATCCGACCCAACATGGCCACCATGCTTGGCTTTCTCGCCACCGACGCTGCGGTGGCGCCTGCTGTGATGCATGCGCTGGCGCACCGGTTGGCCGAGGCCTCGTTCAACCGCGTCACGGTTGATGGCGATACCAGCACCAACGACTCCTTTGTGGTCGTGGCCACTGGCCGCGCCGGCACCGCAGTGGTGAAGGATATCGAGAGCGCCGACGGCCAAGCCTTGATCGCTGCGCTGACCCCGTTGGCGCAGCAGCTCGCACATGCGATCGTGCGCGATGGCGAGGGCGCCACCAAATTCATCACCGTGCAGGTCGAGGGTGGTCGCGATGCCGCTGAATGCCTCAAGGTCGCTTACGCGGTGGCTCATTCACCGCTGGTGAAGACGGCGTTTTTTGCCAGCGATCCCAACCTCGGGCGCATTTTGGCGGCGGTGGGCTACGCTGGCATTGCCGATCTGGATGCGACGCGCATCGAACTGCACCTGGGCGATGTGCACGTCGTCACCGCAGGCGGACGCCATCCGCAATACCGGGAAGAAGACGGCCAGCGGGTAATGAAAGAAGCGGAGATTCTGGTGCGCATTGGTCTGGGTCGCGGCGAAACCACCGAGACGGTGTGGACCTGCGACTTCAGCCACGACTACGTCACTATCAACGCCGACTACCGCTCATGAGTGACGCTCTAGAACGCCTGCTCGCGCGAGCCGAGCAACTCATCAATCGCATCGAAGCGGTGCTGCCCAAGCCCCTGGGCGAGCCTGACTGGTCGGCCTCGGTCGCCTTTCGCTACCGCAAGCGCAGCAGCGGCCATGGCCAGCTGGAGCCGGTGCGCCATGTGGCGCCGATGCGCTTGAGCGACCTGAAAGAGATTGACGATCAAAAGGCCAAGATTCAACGCAACACGCTGCAGTTTGTGAAAGGCGCACCCGCCAACAACGTCTTGTTGACGGGTGCGCGCGGCACCGGCAAATCTTCGCTGGTTAAGGCCTGCCTGCACGAGTACGTCCCTCAGGGATTGCGTCTGATCGAGGTGGACAAAGCCGATCTGGTGGATCTGCCGGATATCGTCGACCTGGTCGCTGCTCGGCCCGAGCGCTTTATTGTGTTTTGTGACGACCTAAGTTTTGAAGAGGGTGAGTCGGGTTACAAGGCGCTTAAGTCGGTGCTTGATGGCTCAGTGTCTGCCGCCGGCGACAACGTGCTGATCTACGCGACCAGCAACCGGCGCCACCTGCTGCCCGAGTACATGAAAGAAAACCTCACGTACACGCACACCGCCGATGGCGAGGTGCATCCAGGCGAGGTGATCGAAGAAAAGATCTCTCTGTCCGAACGCTTTGGCCTGTGGGTGAGCTTCTACCCGTTCAGTCAAGACGAGTACCTCGCCATCGTGGCCCAGTGGCTCAGCGGGTTCGGGGTAGAGGCTTCTGCTATTGAGCGCGCTCGGCCACAGGCGCTCGTTTGGGCATTGGAGCGCGGCTCGCGCAGTGGCCGAGTGGCCTATCAGTTCGCGCGGGACTTCGCCGGCAGCCACGCGGCGCTGGCCTGAATGGGCCAGACACCACTGGTGGTCGATGCAGACCGTGCGCGAGAAGGCCAAGCTGACCGGCCGGTGATCGAAGTGGCGGTGGGAGTGCTGATTGATACCTCAGGTGCGTTTCTGCTCACCTCACGCCCGCTAGGCAAGGTCTATGCCGACTTTTGGGAGTTTCCGGGTGGAAAGCTGGAGATCGGGGAAACGGTCGAACAAGCTTTGCGCCGCGAGCTGCAGGAAGAGATTGGTCTCACCATCGGTCCCGCACTGCCTTGGCGCGACAAGCTGGTGGATTACCCACATGCCCTGGTGCGCCTTCACTTCTGCAAGGTGTTTGACTGGACTGGCGAGTTGCAGATGCGCGAAGGCCAGATCTTTTGCTGGGAGCGACTGCCCGTGACTTGCTCGCCGGTGTTGCCGGGTACCGTGCCAGTGCTGGCATGGCTGGCCGAGGAAGCAGCTGCTGGCGCTTGAATCCCGTCAGCTGCGCTCGAACGCCGGATCGGCCTCGGGCTGTTGCTCGGGCAGCTTGAATGTTTCGCTGGCCCAAGCACCCAGATCGTGCTGCTTGCAGCGCTCGCCACAAAACGGGCGGTAGGGGTTGCTGGCGGCATAAACACTTGCGCCTCCGCAGGCGGGGCATCGAACAGTTTTTACGAACACAGCAGCAGGATCGGGTTTCTCGACCATCTTGGGTACCTGCTCAAGCACAAAGGGTCAGCTCAAAAGCGCCGTCTTCCTGCGCGGGATGCAAGCGATCGTCATCGCCAAGGCGCATCAGACGCACCGAGACCATGAGCCGGTTGCCGCTGATTTCCGGAACCCAATTGTGGCGCGGGTCGATGCGCAGACGCAGCAGCTGAAAGGTGCGACCCTGGGGCAGGTTTTGCTGGAACTGGCCACCCGGTGCCACCACTTTTTGTGCTGAGCCTGAGTCGCGCAGCATCTTGAGCAGCAGCAGGATGGATTCGGCCAAGGGCGCCAGCGGCGCGACCCAGCGTTCCAAGTCGGCTTGGCGTTGCTTGAGCGGGTGGTGCTGCCAGTGGAAATAGGCGGGCAGATCGAACTCACAGGTACCACCCGGAATGCCGATGCGGCTGCGGATGCTCATCAGCCAATCGTTTTCAGTCAGCGACTGGCCGGTTTTGCCGACAAGCTGGTTGAGTTGGCTGAAGCAGTTGTCGAGTTGGGCGATCACCCCGTCAAGCGCCTGCTCCGAGATGGCGGGATTGCCACGGTAGCTGTTGAGCTGCAGCTTTTGCCGATCAATGTCCTTGAGCACGTCGGACCTCATGTCGGCGCGCGAGGCCACATCCATGATCTCGAAAATGGTCTGAATCGCGTAGTGATGATCCAGCGACTGGGTACGCGTAACCAGCTCGCTCAAGCGCCGAAACAGCTGCTCGAGCCGAAGGTAGGTGCGGATGCGTTCGTTGAACGGATATTCGTAAAGGATCACGGCTTGGCGCAGGCTGGCATGGGCGGGGTGGGTATTTCATCATAGCCCGAACGCCTGGGCGACTCGGGTTACCACCCGCTGCAACTGCGCCAAGCTTAGGTCCTCGTTGTACACCACCAGATCGGCTGCAGCCAAGCGCTGCTGGCGCGTTGCCTGGCTGCGCATCACAGCGTCAATGGTCGTGCTACTCCAGCCGCTGCGTACTTGCACCCGTGCTCTTTGTGTGGCGGGCAGGCAGTCGACCACCAGCACCCGGTCAAGCTGCGTTCGCCAGCGCGGCGACTCCACCAGCAATGGAATGTCGAACACGAGACAGGCCGTGGTGGCAGCGTCGATCTGGCGTCGAATTTCATCACCCACCAACGGATGCACGATCGCCTCCAACGCTTGCCGCGCCGAGGGCTTCTCAAACACCAGCGACCGCATGCGCCCGCGGTCCAGCGAGCCGTCTGTTGCGACGAACTCAGCGCCGAAGGTGGTGGCAACGGCCGGGATGGCCAAGCCGCTGGGTGCGGTGCAGGCGCGGGAGATGGCATCGGCGTCAATCACCGTGGCGCCATGGGTTTGCAGCATGCTCGCCACTGTGCTCTTGCCGCTGCCAATACCGCCGGTCAGGCCCAGACGCCAAGTGGGCCTGCGCGGCAAGGCTTGGCTCACAGCCCAACGGCGGTGAGGATGGACGAAGGGCCGAAAATCATCGCCGTCAGGCCGGCGACAGCCAGAAAGGGGCCAAAAGGCACATAGCCGCCTTCGCGCAGAGAGCCCTTGAACTTCATCGCGATGCCGACCACCGCACCCACGACCGAGGCCATCAGAATGACCGGGATCAGCGCCTGCCAGCCGAACCAAGCGCCCAAGGCGGCGAAGAGCTTGAAGTCGCCGTATCCCATGCCCTCCTTGCCAGTGACCAGTTTGAACGCCCAGTACACCAACCACAGCGAGAGGTAACCAGCCACCGCGCCCCACAAGGCGCTGAGCAAAGGGGTGTCGGTCAGGCCCAAGGCAGCGGCGCACAGGCCCGCCCAGAGCAGGGGCAGTGTGATGTCGTCGGGCAGCAGAGTGGTGTCCCAGTCGATGCACGCTAGGGCCAGGACAGAAGCCGCGAATCCGCTCCAAGCCAGCGCTTCCCAGCCCAGCCCCCAGTGCCAGCCACACCAAGCAAACAACGCTGCACTCACCGCCTCCACCGCTGGGTAACGCGGACTGATCGGGGCGTGACAAGCACTACAACCGCCCTTGAGTGCGAGATAGCTCAGCAACGGGATGTTCTCGAACCAGCGGATGGCGTGCCCGCAATGCGGACAACGCGAGCGCGGCACCATCAGATTGAATGCAGGTTGGACTACCTCGACAGGTGGTGCGTCTGGCCTGTCTGAGGCCGCCTGGAACTCGGCACATTCAGCTGCCCAGCGCAGATCCATCATCTTGGGCAGTCGGTGGATCACCACATTCAAAAAGCTGCCCACCAACAGTCCCAACAGTCCCAGCAAAGCTGCGTCCAACGCGCCTGACACCAACATCAGACGACCTGGCCCAGCTTGAAAATCGGCAGGTACATGGACACCACAATCCCGCCGATGATGGTGCCGAGAACCACAATGATGATGGGCTCCATCAGGCTGGAGATGCCCGCCACCATGTCGTCGACCTCGGCTTCGTAGAAGTCGGCTGCTTTGCCCAGCATGTGGTCAATCGATCCAGACTCTTCGCCGATCGCGCACATCTGCAACACCATGGACGGGAAGAGATTGGCGTTGGTCATCGCATTGGTCAGGCTGGTGCCGGTCGACACTTCCTGCTGAATTTTTTCTGTGGCAATCGCATAGACCGAATTGCCTGAAGCACCGCCCACCGAGTCCAGTGCCTCCACCAGCGGCACGCCAGCGGCGAACATGGTGGCCAAAGTGCGCGTCCACCGGGCCACCACCGATTTCTCCACCAAGGTACCGAAAATCGGCATTTTGAGCATCAAGCGGTCCATGACGCGCTGCACCTTTTCGTTGCGCCTCCAGGCCTGCATAAAAAAGTAAAAACCGCCGCCCAAGCCACCGAAGATCAGGTACCAGTATTCTGTAAAGAATTCGCTCACGGCGATCACAAACAGCGTGGGGCCAGGCAGATCGGCACCGAAGGAGCTGAACACCTCCTTGAACGACGGAATCACAAAGATCATGATCACCGCAACCACCACAAAGGCCACGATAACC
>Ga0335395_10000705_pt1 | contig 20995 bp, 19 predicted proteins | sample MAT02_FD_205744 | JGI IMG/M metagenome (GOLD analysis project Ga0335395, IMG submission 205744) | Freshwater microbial communities from Lake Fryxell liftoff mats and glacier meltwater in Antarctica - MAT-02 (spades assembly) (version 2) ...
TAAGCGCAATGGCAGCGTCGCAAGACAGTTGTTTTGAGCGTCTAGAGGCACTTTGACAATGCCTTTGAAGATTACTTCGGTAGTCTACTCAAGAATCTCAGTGTCTTTAGACCTGAGAGTGTCAAAGGCAAACTTCTTATTGCCAATTACCCCAGCAAGTATTGGGCATGAATGAATACAATAAAATTGGTGGCGATCGCGCCTGCAGGCGAATGTTAAACTGTCTCAAGGGCTGCAGTCAAGGATTGGCAATCGATCGGGCGTGTGGGGCGAAATTCCAGCAAAACTCTTGAATTGGATAGTGCTGCCCGGTTCGCGAATTTTCCGGCAAAAAACACTACATTCGATCGCCAGACAAAACTACACAAATGCCCGCTCATCTGAGTCCTTCCGCGCCCAGAAGGGAAAAAACAAAATGCTGTGCGATCGAGTTTATTTAATTGGCAGTTTGCCCGATCGACAACCCATACCCCAGACAAGCTAGGCTAAGGCCTGCAACAAGAGTTATTATAATAAACTGTAAACTTCTATTTTTGTCGCTGCATTTATGAACCCTGCCCTTACTCAGTTTGGCGCTCAGATGTCCCACCTCACAGGCGTGCGGGCGATCATGAAAGATATTATTGAAACTCTCAGAGCCGGCAGCGGGCAGGAGTTTATCAATTTGAGCGCGGGAAATCCGGTGATTTTGCCGGAAGTCGAGCAATTGTGGCGCGATTGCACGGCCGAACTTCTGGCGAGCCCGGAATACGGCGAAGTAGTTTGCCGCTACGGTTCCAGTCAAGGCTATCAGCCGTTGATCGATGCTATAGTGACGGATTTTAACCAGCGTTACGGACTGAATTTGACCGATCGCAATGTCCTAATTACTCCGGGAAGTCAATCAATTTACTTCTACGCAGCCAACGCTTTCGGCGGCTACACTGCACCGCGAACACAGATTTCCGATCCCAAATCCCAAATCCCAAATTTCAAATCGATCGTCCTACCGCTGAGCCCAGACTACACCGGTTACGGCGGCGTGAGCTTAATTCCCGAAGCGGTAGTCGCTTGCAAACCCACCCTCGATATTGATGCAGCCGCGCACAGATTCAAATACCGGCCGGATTTCAGCCAACTGTCGATCGACCAAACCACCGGTTGCGTCATCTTTTCCCGTCCCTGCAATCCCACCGGCAACGTTCTCACCAACGACGAAGTTCAAAAAATAGCAGATTTAGCCGCTGTTTTCGACGTGCCGGTGTTCGTCGATTCCGCCTACGCCCCTCCTTTCCCCTCGTTGAATTTTACCGAAATGACACCGATTTTCGGCGGCAACATCGTGCATTGCATGAGTTTGTCAAAAGCGGGATTGCCGGGAGAAAGAATCGGAATTGCGATCGGCGATCGAAACATTATTCAAATATTAGAATCTTTTCAGACCAATATGTGCATTCATTCGCCGAGATACGGACAGGCGATCGCCACACGCGCCATTAATTCCGGCGCTCTTGCCGACATTTCCCTCAACGTAATTCGCCCGTACTATAAAAGCAAATTTGCGATCGTAGAAACCACCCTAGAACAATCGATGCCAAAGGATTTGCCGTGGTTCTTGCACCGGGGCGAAGGAGCAATTTTTGCGTGGTTGTGGCTGAAAGATTTGCCAATGACGGATTGGGAACTGTACCAAAAATTGAAAGAAGTCGGCGTGATAGTCGTGCCGGGAAGTTCTTTCTTCCCCGGTTTGCGGGAAGATTGGCAGCACAAGCACGAATGTTTGCGAATTAGTCTGACTGCGACAAATGATGAAATTGAGACTGCGATGAAACGCTTAGCTCAACTCGTGGAAAAAGTTTATCGCGGCTAATAGGAATACGCTCGAACATATAATTTCCTAGTTAACGGAAAAAAGAATATGAATATCGATGTTTGGCTCCCGTAGATTCAGATTATAGATTAGATCGCAGGTTCGTAGTGCGGACTTCAGTCCGCTTCCCAGGTTCGTAGTGCGGACTTCAGTCCGCTTCCCAGGTTCGTAGTGCGGACTTCAGTCCGCAGCACGAGAACGCCCTCAGCGTCGATCTGCCTGACATCTGCGGTTTCCGTATCGATCCGTGATATCAAATCCGGTAGCATCGGAATTATATAGTGCGAGCGTCCCCGCTCGCGAAGTTGATCGCGAGCGGGGACGCTCGCACTATCAATGATTAAAATATATAATTCCGATGCTACCGGACATCACATGAATTACGAAGCTAATCTGTTGTATAAAACGGGAGCATCTCCTGCATTTTGAAAAGCACTATTATAAAGCTTGTGCACAGATGTTCCCGTAAAAAACATTACCAATTTTACAATTAAACCACCCGATAAACAAAACTCAAACTCGCCCAAACATTCACATCCAAAGCCAAATCATCAGTGGAAATCCCCAACTTCTCCACACCCGGAATGCTAGCATTGTGCAAATCTTCCAAGACGGCCTGCGCGACAATTAAAGGATTCAACAGCACTCGGATTGGTGAAGCAGTCCTCACTTGCTGCATTCCTTCCTCGATCGCCGCCTGAGTTCGAGCGAAGGGTTTCTCACTAAATATAATTATAGTTTCCCCCAGTCCGATCGGTCCCGATACCGCCCACCCGAAAGTCCCAGCGCCAGGTACACTCAAATTCTCCCCGGGGGCGATCGCCAGCGACATCGCTCCGGGATCATTTTCGATCTGAGAATTCATCACCAACAGGTGTCCGGCATTATCCGACGCAAACACCGCAGCATACACCGGGCGATCGCTTTCGTTAAACAGTCTGTACTGAATTCGATCGCCCTTGTTGACGCTGAGCATATCGATATTTGCCAATTTCTCGCTGTCAGCGCTCAGGGGCTCCAAACGATAAGTGCGATCGGCTCGCACCGGCTCCCGCTGCACCATCACCTTGGCTTGCGGGGCCATAGTTGACAGCACCGCCCGCACCTTCAGTCGCGAAGACCCCTCATTGACAGTCAGCCGCAGCAACTTCGCCGCCAGCAACGCTTTCAACTGCGGAGCCAACCGCTGCACGGCCACCTTCACCGCTTCTCCCCCGTCGCCCTCCGTGTCGGGAACCGGCCTTTGGGCCAGAGAAAACAAGCCGTAGCGCCGTTGATACAAAACAGGCCGATCCGACGAAGTTTCAGCTAAAATCGTTTCCGGGACTTGGCCAAACCGATAGTCAGCGGGTTGATCGCTCCCTACCACCGCAACTTGCGGCACAGTCGCAAAGCCACTCGTAGCGTCTACCCGCTCGATGCGTTCCAAACCAGAGTCCAAAGCTACTGTCAAACCGATGTTTCGCGGCAATACCCGAATTTCTTCCCTCACGAGTTCGCCGGCGGTTAATTGTCTGTTTGGGCGATCGCCCCCGTCTAAAATTTGAGCTTTAGCAGAAAAGCCCGTGCGAGCCTGCACCAAAAGTAGTGAAGCGTAGCCATCCCCTAGGGAATTGCCATCGATCGCAGCAGCAGACGAATCCACAGCAAACACCGAGTTCCCCGCCCATTCCAAAACCCCCGCCGACAAACCGCCGAGCCACAACTGCACAGTTTTGCCGCCATCTTCCACCGCCGTCACAGCGCCATCAGCCGCAGCAGAATTCAACATTAAACCTGAAAAATTAACTGCAGGCGGTGCCGTTAATTTGTCATGGCGAATTTGCGGTTGTTGCAATAACCCCGCCATTTCCTCAACAGTACCCGCGGCGCGACTGAAACTGACACTCAAACTGCTAGCGGGAGTTGCTAGCCACAGAGTTTGGGTGAGGGCGTAGGTAAACAAACCAGCGGTAAATCCGTTCCACTGTTGTTCGGCGGCGAGTTGCGAATTCGCAGCAGCAGCAAGTACCACGGCCGCCGGACGGAGATTTGAAGTGGATGTGAGGCCTTGGGCAAACGTTAATTCTCCGATGCTTTGCTGGCCGATGGTGGAGCGCGGACGGGAGCGAATGCGAAAGTTGCCGTTTTTGGGGAATTTTTGATAGGTGTAGCTGGTGTCGAGGATGGCGATCGCATTTTTTGTCGCGAGCGATCGCATCAACAGCAGCAGCGTTTCCTCTAAAATATCGTTCACCACTCGGTTTGCTAACAGCGGTACAACGTCATCCGCCGGCACCAAACTATTGTGCATTTTGCCGGGAGAGTCGATCGAACCGACTCGACTACCGCAGCCGCTAAAGTGAAAAATCACCACATCACCTGGTTTTGCTTGTTCGGTTAAATGAGTGACAAAAGCCGTCTCGATATTTTCCCTAGTAGCTCGATCGTCAGTCAAGGTCAGAATATCCGACGGCGCAAATCCAAACCGATCGATCAGCAATTCCCGCTGTAATTCCACATCCGTCACGCAGCCATACAGAGGCGAGTCTGGATATTTATTGATCCCCACCAACAAAGCCAATTTACGCGCAGTCGGCTGGGCCAAGGCTTGGAGGTAGCGATCGCCCAACCGCAACCACAAAGTTTCGCTGATGCCGATCGCGGCCAGCATCCGGCCAGCTTGCTGTAAAAATTCCCGCCGCTTCAGTCCCATTTTTAAATAGCTTTTGAATTTTCTATTTTGAATTTTAACTTAAATACCGCTCAAGATTTTTTGGGGATTTAATTAGATCCGGGCTGATGCAGAACCTTTGCGCCTTGCCGGCGATGCACACCGCACCTTACCACTATAAGTAACCTATCAAACCACTTTTTGCCGAATTTTTGTAGATTTTGACTGTTAATTATTCAAATATTTTTTAACTTTTAAGTTTTAACTTTTGAGTTTCAAGGTGAAATTTTCAAATTCCTCACTCAAAACTCAAAAATTTTAACTTTTCAGAATGCCACCAATACCAAAGTTCAACTAAAACAGCAGGAGTCCCGCGCTCTATCTGTACCCAGATGAGCGACGGGAGGAATGCGCGTTCGCCCGGAGATTGCACCGCATCTATAAATCGACAATCGCAGATATTGACAAGAGATGCGGTGTATGAGGCAAGCGAACAAATCTTTGTTGTTTGGTAAAGTTTCACGTATTGATGTATAATGAAGCTATGAAACAAGTCCTGACAGTATCTTGCAAGATTGAAGTATCGCCTGAGCAATCCATCAAAATTGATGCAACTCTTCAGGCGTTTGCTTCTGCTTGCGAATACGTGAATCAGACTGTGCCGCCAACTCTGACAAACGAACTGGCGATGCAATCCTTGGTTTATTACGATGTCAGGGATAGGTTCGGCTTATCTGCTCAGTTGGCTATTCATGCGATTAGACGGGTCTCTGGTAATAGGAAGACGGCTAAGAAAGATGGTAAGCCAGTTAAGAACTTTGCCCCAACTAGCGTCACTTACGATCCTCGTATTTTTTCTTTTAGAGAGAAAGACTGGACTGTAAGCTTGACTACTACTGGCGGTAGAGAGCGATTTAAGCTGGCTATTGGTAACTACCAGGTTGGATTGTTGAAGGGACAAACCCCCAAAACAGCCACCTTGGTAAAGCGCAAAGATGGCACTTACTATCTCAATATTCAGCTTGAATCTATGCCGCCAGAACCAATCAAAACTGATAGTGTTCTTGGTTGCGATTTGGGTCGAACTGACATTGTTGTTACATCTGAAGGGGATAAATTTAGCGGTAAAGAAATTACCAAAGTTAGGAATCATTACGCCCAACTTAGAGCGAATCTCCAACAAAAGGCTACGAGAGGCACACGCAGTAATCGACACAGATGTCGGGAATTGTTGAAACGGTTGTCGGGTAAGGAGAAACGCTTTCAGTCCTTGGTAAATCACACCATCAGCCACCGACTGATATCTAGGGCTAAATTGAGTAACCAAGCTATTACTTTAGAAGATTTGACGGGAATTAGAGAACATACCAATCAGCAGCCACGCTCTAAAAAAGAGCGGAGGCTTAGCAATAGTTGGGCATTTTACCAATTGCGGCAATTCTTGGTTTACAAAGCCATAAAACATGGTGTAAAAGTCTTGTTTGTTGATCCTAGATATACTTCGCTTTCCTTGCCACAATTGCAACCATATCCATCCTGTTCAGGGTGAATCCTATCGGTCTGGCAAGACTTTTAAGTGTGGTCATTGTGGATGGCGTGGTGATGCAGATTTGAATGGGAGCAAGAATATTGCTGCTCTTGGGGTTTCCGTAAATAAACCCGAAGGTTCGAGATTGTTTTGCAACATTGCAGATCATCTCAGGGCTATTGAAAGCCCGCACTGTACCTGTACTCAGGTCAGTGTCGGGTAATTTACGACTTAAATCTCGTAACTAAAAATATTCATAGCCTTAGCTAATTCGGCTGCAACTTCCGGTCGAGAAAACTGTGGCGGCGGCAATTTTCCAGCCCGCAGCATTTCCCGCACCTTGGTTCCCGACAAATGCACCCGTTGTTCGGGACTGCTGGGACTTGTTTTAGTTGTAGCCATTTGTTCCGTCAGCTTGCAATAGAAAGCGTGCTCGAATTTCATCGGCACAATTCCCAATTCTCCCGGCTCAAATTCCTCAAAAATGTGTTGGGCGTCGTAAGTGCCGTAATAATCGCCAACTCCAGCGTGATCGCGCCCTACAATAAAGTGAGTGCAGCCGTAGTTTTTGCGGATTAAAGCATGAAAAATGGCTTCTCGGGGCCCGGCGTAGCGCATCGCCGCCGGATTAATTGCCAAAATTACGCGGTCTTTTGGATAGTATTTTTCTAGCAGAATTTCGTAACAGCGCATCCGCACGTCAGCCGGGATGTCGTCATCTTTAGTCGTCCCCACTAGCGGGTGCAGAAACAAGCCATCTACTGTTTCTAAGGCGCATTTTTGGATGTATTCGTGAGCGCGGTGGATGGGGTTTCGGGTTTGGAAACCGACTATAGTTTTCCATCCTTTTTCTTTGAACATCTGTCTCGATTTCGCCGGGTCAATCTGGTATTGGGGAAACCGGGCGTCTAGTTCGCGTTCCAGCAGCCAAACGTCGCCTGCGAGGTTAACCGGCCCGGCTTGGTCTACTACTTGGACGCCTGGGTGTTTGAGGTCGTCGGTACGGTAGACGTTGACGGCTTCTTCTTCTTTGCTGTAGCGGTATTTTTCTGCGAGTTCCAAGATGCCGACAAATTCGCCAGCCGGGGAGTCGAGGCGCACTAACGCGCCTTCTTTGAGGTTGTCGGCGACTGCTTCGCTGACTGAGAGGGTGATGGGAACTGACCAAGGGAGACCGTTGGAGAGGCGCATTTCTTTGACGACCGATCGATAATCAGCTTCGTTCATGAACCCTTGGAGGGGGCTCAGGGCGCCGATGGCGATCATTTGCAGGTCGGAGATCGATCGATCCGAAAGCTGAACTCGCGGCAATACTTCTGCTTTGTCAAAAAATTCTTGTCTTTGGTCTAGTGTGGCAATGCGGTTGACCAGGATGCCGCCGTGAGGGGCAATGCGGTCTGGATGCTGGCTCATGTCGATTTGAGGTATTAGATTTAAGATGTTGGACTGTAGCTGCCAGAGTATATCCTACCAAGGTATTGTTACACTTAATTAATTTTTCTAGTAAACTCCAGCACGCACCATACCTTATATTTATAAACTATGATTTATTAGCTCGGTCATGATACTTTATAATTTTTTAACAAAATCTATCGACTTCTGGCAAAAGCATTCAGGATTGACAAATCTTAAAACTCATATTATTTATACCAAATTAATAGACTTTCAGTCTTTAGTTATCGATTTAGGGGCAAATGTCGGTCAATTTAGCGGAGAGATAAGTCGTGAATTTAATTGTCGGTGTTACTCCATAGAAGCCGTTCCTGCTGTGTATTCTCAAATCACAGAAAACAACTCGATCAAAAAAAATTAACTGTGCTATTTCAGACCAAAATCAACCTATAAATTTATATTTTTCAGAAAATCGAGAATACCACACTGTTAGCGAGGAAGCAGTTACCGTGCGCGGTCTTCAGGGAATTATATCATGTCCGGTCGATTCCCACAACAAAAACGGTTCGTAGTGCGGACTTTAGTCCGCAATCCAGAAGCGGACTAAAGTCCGCACTACGAACCAAATATTATCGTTATCAATTGACTGGATTGAACCTGATATTATTTCAGTCGAAGAAATCACAATCGATACTTTTTTAAATAACCATAAGATTGAGTTAATTGATGTCTTCAAAGTAGATATTGAAGGTGCTGAACAAGCCCTTTTTAACTCAACCAGCGATGCCGCGCTTTGCAATATTCAGCAAATTACTATCGAGTTTTACGATTTTGTGCCAGGTTCTATTAGCGCTGAAGAAGTTATAGCCTTTCTCAAAAAGGTGAGGTACAGATTTAGATTTGAGATTTGAGATTTGAGATTTGAGATTGAGGGATCTATCGATCGATACCTCATCGAGAGTGAGAAGTGCTATATGTAGCGATCTATACGAAGGGGAGGATCTGATTGTTGTAAAAATATTTTTTTGTGGGAGTGCGATCGCCCGCTAAGCCCCTGCTTGACAAAGCGCGCGATCTCCCGAGGGCACTATTAAATCCAAAACACAGATGCTTCCCTCCCATTTTTCCTGCTTTTGCGACGATAACTCAATCCTTCTTGCTTCTTTTCTCCGATTTATTCTTTACTTTCCCTCGAACCTCAACATCCATCTGTTGGTTAAATCCGTTACATCGGTTAAATCTTGTACCGCGATCGCAGCCGAACTTCCTTCTAAAGATTTAACCACTGAACGAGTATCTTGGGAGCCGGCAACAAAATAATTAACAAAAGCCCGATCGCCAGCAACCCCAAAAAATCTCGCCGGTTATCCAATTCGCTAACATCATTCAACGCCGGTTCATCGTTGAGAGGTGTCAGCAATAAAATAATTGCCCACAGCAGCAAACCCTGTTCCAAAAAACCCAGCAGCAGCATACAAACTCTAGCAACTTGTCCGATCGCCATACTTGCTCGCTGGCCGAACATCGCGTGTACAATGTGCCCGCCGTCGAATTGTCCCACCGGCATCAAATTAAACGCCGTCACGATCAAACCCAAATAACCCGCCACCGCCACCGGATGCAAATTAATCGCAGTTTCCGCATTCAAAGCACCGCCCAAAGTTAACTTGCTCAACAAAGTCATCAGCAACGAAAAATTTGGACTAAAAGAGTCAAAGTTTAACATTCCCGAATTGTCAGAAAGCGGTACAATGGTTGAATGCTGCAAACCCCAAATTAATAATGGCACTGTCGCAACTAAACCCGTAAACGGGCCGGCAATACTGATATCAAATAAAGCTCGGCGGTGCGGAATTGGACTCCGCATTTGAATGAAAGCGCCCAAAGTTCCCAAGAAAAACGGAATCGGAATAAAATAAGGCAAAGTCGTGCGAATTTTATAAAATTTGGCAGCTAAATAGTGTCCTGATTCGTGAAATGCCAAAATTGTAATTAGAGCAAGCGAGTAAGGCAATCCCCGGAGCAACATTGACGGGTTAGACTGCAAAACTTTTTCAGTAACTCCGGCAATTTGTGAACCCACAATCGTAGTCGTAAACACGGCGATTAGCAGCAAGGCTAAGGCGAAAAAGGGTCTGGTTACAGGTGCGGTTTTGACGGGAGTTTCTGCTGATTGGCGGCTGGGGTTGGGAACTAGGGCAAAAAAAGGTTGACCGCTCAAGCTGTTTTGAAATATGACTAAAAAACGATCGCCAAAATGCTGCTCGACATTCTCCCGAATCGCTTGATAAGCGGCCTCCGGGTTCGTTCGCAACTGTCCGCGACAGATGACAGCCTGGGGGCGAAATTCCAAATCCCGCAAAAAGTAAATTGACCAAGGAAAACAATCGCGCAAACTCGCTTCTTCCGCTGAATCGATCGGGCGCAGGGGCGGTTTTGGCTTTGCAGTTTCGCTCCCCGAGTCTGCTAATATCTCAGGAGTCGATCGGGTAATTTCCTTGCGGCCCAACTGCACCAAAAACCAGTACAACACAGGGCAAACCACAAAAGGTATAATTATCAATTCCGGCGGTGCTGTTTTTTTTGCGCCGTTAACTAAAACCCAACCGCTCCAAATCAGCGCCGGGGCCATCATTACCAGCCACAGCAGCCATACCGGAGTTCGCGTGATGCGGCTGATGCTGCTCTGCAACAAGTAGTAAGATATCCAACCCAATACGAGCAACCATAGTAAAAAAAACATAATATTTATTCCAGTCCTTCTTTATACTTCCTTGAAACAACAGAGTTCAGTCTCCAAACAGCCCCGGCTGGTGCTGGCAAATATTTTTGCTTTCGCGCCTAACCGGGATACCCTGGGTGCGACAGCCTATTTCATTGTAGAAAACGAATCGAACATCTTAGTGGATTGTCCCCCTTGGGATGAGATTAACCAAACCTTTTTGCAGGAATGCGGCGGTGTGCGGCTGCTGTTTCTCACCCACCGCGGCGCTATCGCCAAGGCGCGGGAGATTCAGGAAGCCACGGGGTGCGATATCCTGATTCAGGAGCAGGAAGCTTATTTGCTTCCGGGATTGCGGGTGACGGTTTTTGAGCGAGAATTTACTTTGAGCGATCGAATAAAAGCATTTTGGACTCCCGGTCACTCTCCGGGTTCCTCTTGTCTTTATGATAGTGGCAGCGGTGGAGTCCTGTTTTCCGGCAGACACTTGCTCCCCAACCGCGAAGGCGCTCCAGTACCCATTCGGACGGCAAAAACTTTTCACTGGCCCAGACAAATTAACAGCGTGAAGTCAATTATCGATCGATTTTCGCCTTCGACTTTACAGTATATTTGCCCCGCTGCAAATACTGGTTTTTTGCGGAGAAAAGGATCTATCGATCGAGCTTTTGAGCAATTAACCAATCTGGATTTAACCGTTTGTTTGGAGTCCCAACCAGAACTCTAAAGGTATGGTGCGCGGCCAGATGCGGCGGTTGAAACCGCTTCTTTTCAAACTTGCACCCGCAGGCGTGCGAGTTGAAGAAGATACAGATGCTCCCGTCCGCTTGACATGGACGAAAGTTTGACTTTTTAGCGGTTTCAACCGCCGTATTATCTATGGAAAAAACCGAAAAACAAAAAATGCTCGCCGGCGAATTGTATTTAGCTGCTGACGAGCAATTAATTGCCGAACGCCAGCGAGCCCGCCGCCTCGCTAGAACTTACAATTCTACCCGCGAAGACGAACCAGACAAACGGTTAGAAATTCTCGCCGAATTGTTCGGTGCTTTCGGCCCAAAAGTCGAAATCGAGCCGCCTTTTTACTGCGACTACGGCAGCAATATTTATGCTGGAAACGGATTGTACATGAATTTTGGCTGCGTGATTCTCGACTGCAATCGAGTTAATATTGGCGAAAATTTGCTGTGCGGCCCCAACGTGCAAATTTACACCGCTTTGCACCCCACAGACCCGGAAATTAGACTTTCTGGCCGCGAACTCGCCGCAGAAATTAATATTGGCAATAATGTTTGGATTGGTGGCGGCAGTATTATTTGTCCGGGAGTGACTGTGGGCGACAATAGCACGATCGGCGCTGGTAGCGTTGTTGTCAAAGATATTCCCGCAAACGTCGTGGCTGCGGGGAATCCTTGCCGCATCATCCGGCATTTATAGCGGTTCGTGCGAAAAATGAGGTATTGACCGATCGCTCCCTCAATCCCTCAATCCCTCAATCTAAAATTTAAAATCTAAAATCTAAAATCTAAAATCGACTGACTTCTCACCTTTTTGATAAAGGCTATAGCTAGATGTGGTACGATCGACTCACAGGCGCGATCGGCTCTTTGGAGCTTCACACAACAATTTTAGAGATTAGAACCGCCAGTTTGAGATTTTTCAGATAAAATCCCCCGGAAAAATCCGTGGCAAAAATCTCAAATCTCTAATCTCAAATCGCTTAATTTCTCCCTCCCGGTTTCCCCACTACCAAGCTTTTCTTATGACGACTGCAACAGTTTATCCCACCGCTCCCGATCTCTGCACCGACGACTACATCGCAGTGGGCTTGGCCACCTGCTTCATCAAAGAAGAAGGCGAAGTTCATCAAGTAAAAATCATCGAAGCTATCCCCTCAGCAGCTTTGGAAGCAATTGTCAAGGGCATTCCCACATCTTATGAAATGGCTTGGGGCACGACTTTAGGAACGGTGCTGGAGGGCGACTCACCCAAAAGGCTGCCGGAATTCCCCCCCGAAGCTCAGTTTAGCGACGAATTCGGCTTTCGGGCGATCGCCGCAGCCCGCACTTACAAAATCCGCCCCGAAGCTCAAGTTCACATTCCGTCAGGAACAGCTCGCAACGACTTTAGTTATTCCTTAGAACGCAAAAGAGTCCTCAATTCCGAGCGCATTATTCGCACTGAAGATAATGTGAAACAGCACGAACACACTCACAAGGTTCTTTAAAGAAATCGCCCAACTGCGGCAATTTAGCACCGAAAATAGTTTTTAGTTTTGAGATGTGAATTAAATATTTAACACATTTTTGGTTCATTAATAACTCAAAACTTTTAATGTTTTATTAAAAAAAACGCCAAACACATGGGAGCATCTCATTTTTGGAAAAATCATTTTTTTGCTTGAGTGCGAGCGTCCCCGCTCGCGATTATAATACTCGCGAGCGGGGACGCTCGCACTACTACAAATACAAAACTGAGATGCTCCCAAACACATTAACGTAGGGTGCGTCCGGGCGCGTACCTTACTAAATCAAGATTTTCTTAAGAAAAACGCTAAATTTCAACCTAGAGCGTGCAGTACGCGCTTTACATAACTTTTAACAAGACTTAACACAACAATTAAGGAAGGAAAATTTAATAACTAAAACACCTTCTAAAGTCCTCTCTGGTATAAGCTGGGACGTCAAAGTAGGCTCATCCTCGCCTATGGGCCCTGCTTTCGCTCGAACTGGTAACAAGCAAAAGCCCGATCGCTCAAAAGCTTGCTATGTAATACTTCTTCCTCCTTCCTGATGACTGATGGCTGATGACTAATGACCACCATTCGACTTGCTTCGGCTACGCTCAGCACAAGTCGCGAGCGGGCAAGATGACTAATGACTAATGACTAATGGCTAATGACTGAGGAATGCAAGTCATGATTTTTGCGGACTGAAGTCCGCACTACAAACCTAATTCTACATTGTTAACTAAACTTTACAGGAGAGGATTAGGGGAATAATAAAGGTGCGAGTACAGCAAACAACCAACCTCCCATTACCACGATTTCCACAACTATTAATAGAATATTTTTGTTCATTTTCAAATTAAGAGCGATCGACAAAAGAGCGAATTTTGCGCCACCAAACAGCAGGCGAATCCTCCCGGCGGTACGCAGTATCAAACATCGACAAAATTAGCGGTAAACCCCCCACTTTTGCACTCATCAACAAGTGCATTAACAGACAAAAAACTAATACCACCCAACCAGAAAGGTGCAGATAATACCAAACTTGCGTCAAATCCCCCGCCGGTAGCCATTCTTCCTTAACCATACTCCCAGAGACGATCGCCAAAGTCAGCGCTAACAACATTAAAGTATTTACAATCCGGTGCAAACTGTACCACCAAATCGGTTTTCCCAACTGCGCCAGCTTCCCAAAAGAATCAGGCTGCACCAAGCGTTGTTGACCTGCGTGGAAACTGTACAATGCAAAAGCCGGCATGACTCCTAACAGCAACAACTTGCCGAAAGTGCCGTGAATCCCGATTATATCTGCAATTGGAGGCACGGGCACTTTACCAAACCGCCCGTCATAGGTGTTGTACACCAAAAATGCCGTCAAAATTGCTAAAAGCGCGATCGCACCATTAAGCCCGTGCAGTAATCTCAGCAGCAATGGCTGGTAAGGTTTAGATGGCGGCATTTTCAACTCTAGTACCTAAAAACTCTTCATCCTACATTACAGCTAATCCCGGCATTTTTCAAGCAAGCAAATTGTGAAATAAATGTGATTAAAACATGAATCGATTATGATAAATTCGTTATTTTATTAAAGTTTAGTGTAAAGTGAAACAATCGAAGAGAATACTTTACTTATAACATCTCACAGTTAACAAAAATGGATGCAGCGACTACCGTATTTCTTTCCTTGGGACTAGCAGCCGATGCTTTTGCTGTGGCTATTTCTAGCGGTTTAGCAATCAAACACATGAAGCTCAATAAAGCTTTAAAAATAGCCTTATTTTTCGGCTGTTTTCAAGCTTTGATGCCCGTAATCGGATGGTTGGCAGGTCTGAGTTTTAGTTCTTTGATAACACCGATCGACCATTGGATAGCTTTTGGGCTTTTGAGTTTCATTGGCGGTAAAATGATTTACGAAGCGCTGCAAAGTGAAGAATGCGAGAAAAAGTTTAATCCCTTAGATACGGGGACTTTGATAACGCTGTCGGTGGCGACGAGCATCGATGCCCTCGCCGTTGGAGTCGGATTTGCTGTCTTGAAAGATTCTATTGCCCAGGCAGTGACTGCGATCGGACTTATTACTTTCTTTTTAGCTTTGGCCGGGGTGTTTATTGGACACAAATGCGGCAACTTGTTTGCTAATAAAATTGAGATGTTGGGCGGAGCAATTTTGATTTTTATTGGCAGTAGAATCTTGTTTCTGCACTTAACAGAAGTGACAATAGTGATAGGGCAGTAGTCATTAGTCAGTAGTCATCTTGCCCGCTCGCGAAGTCGAAGGGTGGTCATTTTAGCCTGAGCGAAGCCGAAGGCTAGTCATTAGTCATTTTCCAAAATTTAACTTCCCAATTTCCAATTCCCAATTCCCAATTCCCAATTCCCAATTTCCAATTCCCAATTACTTTTTTTCAATTCCCAATTCACCAAAGATGGTATAACAGAAATATTGCGTTAAAGGATAAAAATTCCGTGCTGAAACTTTACGGCGGAGCCCGCAGCAGGGCCTCAATTGTCCAGTGGTATCTCGAAGAAATAGCGGTTCCCTACGAATTCGTCATGCTGGATATGCAGGCAGGGGAACACTTGCAGCCAGAGTTTTTGGAAATTAACCCGATCGGCAAAGTACCGGCAATTGTGGACGGAAATTTTAAACTTTGGGAATCCGGCGCAATTTTGCTGTATTTAGCTCAAAAATACGGTAAAATGCCCGAAAGTATCGAGCAGCAAGCCGAAATCGTGCAGTGGGTCATCTTTGCTAACGCCACCCTCGGCCCGGGAATATTTGTTGAAGCTAGTCGCGATCGCGAAACCCCGAAAATGTTAGAACCGTTAAATCGCATATTCGAGAAACAGCAGTTTTTAATGGGCGCTGAATTCGGTGTCGCTGACGCTGCTGTCGGGTCAATGTTGGCCTACATCCCGATGATGCTAAAACTTGACCTCAGCCCTTATCCGGCTGTTTTAGATTACATGAAGCGGATTTCCGAAAGACCGGCATTCAAAAAGGCGATCGGCGGGAGTTGAAAGAAGTTCGGCAACGGATTTTTTAACGGATGTAATGGAAATACGACTGGTGCGCTGGGAATCAAGAAACCGGGTTTTTCGCCGACATTCAGGGTTTTAATCAAGTATTTCGCAAAAAACCCGGTTTCTGGCCACCCATGCGTCTAGGACAAAGAAACCGGGTTTTTCATCGAGATTCAGGGTTTTAATCGAGTATTTCGCCAAAAACCCGGTTTCTGGCCACCAAGTCCGAGAAGAGAAAGAAGAACGAAACAAAAATTAACACATAAAATCAGGGGCAATTGGTGAACTGCCCCTGATTTTTAATGCAATTAACCTTATCTGAACCCGACAGCCGCTTGCCAGACAAAAGCCAGCAGCAAGAAAAACACGGGAATGACTGGCAAAACATTAACCAAAGGGTCAAAGATTGCATAAGCCTCGGGCAGTTTAGCCAACAGTAATGCAGCTTCCATGAATCAACCTACCTATCCAACACAATTCTAATAATTGTCGCATATCTTCACCCAAGGCAATCACGATCGATCGACACTCGGTGTCAGCCAGTGGGCAAACTCTTCGGTAAATCGATCGGCCAAAATCGCCTCCCGCATCCTCCCAGTAAAGCGAATCAACTCCGTGACGTTGTGCAGCGCCAGCAAAGTATAGCTGAGTGCTTCCTTAGCCCGCGCCAAATGCGCCAAATAAGCCCGACTGAATTTTTGGCAGGTATAGCAAGGACAAGACTCATCTAGGGGAGCAAAATCCTCCCGAAACCGAGCATTTTTCAAATTCCAGCGTTCCCCGCGCACAAAAGCCGTCCCGTGGCGGCCCAGCCGAGTTGGAATCACGCAGTCAAACATATCTACGCCACTAGCCACAGCCAGCGCCATTTCCCGATAGGTGCCAATCCCCATCAAATAACGAGGTTTATTTGCCGGCAACAGGGGCGCAGTAACTCTCACAATCTCTGCGATCAAATCCCCCGATTCCCCGACGCTAACCCCGCCGATCGCATAACCGGGCAAATCTAAGTCTACCAACTGGTTCGCCGCGCGCGATCGCAAATCAGGGAAAACACCCCCCTGCACGATGCCGAACAAAGCTTGATCCGGGCGCGAGTGAGCCTGCATACAGCGCTGCAGCCAGCGGTAAGTGCGATTTGTTGCCGCCTCCACCTCGTCCCGTGTAGCGGGGTAAGGCGGACACTCATCAAAGGCCATAATCACGTCAGCGCCTAACTCGTTCTGAATCTCGATCGACTTTTCAGGCGTTAAATTAATGATGCGGCCGTCGCGGGGAGCTCGAAAAGTCACCCCATTCTCCGAAATAGTCCGCATTTGGCTCAAGCTAAACACCTGAAAACCGCCCGAATCCGTCAGAATCGGGCCCGGCCAAGCCATAAATTTGTGCAATCCGCCAGCGCCGGCGACAATCCGTTCCCCCGGCTGCAAGTGCAAATGATAAGTATTCGCCAAAACCATTTGAGAACCTGCGTCCTCAAGATGTGCTGGTGTCAAAGTTTTGACATTAGCCAGAGTCCCCACGGGCATAAATTTAGGCGTTTCCACAACACCGTGGGGAGTGCTAAAAACCCCTGCACGTGCTTGGGTATGGCTGCAGTTAGCCTTACATTTAAAAGAAAATCTCCCGTTGTCTTCAGTCATTAGTCTCCGTCGATCGTTAACCGCTACTGGGCAGTCGTTGTTACCTAACCTATTCTTATGGAGATTGAGACAAAAAACCCATGACGGGGCCCAAAAAACCGAGACCAGCCCGGACTCCTCTCATAGATGCCCAAAAATTTTAGACTTTTGTTTAATCTCTCAGATTCATCTTTCGATTAAATCTACAATCTAAAATCTAAAATCTAAAATCGACTGGGCTCAAAAAAAACGAGACCAGCCCCGACTCCTGTCATAGATGGCCAAAAATTTTAGACCAAAATTTAATCTCCCAGATTCATCTTTCGAGTAAATCTAAAATCTAAAATCTAAAATCTAAAATCTAAAATCTAAAATCGACTGACTGGTGATTAAAACGGAGAATCATCCTCATCCAATTGCAGATCCCAGTTCCCTGAGAGTACCTGATCTACAACCGCATCCAAAGCCGCAGCATCCAAATTCCGGGAGACTTGCTCTTGCAAAGGATTGGAGAGGGGAATTAAACGCAACTGTCTTCCGTCTTGAATCAGGTCAAAATAAGCACCCTCATCAGGGGACTGTTTCAGTTCCAGGTAATCAAAACTACACACGTTCAAATAAAGCGCGTGGTTGGCAATCAGGGTAGACCGATGGGGGTTGGCGAAGACTTCGAGCACGTACCCTTCGCCTTCGCTGTAAATCTTGCCATCTTGGATGTGAAGGTAGCGGACACGTCCTAAATCAAACAGCAATCTTTTGATATCGCGCTGGTTGACGACAATGCCTGTATCGATGATGCAAGGAGCAACTACCCTGTTATTCGATTGGTCGTGACTCATGGAGCAAAAGCCTCTGTTGTAGTATGTTCCCGTTTTGGAAATCAGGGAGTTAGCTAGAATTCTTGGGAAGGGAAACGCGGATCTTCAGTTTAGTCATTTTAGATAGGGAGCTTCGGGAGCGCTGCCGGCAGAGGTTTTCCGGGGAAAATTGCTCGGACAGGAGGAATGCCCGATCCAAAGGACTAGGGTGTTACAGTTCCAATTCTGGCACAAGCTAATGGATTGACAAGTGCATACAAGATGAAAAAATTCTATCTTATGGTGGATGATAAATTGGTTCGCTCTACGATCGACTTTTTCCGGAATCAAGGCGCTGCAATGGCAGCCGCAGTCGCGTTTTATACTTGTTTGCCGGTGCCAGTGTCTTGGACTTTGGAGTTTCGGGGCATTGCTCGCTTGGCTCCGGCGATCGGGCTGTCGATCGGCGGGATGCTGGGACTGGCAGATATTGGGTTGCAGTTGTTGGGTATGCCTGCTCTGACTCGATCGGCCTTGGTGGTAGTTTTGGGCATCGCCATCACTGGCGGGCTGCACCTAGACGGGGCAATGGACGCGGCGGACGGGCTGGCTGTCCCCGACCCAGTGCGCCGGCTGGAAGTGATGCGGGATAGCGTTACAGGGGCTTTTGGGGCGATGGCTGCGATCGCGATCGTCCTGCTGAAAACTGCGGCTCTTTCGGACTTGAATCACTATCGGTGGCTGGCTTTGATGGGTGTGGCGGGTTGGGGGAGGTGGGGCCAACTGGTGGCGATCGCCCGCTATCCCTATCTCCGCGCAGAGGGTAAGGGAGCTTTTCATAAAGAATCGATTTATTCACCTTTTGATTTTATCCCAGGAGTTCTGTTGTTGGTGAGTTTGAGCGTGCTGCAAGTTGTCTTGGAGGGCGATCGGTGGCTGTTGGCGGTGGGGATGGCTTTGGGGGGAAGTGCGATCGGAATTTTTGCCGGAGCCTGGTTTAACCACCGTTTGGGTGGCCACACGGGCGATACTTACGGTGCCGTAGTTGAGTGGACGGAGGCTTTGTTGCTGTGTCTTTTGGCAGCATTGGAAGGTTAAACAGTTGACAGTTGACAGCGAGTTTTTAGCATGGAGATTTAAACAATTAATATCAAATCCGGTAGCATCGGAATTGTAAAATCGAGTCATATAAAATCCACGCTTCATAGTCCTGTATTCATCTCTCTCTAATCTTCCTCTGTGTTCTCAGCGCCCTCTGTGGTTAAATCATTCCGATGCAACCGGAAACGATTTGATAGTGGATAGTTCACAGCGAAAATTAGATCTGGGTTTTTGCTGTGAACTATCAACTGTCAATTGTCCAATGTTAACCTTGAGCGCGATCGACCGCAGCCTGCAATTTTTCCCCCAGTATCCGAACGTGCGGCTCTTTTAACATCCCCAAATGGTCGCTAGGGATATCGTGAATCTCTATTCCTCCAGTAATTACCTCGCCCCAACCCAATTCGCGATCGGCACCAAACAAGATGGCACTCTCAACCGCTTTGAAGATAGTCGCTTTACCCAAATAAACTCCCGCTGTGTAATGTCTCAGTGCTTCATTATTTAAATCAGAATGAGATAAGTTTTCCGCATAAATCGGCAGCGGACGGCCCATCGCTTCGTAAAACTTAGAAGAAATCCTCCATGCTTGATCGGTAATATTTTCGACTTTTCCTGCCAGATTGCTCTGAGCTTTCCGCAAAAATAGACCAGGCGTGAGGTGTAAAACTTTCATCGCGCGTTGACTGCGTTTTATTTGATGCAAATGTTTAAAAACATCCGGGCCGTAGGTATCCAACAATCCCAGCAAAGCTACCTTTTGACCTTTGGCATCGAGCTGTCTGGCCATCTCAAAAGCTACTGTCCCGCCAAAAGATACTCCTAACAGAAAATAAGGCCCGTGCGGCTGAAAATTTTGCATTTCTTTGATGTAATAAGCTGCCAATTCCTCAACTCGATTTGGGGGAGCCAGTTTTTTGTCCATAATCTGGGTAGACAATCCCAAAATAGCCTGCGATTGCTCCAAATGATTCAGCAAAGGACGGTAAAATTCCAATCCCCTGCCGAGTACGTGAATGCAGAACAGAGGCGGTTTGTAACTTCCGGTTCCCGGTTGAATCACTACCATTGACGGAGACGGTGAAGACCATTCCGGTTCGCGGAGAATATCAGCCAATTGCTCAACGGTTGGCGATTGAAAAATAACAGAAAGCGGCAGATTTTTGCCGAATATTTTTTCAATCTCAGCTAACAAACGCGCCGCTAACAGCGAATGTCCTCCTATCTCGAAGAAATTGTCCCTGATGCCAACTGAATTGATGCCTAAAACTTGTTCCCAAATTTGCGTCACTTGGAGTTCTAATTGGTCGCGGGGGGCAACAGCAATTGTTTCATCAGGTGCAACGCTGGCAGATTGCCACTTTTGAGTTGCCAAAGCGCGACGGTCAACTTTCCCGTTGGGGTTCAAGGGCAAAGCGTCGAGGAACACAAATCCAGCCGGTATCATGTAGTCTGGCAGTCTTTTTTGCAGGAAACTTCGCAGGGTATTGGCGGCGAGAATTTGACCTGGGCGGGCAACTGCATAAGCTGCGAGACATTTATTGCCCGAAGCATCTAACTGAACTGCCACAGCCACTTGACTCACATCTTGATGTCCGGCGAGTACCGCCTCAATTTCTCCTATTTCAATGCGGAAACCACGAATTTTTACTTGATTGTCAATGCGTCCCAAATACTCGATGTTGCCATCGGGCAGATAGCGGGCTAAATCTCCTGTTTTGTAAAGGTGATTTGAAGAAGGAAGAAGGAAGAAGGAAGAAGGAAGAAGGCTTGAAACCGATCGCTCTTCGGCATTTTTCCATCCATCTTCTTGGTTGGCGATCAAAGGATTGGGAATGAATCTTTCGGCTGTCAACTCCGGGCGGTTGAGGTAGCCTCTGGCCAAGCCTGCACCGCCTGCATACAACTCACCCGGAACGCCGATCGGCACTGGCTGCAAATGGCGATCGAGTATTTGACACTCTCAGGGTTAAAACCACTGAGATTCTTAATTCAGCGACTGACCTTTAAATGTTGCGTCCTTTCGGCAATACTCAAACTTTTTAACCGTAGAAACCTACCAATTAACGAGCCTGATTCG
>Ga0335395_10000706_pt1 | contig 20982 bp, 17 predicted proteins | sample MAT02_FD_205744 | JGI IMG/M metagenome (GOLD analysis project Ga0335395, IMG submission 205744) | Freshwater microbial communities from Lake Fryxell liftoff mats and glacier meltwater in Antarctica - MAT-02 (spades assembly) (version 2) ...
GTTAATATACAAAAAATTACTGAAAGTTCCATAAGCAGTTTCGCACAAAATTTACATAAATGGCACACCTAGTAGGGGCGCAAGGCTTTGCGCCCTCTTTCAAATATCAAGGCTTTGCGCCCTCTTTTAAATATCAAGGCTTTGCGCCCTCTTTCAAACAAATTTTGCGACCCTTTCAAATATGGTTATACCTCCATCCCTAAAAACCCTAGTCAGTCAGCCTCAGAAACCACCCCTTTTCTTAAGTCTGTGGACAGGAATTACTTATCTATTTCTTTATCTGCCTATATTTGTCTTAATTGTCTTGAGTTTTAACAACTCCCCAATTCTGTCATTGCCTTGGCGGGGTATGACCGGGAAATGGTATAGCCTTGCCTTCAGCGATCGATCCCTGATGGAATCCCTAGCTAATTCCCTGCAAGTCGCTACGGCCGCTACCCTATTAGCTACTGGATTTGGCCTACTCACAGCTTGGGCTATCTATCGCTACCAATTCTTGGGGAGAAATGCCCTACGAATTGCTGTTAATCTACCCATTCTCCTGCCGGGAGTCGTCACTGGGGTAGCAATGTTAGCTTATTTTTCTAGTCTAGATTTGCCTCTATCTCTACTAACCGTGATCTTAGGGCATGGAGTATTTGGGTTGCCTGTAGCTATGGGTTCGATATTAGCTAGATTAACCCAGTTTCCCGTGAGCTTAGAAGAGGCTGCGGCTGATCTCGGAGCAAAACCGGGGCGGGTATTTCGGGATATTATCCTACCCTACATTAGGAGTGCGGTAATTTCTGGGGCTTTGTTAGCTTTTACTTTGTCCTTCGATGAAGTGATCGTCACCATCTTTCTCACCGGGCGAGATAATACCCTACCCCTAGAAATTTGGGCTAGACTCCGCACAGATATTACTCCCGAAATTGCAGCGGCAGCAACTTTGGTACTATTAGGTAGCTCTGTATTCATTTTGCTAAACCAACTGGTGGCAAAACGTGACTATTGAGGGAGAAAATATTCATCTATCAAGTATTCATTATTATTATTTCTTATGGGCATCGTTACTTTAGAAAATGTTAGTAAAATTTATCCTGCCAATCAAGGGCATGTCTACGCAGTCCGGGATATAAATTTAGATATTCAAGCTGGAGAATTTTATTCTCTTCTTGGCTCTAGTGGGTCAGGAAAAACCACTACTCTACGCTTGTTGGGGGGGTTTGAAATTCCTGAACAGGGACGGATATTAATTGCCGATCGAGATGTTACTCAACAACCACCACACCAGCGAAATGTGCATACAGTTTTTCAAAAATATGCCCTATTTCCCCATATGAGTGTGATGGAGAATATTGCCTATCCTCTGACCGTAGCCGGAGTAATAAAAGAAGAAATTGCTCAGAGAGTTGAGGAAGCGATCGCTACTTTTAGATTAGAAGGTTTGACTGATAGAAAACCCAACCAATTATCGGGGGGGCAACAACAACGGGTAGCCTTGGCTAGGGCTTTAATCGATCGCCCCAAGGTTTTATTACTAGATGAACCCCTCTCGGCCCTTGATGCTAAAATTAGGGAGGAGGTGCGTCAAGAACTACGGGAACTTCAGAAGCGCACTCAAATTACTTTTATCTATGTCACCCATGATCAAGAAGAGGCCATGGCCTTAAGCGATCGAATTGCCGTGATGCACGATGGGAAGGTAGAGCAAGTGGGGACTCCCAGCGAAATTTATAATCAGCCAGCCAGCCTATTTGTAGCCAAATTTATTGGTAAAGCTAATCTATTAAAGGGCAAAGTAATTAATAGTAGTACTGTAGATATTAATGGTTATTTATTAGATATTCAAGGAAGCTTTAGAAATCAAGAACATAAGCTAGTCAGCGGTAATGAAGTAACAGTCATGATCCGCCCTGAGAGACTCCAAATTAATCCTCGAACCCTCAGAGATCAAGAAATTACTGGTAAGATTATTAATTGTACTTATATTGGTCAGACAAGGGAATATCAAGTTAGTACTTCTATGGGAGTTTTAAATATTACTAAACTATCTACAGGTACTGATTATGCGATCGATAGTACTGTAGAAATTTCTTGGAGTACCGAAGATTGTGTTATTTTATAAGTTTTAAAAATTAGGGTGTGCCGCACATCGTGCGGCACACCGTAACCAAAAGAATAGGTAAGCTCTATGCAATTTGCTCCCCTTTATCCTCTACTATATAAAATTCTCAAACCTTCTTTTCCTAGTTGTCTCTGGTCTGGCAGGGGAGAATCAAGATTACAACCCAATGTCAAAGCGATCGCCCTGACCTTTGATGATGGCCCCCATCCAGAACATACCCCCCGGTTATTAGACGTGCTAGATGAGTATGGGATTATTGCCAGTTTTTTCTGGCTAGGAGTTTGTGTCGAAAGGTATGGAGCGATCGCCCAAGAAGTGGTGAAACGGGGACACTGGATTGGGCTTCATGGCTACGACCATCGCAACTTTCCCACCCTAAGTAGCCAAGAACTGCGATCGAGCCTCCAGAAAACCCAAGAAATTATTAGCAACACCTGCGGCATTTCCCCAGCCCAAATTATTGATGTTCGTCCCCCTAATGGCCTGTTCACCCCCAAAACCCTCCAGCTACTACACCAATGGCAGTACCGCCCAGTCATGTGGAGTGTAGTTCCTGAAGATTGGACAAGACCGGGAATTGTGAAAGTTGCCCAAAGAGTAATGGCTCAAACTACGCCCGGCTCTTTAATTGTGCTTCATGATGGCCATTATGGTGGCATAGATTGTGCTGCTAGTACGAAAATAATTATTCCCCAACTCCTAGATCAGGGTTATCAATTTCTGACAGTAGATCAACTATGGCAGCAGAAATAACTACATTTTTTTGAGAATAGTACACTAGACCTCTTGCGTGAATCATGACCCTCACCCTAAATCCCTCTCCCAAGTGGGTAGAGGGACTTTGAAACTTCAATTATTTCCGGCTCCCCTTCTCCTGCTCTGGGAGAAGGGGCTGGGGGATGAGGGTTTTTTCTATTCATGCAAGAGGTCTACTGGCTTCAGCGACGCACGATTGATTTATTCTCCTCCTAAAAATAAACTCAAGAAAAAAGTTTAGAGAATTTCTCTCCTATTTGAAAAATCTTTGCTACCTTAGAAGGTGAAGGTGATAGTCGTCACACAACATTTGTACTAATATCTGAAATAACTAGGTATTATAGCAATCTTGAATAGATGAAACACAATCCTCCCCGTAGGCTAAAATCATCCACCCCAAGTGTTTGTGAACTGTTCAGAAAGTGTTGAAGAAGTATCGAAGAATTATTTAACTATAGCAATCTCAATAAAAATCTTTTGATAGATTGATGACCCTGCCTAAGGATTAGCTCAATCTGTTAATGATTCCCAAATCAGTGGCGATCGCTGAATATATTGTTATGGAAAGTTAAAGAAGATACTTAATTACAAGCATCTTTTGTAATTTTTTGGTAAAGCCTTAGTAAAAATTGCTTAAACATCGTGCATTTTTTGTGAGAAAGGCTACAATCGTAAGGGTTTTGCTTCCAACCAGAACTTTAGCCTAATTGGTTAAACTCAATACTAAACCTAGTTATCAGGAGCCTGATGGCAGTACTATCGGTAAATTTAAGTTGAGTATCAGGGAAAAGTGCTGGTTTAATTGAGACCTGAAGCGCAGTCAAATCATCTACTAATAATTAATGTGAAGAACCATCTAGGAGAAATCATGGCTCAGGCTACAAACGAATTAACTCTTACAGATATTGCTGATCCTGCTGAACTACTCTTGCTTGACGAGGATAGTCCAGATGACCTATTGGAACCTGCTTTAGATGAGGATGAGGAGAAGCCTGAGAAAGTCCGGGCGGCGGCTACCCGTCGTCGGGCTGCTACCCAAACTAAGAAAAAACACTATACAGAAGATTCTATTCGTCTTTATTTACAAGAAATTGGGCGGATTAGATTACTCAGAGCAGATGAAGAAATTGAACTAGCCCGGAAAATTGCAGATCTTTTGGAATTAGAGCGCCTCCGGGAACAACTTGTTGATCAACTAGACCGGGAGCCCCAAGATATTGAATGGGCGGAGGAAGTTCTCTATAGCCAATTAGAAGGGGCGATCGATCTTCATAAACGTCAAGTTAAATTAGCTAAGGTAGTTCAAGATCAGTTACCCCAAATCCAAGCCAAATATCTTACCAATCAAACTAATAAATCTCTCAGTCTTTCCTATAGCTGCTATTTACGCTTACTAGAAGTTTTAGTGCCTAGCTTACAGAAGCTCAAGGAATCTACAGAAAAAGAATGGCTTAAGGAAGTTAGTAAGCAGTTTCCTGCGTTCCGGCATCGTTTATTTATCGGTCGTAGAGCTAAAGAAAAAATGGTGCAATCTAACTTGCGCTTAGTGGTTTCTATTGCCAAAAAATATATGAATCGGGGGCTTTCTTTTCAAGATTTAATTCAAGAAGGTAGCTTAGGTTTGATCAGAGCAGCCGAAAAGTTTGATCATGAAAAGGGTTATAAGTTTTCTACCTATGCTACTTGGTGGATTCGCCAAGCTATTACTAGGGCGATCGCTGATCAATCCCGAACCATTCGCCTACCTGTGCATCTCTATGAAACTATTTCTCGGATTAAGAAAACTACCAAGATTCTTTCTCAAGAAATGGGACGCAAACCCACAGAAGAAGAAATTGCCGATCGGATGGAAATGACGATCGAAAAGTTGCGATTTATTGCCAAATCTGCCCAGCTACCTATTTCTCTAGAAACTCCCATTGGTAAGGAAGAAGATTCCCGCTTGGGTGATTTTATCGAAGCGGATGGGGAAACTCCAGAAGATCAAGTTTCTAAGAATCTCTTACGGGAAGATCTAGAAACTGTGCTGAATAGCCTTAGCGCTAGGGAGAGAGATGTTTTAAGATTGCGCTATGGTTTAGATGATGGGCGGATGAAAACTCTAGAAGAAATTGGAACTATTTTCAATGTTACTAGAGAACGCATCCGGCAAATCGAAGCTAAAGCCCTCAGAAAGCTCCGTCATCCTAATCGGAATACAATTCTCAAGGAATATATTAGGTAAATAGACAGGACTTACGCAAATGCCATAGATTTAATAGGGGCGCAAGGCCTTGCGCCCCTACTGATGGCTGTTAACTCGCCTTTACTTGAGTTTCTTGCTTTTTCTGGGGCTTTTGGATGCCACTGAGGTTGCTGAAGAACATGGGGACAAATTTCTCCATAAACATTTTAGGATCATCTTTAACTACTCTTTGGGCTAGTTGGATTCTGGTCATTTGTAGAGCAGGGGCAATCAGGGTTTCCGGTAAGCGTTCCAAAAGGTATTGGGGTTGTTCCCAAATAGGCATTTCCTTGGCAACAGCGAGGAGATTGCTCAGACGGCGTAGTTCAGCCCCGGCCATGATATCCATCCCCGATTCAAAGGCGGCTTGCTCGATCGCTGCATACTTTCTTTTTGCCTGATTCACTTTCTGACGATGCTCTGGGCTGCGATCGGCAATTTTTCCTAACCAACGGTTGCCCCACCGCACATGACCAGTTTCTTCGGGCAGAATGCGCTCGATGGTTTCCCTAATTTTGATATTTTCTTCAGTTTGCGGCGCTTGTTTCAGGGCGTAGATATGGGCAGAGAAGTATTCACAACCCCGCTTTTCAGTAACATTAATCGCAGCTAAGGAAGAGATCATAAAATCATCCCAAGCCTTTTCTGGGGAAATATTTTCACTATCCAGAAGTCTTTCAAACTCATCAATATAGGAAGTGCCGGGAGGATTACCTACCGAGACTCCGATATCTACTAGTAAATCTGTAAGCCACATGGCATGACGGGCTTCATCAGCAATGTGATGGGAGAGGTCTTTCACTAGTTCTGGAGATTTACCATCGATCGACTCAATCAGGTTAGTTAAGTCTTTGCAACTGCGCTGTTCACTATAGCGGTAGCGGTTCAGGGTGATCATGTGAATATCTCTTTGTTGCACCACTTGGGTGAGGACATCACGAGCGCTCATGGCATTGTTTAGTTTGCGGGGGTAGGCGACTGTCATGGTTTTGGATTATTGCGTTTTGTAAAAATGTCCTTTTACTCTAGCGCATTTTCTTAGGCGGGGCTTAAGACAAGGTGAAAATAGCGATCGCTGGGTGACCAAGAGAACTAGGATGCAAGGATCGAGTATTAGATAAATTTATTTCCATTGATTCCCATGAAAATAGCGATCGTAAAAGAAACGACAGAAGGAGAACGGCGAGTAGCTTTGATTCCAGATACTGTGGCTCGGCTTGTGAAGCAGGGTTTTGAAGTTTGGGTAGAAAGGGGGGCTGGGGAAGGAGCATTCTTTCCAGATCAGGCTTACGTAGAAGCTGGGGCGGCGATCGCTACGGATACTGCGGCGATCTGGGGGGAAGCTGATATTGTCCTTAAGGTGGGCATTCCCAACCCCGAAGAAGTGGCTCAACTCTCTTCTGGGAAAGCTTTTATCAGTTTTTTGAGTCCTTTGGCTAATCCTCAACTCATTCAACAGTTGGCAACCCAAGGCGTAACGGCTTTTAGTATGGAACTGATTCCCCGTACCAGTCGTGCCCAAAGTATGGACGCTCTATCTTCCCAAGCTGGGGTCGCTGGTTATAAAGCGGTGTTATTAGCAGCAGCCGCATTACCCAAATTTTTCCCGATGTTAACTACTGCAGCAGGAACGATTAAACCAGCCAAGGTTTTTGTCTTGGGGGCGGGGGTGGCCGGGTTGCAAGCGATCGCTACCTCTCGCCGTTTAGGGGCTGTGATCGAGGCTTTTGATATCCGGCCAGCAGTTAAGGAAGAAGTCCAAAGTTTGGGAGCAAAATTTGTCGAGATTATCCTAGAGGAAGAAACCGTTGCTGCCGGGGGCTATGCCAAGGAAATTTCGGAGAGGGCCAAAGCCAAAACCCAAGAAGTTCTCACGCAGCATGTCCGGGATGCAGACGTAGTAATTACTACCGCCCAAGTGCCGGGTAAAAAAGCGCCGATTCTGGTGACTGAGGCCATGATTGCCCAGATGAAACCGGGTTCTGTAGTTGTAGATTTGGCAGCAGATCAGGGGGGAAATTGCGAAGGTATCCAAGCTGGGAAATCTATCCAATTCCACGGCGTAACTATGATTGGTACGGTTAATTTACCCGCCGATATGCCCATTCATGCCAGCCAAATGTACTCAAAAAATATTGCAACTTTCTTGCAGTATTTAGTCAAAGATGGGCAGATAAATTTAGATTTTACTGATGACATTATTGGTGGGACTTGTGTTACCCATAATGGAGAAGTGCTGAATCAAAGAGTTAAGGATGCCCTGTTGGTTTCTAGCCATTGATCCCCCCTGCCCCTTCAAAAAGGGAGAGAATTAATTAAGTCTTCTTTCTTAAGGGATAAAACTAGATTAAAAGTCCCTCTTTTTTCTAGCATAGTGGTGTATTAGCACGGATTTAATATTAAACCCTTCTTTAATGAATTCTGTCAATATTTCTGATGCTAATTCTATTTTTGTTTTATATTTATCCCCTTCTTTTAGGGTTCTTTGTCTGATACAATATATTGCTTAAGTGGTTATTAAAAAATAAACCGATATTTTTAGAATTAAGAAATAAGAATTAAAAATAATCATAACTTAATGAAGAAAGTTTTTATTACTGGTGCAAGTGGTTGTATTGGCCATTATATTGTTGAAAATCTAATCGAGAATACTGACCATGAATTGTATTTATTGGTGAGAAATCCAGAGAAATTAGGTTTTGATTATCAAGCCCGTGAGGGCATTCATATTTTGCAGGGAGATTTATTACAAATTGCCCAGTATGCAGATTTATTGAAGACTATGAATGTGGCAATTTTGATTGCGGCGGCTTGGGGAGGAATTGAGGAAACTAGAGAAATTAATGTTACGAAAACTCACCAGTTAATGAATTTTTTGGATTTAGAAACTTGTGAACAGGTAATTTATTTTTCTACAGCAAGTATTTTAGATAAAAATAATCAACTTCTGGAGGCAGCAAGCAAAACTGGGCATAACTATATTCGGACTAAGTATGAGTGTTATCAAAGTTTAGGAGAATTGGCGATCGCCCCCAAAATTACCACAGTATTTCCAACTCTAGTATTTGGTGGGGAAGAGAAAAAACCCTACTCCCATATTTCCGGCGGGATTGGGGAAGTAGCAAATTATATTGACCTGATTAAATGGCTCAAAGCAGATGCCAGCTTTCACTTTCTCCATGCGAAAGATATTGCCCAAGTGGTGTGTTATTTAGTAGAGCATCCAGAATTAAATCAGCGCCAGGTTGTGTTAGGAACCCCGGTAATTACTGCCAATCAAGCTGTGGAAGAAGTGTGTGCTTATCTGGGGAAAAAAATCTACTTTCGGATTCCCTTAGAAGTGTGGATGGCAAATATTCTAATTACAGTATTTCGGATTGAAGTGGCAGACTGGGATGCTTTCTCGATCGAGTATCGCCACTTCACTTATAAAGACCCAGTAACTCCGGCTAATTTTGGCTTGCCCACCTATTGCCCTACTTTACCAGATGTCCTCAAGGCTAGTGGCATCAAGGGTGGTTAAATTAATTTGATTCAGGATAAAGGGCGCAAAACCTTGCGCCCCTACGACTCATTACATAATTGAGATGCTCCCAAATTCTAACCCACTAAGGATTTTGTCTCTGTGCCTATCACCTCAGGATTTGCCTCTGGGCTATTAGCTTCTGAAGGAGGAACTACCTGCCAGAATTTAGGTAAGTATTCATCCCAGTTAGACAGAATTTGCTTACCCTTATGGCTACCAGTCCGCTCCACAAAACCTTCAATGAGATCTTTTAGTTGTTGCTCTCCAGCAGGGGAAACTATCCGCTGAGTCTTCACAATCTCTCGATTGACCTTGGCACTAAAAGTACCCTCTTCATCAAGAAAATAAGCTATGCCTCCAGTCATTCCGGCTCCGATATTCCGTCCCGCCTTACCCAGAACTACGATCGCCCCCCCAGTCATATATTCACAACAATGGTCGCCCGCCCCTGTGATCACCGCCTTAGCTTGAGAATTACGGACTGCAAACCTTTCTCCAGCCTGACCATTGGCATACAGCACCCCACCGGTCGCCCCGTAAAGACAAGTATTCCCGACAATCACGTTAGCGGCGGCGGCATAGGTAGCTTCCTGAGGGGGAGTGATAATAATCTCACCCCCATGCATTCCTTTCCCTACATAGTCATTGGCCTCTCCTGTAAGATGTAAGGTCATCCCCGGTAGGTTAAAAGCTCCAAAACTCTGCCCTGCGGCTCCATGAAAATTCAGATTAATTTGTCCCGCAAAGCCAGTATTGCCGTATTGCTTGGCGATCGCCCCGGCAATTCTTGTACCCACCGTGCGGTCAGTATTAGCTATTTTCTCAGTTTTGGTGACAGTTCCCTGTTGGGCAATGGCTGCTTGCAGTTCGGTATCGGCCAAAAGTTGGTCATCCAAAACTTCCCCATTACTATGGACAGTTCCATGATGGAGCCAAGTCCGGTCATGTTTGGCATCGGGTAGTTGAGTCAGACAATTTAAATTTAAGGATTGGGTTTTAGTCAAATGTAGCCCCGTCCTCGATTGCAGGAGGTCTGCACGGCCGATAATATCTGAGAGCTGCCGGTAGCCCAACTTGGCCAAGATATGACGTACTTCTTCGGCAATAAAGTAGAAGAAATTTACAACATTTTCTGGCACTCCCTTAAACCTAGCTCGGAGTTCCTCCTTCTGGGAAGTTACCCCCACAGGACAATTATTGGTGTGGCAAATGCGGGCCATAATACAACCTTCGGCAATCATGGCGATCGTCCCAAAGCCATACTCTTCAGCCCCCATCAAGGCGGCCATGGCCACATCCCAGCCAGTCTTGAAGCCGCCATCAGCCCGGAGAATTACCCGATCGCGCAGTTGGTTTTCCATCAATACTCGATGCACTTCCGTTAGCCCCAGTTCCCAAGGACTGCCAGCGTGTTTAATGGAACTCAAGGGTGATGCTCCTGTACCGCCATCAAAGCCAGAAATTTGGATCACATCGGCGTTAGCCTTGGCCACCCCGGCAGCGATCGTCCCAATCCCAATTTCGGCCACGAGTTTAACAGAAACCCTAGCTTGGGGATTAATCTGATGCAGATCAAAAATTAGCTGTGCCAAATCTTCGATCGAATAAATATCATGGTGAGGCGGCGGCGAGATGAGGGAAACTCCGGGCTTAGATCTTCTTAAAAGGGCAATATAAGCACTAACTTTGGGTCCTGGTAGTTGTCCTCCTTCCCCCGGTTTAGCTCCTTGGGCAATTTTAATCTCAATTTGCTGGGCATTCATCAGGTATTCTGGTGTCACCCCAAATCTGCCGGAAGCTACCTGTTTGATGGCTGAACTAGCAGTATCTCCATTACGCAGACCATGTAAGTGGGGCAAGATTTGCGCCGATCGCCCCGTCGCATCCACATCATCAATGACTTTGTAGCGTACCGGGTCTTCTCCCCCTTCTCCAGAGTTGGATTTGCCACCAATGCGGTTCATGGCGATCGCCAATACCTCGTGGGCCTCACGGGATAAAGCCCCCAAGGACATGCCTCCGGTGCAGAATCGTTTCACAATACTGGTGATGGATTCCACTTCCTCTAGGGGGATAGGAGAGCGATCGCTCTGAAAATCTAGTAAGTCCCGTAGGGCTGTAACTGGCCGAGATTCTAACTGTTGACGATAGAGTTCATAAAAATCTGCATTGGGCAGAGGAGACTGGGGAGTTCCCTGAGTACCTACAACTTGGACTGCCTTGTGTAAAGCCTTAGTAATTTCTGGGCTATTCATGTGGTATTCTGCCCCTGGTCTGTACTGGACAAAGCCCATGTTTTCTAGTTTTTTGGCATGATTTCCCGGGAAGGCGGCAGCATGAAAAGAAACCACCTCGGTGGCCAAATCTACCAAGCTCAATCCTCCTAATCTAGAAGCAGTGCCACAAAAGCCTGTCTCTAATAGGTCTGTACCAATCCCGATCGCTTCAAAAATCTGGGCAGCTTGGTAGGAAGATAGTAGAGATATTCCCATCTTCGAGAGAATCTTCAATAAACCATCTTCTAGAGCTTTACGGTAATTCTTTTGGGCATCTTGAATTGTCATCGCCTTAATTTTGCCTCGCTCCATCAGTTTCTGTGTCCGGCTATCACTCCACCAACTCCGCACAGTTTCCCATGCTAAGTATGGACAGACAGCGGAGGCTCCGTAGCCAATTAGACAGGCAAAATGATGGGTACTCCAACACTGGGCAGTATCCACAATTAAAGAGACCTTCATGCGTAGACCCTGCTTAATCAAATGATGATGCACGGCTCCGGTAGCTAGGAGGGGAGGGATAAAGGTCAAGCTCTCATCAAGAACGTTGCCAGTACTGGTAGCTCGATCGCTCAGAATTAATACTTCTGTCCCAGCGGTTACGGCTGCTGCGGCCTGTTGGCAGAGATTTTGGACTGCTGTAGCTAAGTCTGCGGGGCTACCTAAGGGGTAGAGATTAGATAGGGTAGTAGAAGTAAGATACTTAGCTGCCGCCTTGCCACTGCCATTAGTAACTACGGTCGAACCTTGAGCGATGGCTGCTAATTCTGCTTCATTTAAGACTGGGGTATCCAGCTTGAGTAATCTAGCCCCTTCAGCCTTGGGTTGGAGCATATTTCCCCTTGCCCCCAGTTGCATAGATAGGGACATAACTAGACTTTCTCTCAGAGGATCGATCGGGGGGTTGGTAACTTGAGCAAACCTTTGTTTGAAGTAGTCGTAGAGCAGATGGGGCTTGCTACTCAATATTGCCAAGGGAATATCATCCCCCATACAAAAAGTCGGTTCCTTACTAGTAGTGGCCATATCTTGGATGACCATTTCTAGGTCTTCAGCGGTGTAACCAAAGGCAGTTTGTTGTTGCAATAACACCGCAGGCTCTAGAGCCGGACTAGGCTGCATGGGCTGGGATTTTAGTTCTTGGCGATGGGAGTTGAGCCAGTCACCGTAGGGATTTTTGGTGGCTACTCGTTGTTTAATCTGCCAATTTTTCAAAACCTCATGGCTAGTTAAATCCACTGTGATCATTTGGCCGGGGCCAAGGCGACCTTTTTCCACGATGTCAGCTTCTGGTAGGTCTACTACTCCTGCTTCGGAACCGACTACAACTAAACCATCTTTGGTAATACAGTAGCGAGCTGGACGGAGACCATTACGATCGAGGGTAGCTCCCACCACCTTGCCATCACTAAATACCAACAGAGCCGGGCCATCCCAAGGTTCCTGTAAGCCACTGTAATATTCATAGAAATTGGTAATTTCTGGATAGTTATCTAAATCTGGCTGGTTTTTATAGGCCTCTGGAACTGTAATCATCAAAGCTTCTGTGGCACTATGGTGCGATCGTACCAGTAGCTCCATCACATTATCTAAATTGGCCGAATCACTATTTTCTGGATCTACAATCGGCTTTAGGTCTGATAAACGATCATTCCAGCAGGGATGTTCTAAATCTGCTTCCCGGGCCATCATCCAGTTGATATTCCCCAAGAGGGTATTAATCTCTCCATTGTGACCCAAAAGGCGCATCGGTTGGGCTAGAGGCCACTTGGGCATAGTATTAGTACTAAAGCGGCGATGATAGACGGCAAAGGCACTTTGGTAGAGAGGATTTTGTAAGTCTAGATAAAATTCTCCCAAGACCGCCGATCGCACCATACCCTTATAAACGATCGTCCGACTAGAAAAAGAACAAAAGTAGAAATCTTCCCCTGCGGCTGGTAAATCTTGCTTAATCCGATTTTCCATCCGTTTGCGGGCTAAGAAAAGAATCCGCTCTAGATCATCTCCTTGATAGTCTGGGGAAGATACCACCACTTGCAAAATTTTCGGCTCATTCTCTCGTGCCTGAATCCCCAAACAAGATTCCACTACCGGAACTTCCCGCCAACCCAGTAAGGTTAAATTTTCCTCTTTGAGGATTGTTTCTACGATCGCCTGAGATTCTATGAGCAGTTGTGGTTCCTTAGGCAGAAATACCATGCCTACAGCCATCTGCTCTGGGACAAAATTCCCTCGTCCTTGCAACCAATCAGCCAATAACTCCCAAGGGATTGCTGTCATAATCCCCGCCCCATCTCCCGAATCATTATCTGCACTGCACCCGCCCCGATGCTCTAAGCATCCCAAGGCAATGAGAGATTGTTGAATTAACCTATGGCTAGGCGTACCAGATTGGGTAGCGATGAAACCGACACCACAGGCATCACGTTCTTCTACTAGCCAGCTTTGACCAGCAAAAGGAGCAGTTGTATCTTGGATGGAATTGGTAGAGGTGGCCATAGGATTTTGGGGGGAATGATTTAGCATCTGAACTAAGAACTGTATGGGTGGTGATGAGTAAGAAAACTAAGGGGTTAGCCAGCTAAAAACCCAACTAGTTAGAAGATACAGTACTTTTCTAGCTCATGGAGTACAGATAAGGCGTTTAAGCCCCCTTGTTTCCTAGAAAGAAGATGTCTTCATATACTTGCAAAGTGCTGTAAATAACTAAATAGGGTAATAAATATATTATTAGGGGAAATAACTAGGTTAAGCAAGAGCTTTGCAAAATATAAAAAACATTTTTTCAGATATTTTCTAAGTATTTGAAGGAACTAGTATCTTAAATCACAAAACCATGACAAATTTATTTACTAGTTAGAGGGGAAGGGCGATCGACAGTGGCAATTTGAAAATAAAAACTACTGTATTCACCCATCCAGTTTCTAGAAAGATAAGTTTTATACTTAAACAAACTACTCGCTTTGGGTAATCAAGTATCTCTGAACAAGGAAATTTTGTCAACCAGAAAATTGGGGGCAGCAATTCTCAATTCAAACCTCAAGCCATCACAGAGGTTTGGGGGCGGGCAAAGATCATCCGGCCGGCGGTGGTTTGCAGGGCAGAGGTGACAACTACCCTAACCTCTGCACCCCCAAGATGTTTTTTCCCTTCTTCGACTACTACCATTGTACCGTCTTCTAGATAGCCAATCCCTTGGGCCGGTTCTTTACCTTGTTTGAGAATTTTCAAGTCAATCAAATCTCCGGGTAGATATACAGGGCGGAGAGATTGGGCTAGATCATTAACATTTAGTACAGGGATTCTCTGGACATTGGCCACTTTACTCAGATTATAATCATTGGTTACTAAAGTTCCATTGATTTCTTGAGTGAATTTAACCAATTTTGCATCTACATTATTAATTTCATCATAGTCCGCCGAGTGGATAATAATTCGTTCTGGATAGTTTTCTCGCATCCGATTCAAAATATCTAAACCCCGCCGTCCCCTCATGCGTTTCTGATCATTGGCAGAATCTGCTAGTTGTTGTAATTCTTGCAATACAAACTGCAATACTAGAATCTGTCCTTCCACAAACCCCGTACCTAGTAGCTCTTCAATTCTGCCATCTATAATACTGCTAGTATCCAGAACTTTGGTGGCAGCAGGCTTGAGGGTTCCTTCCGCCACTAGCATGGCTTCTACACTATTGGGATTAATCAGCCGCAGGAGGGTTTTTCCGTGAGCATCAGCCAAGGTGACTCCGGTGAAAGAAAACATCACACTACCCAAGACTGCGACCAGGGGCTTAATGAAGCTAAAGTCCCCCGGAATTGGCAGCAGGAATACGGGAGCAATCATGAGATTAGCCACCAATAAACCGAGGATCAAGCCGACGGAACGAGTGAGCAGCATATCTACTGGCATACTTCTAACTCTAGATTCCAAACGACGGTAGCTAGTTTGGACAACTAGACCGATCGCTCCCCCGATAATTCCGCCAAATCCGGCCATGACTAATCGGAGTGCCTCTAAGTTGGTTACTTGTAACAGCACATTATTGGGCAATAACTCCACGCTATCGTAGCCGACCCCGGCTCCAGCAATTATTAGTAATAAAATAATCAGAAAATCAATCATAAGAATGTCCTCCGGCGGTCTAGCAGGGATGAATAGGGGATAATGAGGGGAATAAATTTAGGAGAGATATTTTTTGGGGAATAATAGCATTTGTGTAGATTCAGGGCGATCGCTTAATTACATCGCTTACTTACTACGATAGCTGCAATATTAATAATAGGAGTAGTGATTACTGCAATAGTGGAGGTAATGTCTTAAGAAATACCGCAGTTTGTACGTCCATAAATTACGCAAACCCCACATATTTAGTAGGGGCGCAAGGCCTTGCGCCCTTGCCACTAATGATTATACTCACCAATTATCTTCTTCTGGGGACTGGGTGAGTGTAGAAATCGTAGGCTAGTCTGGTGTGGGGGAAGATGGCTTTTGCTTCTTGTAATAAATCATCTAAGACTAGCGCATTTCCCGGAGCATAACGGGGGCTGAAATGGGTCATGATTAATTCCTTCACTCCTGCACCGAAGGCAACTTGAGCTGCCATAGTCGAAGTAGAATGGAGGCGATCGAAGGCCATCTGAGCATCTGCATGGGCAAAGGTTGCTTCATGGATTAAAACATCTGCCCCTTTTGCCAATTCCACTGCCCCTTCACAATAAACCGTATCTGTACAGTAAACTACTTTTCTACCTAATTCGGGAGGGGCGCAGAGATCCACCCCGTTAATTTTCCGTCCATCCTCTAGGGTGACAGTCTTACCCTGCTTTAGTTGGCCATATACTGGGCCGGGAGGAATTCCTAAGGCCTCGGCTTGGGCAACGTCAAACCTGCCCGGTCGGTCTTTTTCGGTAATTCGGTAGCCGTAGGCTGGAACTTTATGCTTTAAGCTACCGCAGGTGACAATAAAATCAGCATCTTCATAGACTAACCCCGGCTGGATGGTGTGGACTTTGACGGGGTAAGCAAGGCGAGTGTAGGAATACTTGGTACAAGCTTGGAGATAAGCAGCCAAGCCTTCGGGGCCATAGATATCGATCGCTTCAGCATTCCCCGCCATGCCACAACTGGCCAATAGGCCTAACAGCCCAAAAATATGATCCCCATGCAGATGAGTCACAAAAATGCGGCGGAGTTGGCTAATTTTTAGATCACTCCTTAGTAGTTGGTGCTGGGTTCCTTCACCACAATCTAATAACCAGAACTCAGCTCGTTGGGGTAAACGCAGGGCAATGCTAGAAACATTGCGAGATCTGGTGGGAACTCCTGAACTAGTACCTAAAAATGTAATTTCCACATTTAATTTCCACTAAAGCTAACTCTCGATCGAGACCCTTCCATTCTATCCTAGTGGGCATCGAGAAACCTGAGACTTCCTAGGAGATTACCTAAATCCCCAGATTGGTTCGACTCCTCTTATCGAGCATAACCGAGGTGAGGACTTCTTGCTATTTGCCCATCGATACCTTAACTTCAGTCCAGGCTTCATCGTAGAGTTTGGTTGCATCTCCCACATCTTCCAAAGGCTTGAGTTTTGTGAATACTTCTGGACTGGGATAGATACTAGGATTTTTTAAGATTGTTGGGTCAATTAAACCCTTATCTAGGGCTGCTTGGTTGGGACTAGCGTACTTAATGAAATTAGAGTTTTTGGCACCTATTTCTGGCTCGAGAATAAAGTTGATAAATTGTTCTGCCAATTCTTTGTTGGGCGCACCCTTAGGAATTACTAAGTTATCTGTCCAAAAGATAGTTCCTTCCTTAGGAATAACATAGCGGATATCGGGATTTTTGGCCATCAATTGAAAAATATCACCGCTATACTCTGACACTATATCTACTTGGCCTTGAGCTAGTAAATCCTGCCCGGTATCGGGGTGAAAAGCGAGGATATTATCTCGATTGGTAATTAGGGCATCTTTTGCCTGATTAATTTCATCTTTATTGGTGCTATTAAGACTAAAACCTTTGTAGATCAGAATCACACCCAGACTAGCCCGCATATCATCCAAGAAGGCCACTCGCCCCTTATATTTAGGGTCAAACATCTCTGCCCAACTATCGATTTCTCCCCCCGTAGCTTTGATATTATAACCAATACCTTGGGTTCCCCACTGGTAAGGAATACTATGTTGGTTATTGGGATCATAGGTTAGGTTCTGGAACCTGAGGCTAAGGTTTTTGCGATTAGGAATATTAGTCAGGTTCAAAGCTTCCACTAGCTTATCAGCCACCATGATTTTCACCATATAATCACTAGGCACAATAATGTCATAGCCCGGATTCCCGGCTTTAATTTTGGCGTAGAGAGATTCATTACTTTCAAAGGTGTCGTATTTTATCTTCGCTCCAAATTTTTGTTCAAATTGCTTAATCACTTCTGGATCAATATAGGTTGTCCAGTTGTAGAGATTGAGGGTTTTGGCTTGGGGAGTAGGGCTAATAACGGAGCTATTGGTGGTGCTGGAAGGATTTGCCACGCAAGCGATCGCCAGTACCACCGTAAATAAAAATAAGGAAACATAAGTCAGTAGTCTTTTTAGCATGGATTCACTCTCTCAAAAATCACAATTTGGATAATCATAGGACTTAGATCAATAAATGGGTAGGGGCGCAAGGCCTTGCGCCCCTACTAAATCTAGGTTTATTTTTGGCTAGTAGTTTGCTGCAAGGACATGGAAGATATTACCAGCCCTAGGGAAGCTATTAACATTAAAGTAGAAATAGCATTAATTGCTGGGGTGATAGATAGCCGGATCATGCCATAGACAAATATGGGCAGGGTAGTAGACCCTACTCCGTTAGTAAAAAACGTGATCACAAAATCATCCAATGATAGCGTAAAGGCTAATAATCCAGCGCTAAAAATACTGGGAGCAATCAGGGGCAGGATTATTTTTTGCAGAGTCTTCCACTCATTAGCTCCTAAATCTAGGGCGGCCTCCTCCAAGGAAGGATCAATTTCACCTAGGCGAGCGCGGACTGTGACTACCACAAAGGAAATATTAAAGGTAATATGCCCAATAATCACTGTGGGTAATCCTAAAACTAATCTAATCCCGGTCAGGTTTTGGATGAGTTGAAAAGTTAGGGAGAAGAATACTAGCAGGGAAATACCCATTGTGATTTCAGGAATAATAATGGGTAGAAATACTAGGGCTTCTAGGAGAGCCTTACCCCGAAATTTGAATCGCTCTAGGGCGATCGCTAACATTGTTCCTAAGGTGGTGGCAAAGAAGGTGGAAATACTGCCGACAATTAGGCTATTTCGCAGAGCATCCCAAATCAAAGTATTGGTAATATCTGGAGATTGGCTCGTGGCTCCCTGCCAGAGGCTGGTATACCAATCGGTGGTAAAGCCTGTCCATAGCCCACTGGTGCGGGAGAGGTTAAAGGAATAGATAACTAAGATGAAAATGGGGATATAAATAAAAGCAAATCCTAAGGCGGTGATCAGCCAGAGCGATCGCCTCCCCAAAGTCCGAATCCACAGGTCTAAGACTGGGGATTTACTAGGGATGCTAGTTTGAGATAAAGAACTAGTCATGAGCGTGCCTCCTCTGTTGTGCTGCGGAAGTAGATCATCACGGGAATTAAGACCACTGCCATCAGGAGCATAGACAGGGCAGAACCAAAAGGCCAATGGCGGGTTTTCAGGAATTGGGTTTCAATCACATTCCCAATCATCAGGGTCTTAGCTCCACCCAGAATATCGGGGGTAATAAATGCCCCGACGGAGGGAATAAATACTAGTAAGGAACCTGCAATAATCCCCCGCATGGTTAAGGGAATAATTACCCGGATTAAACTCCGCAAGTCGTTTGCCCCCAAGTCTTGGGCTGCTTCTACTAAGGAAAAGTTAAATTTCTCGATCGTGGCATAGAGGGGCAGAATCATAAAGGGCAGATAGCCATACACTAGACCAATAACTACTGCTAAGGGTGTGAACAGCAGTTCTAGGGGTTTATCAATAATTTGGATACTCTGGAGTGCCACATTAATTAAGCCTTGCTGCCGGAGAATAATCATCCAAGCGTAGGTACGGACTAGGAAATTAGTCCAGAAGGGGATAATCACTAGTAATAATAGGGCATTGCGCCAGCGGGGGGGAGCTGTGGCAATAAAGTAGGCCATGGGATAGCCAACGAGGAGGCAAATAACTGTGGTTAAGATCCCTAACCAGATCGATCGCCCCATTACTCCCAAAAATAAGGGGTTAGCTAGGCGCTGGTAGTTTTCCCAAGTAAATTTCCAAGTTACGCCGCCGTAGGTTCCCCGCTCCAAAAAGCTATAGGTAAGCAGAATCAGCAATGGCACTATAAAAAATATCACCAGCCATGCTGTAGCTGGAATTAAGACAGCCCCTAGGGTTGCTTGTTTGCGAGTTGCAATGGTCATAGGTATCTATGCTAAATAATCCTTGAATAATTAAGTGCATATTTTATCTTAATTAAGAAGTGAATTTTGTAGCTTTTGATTAATAATGCAGATATTGATTAAATGTTATGTACTCACCTCTTTTATATTCTTCTCGCACCTGCTGAATTTCTGCGATCGTTTCCTCATCTCTGATGCAATTTTCTTCTTCTGAAATGGCAATAGTTTCCTCAAGTATTTGCCAGAGTTGGTGTTTTTCTTCTGGGCTGAGGGAGTTGATAGATTCAAGGACAGAAAGCAATGCTTGGCTCATAATTTTTACCTCTTAGTTTTCCTTTTCGATATACCTTATTTTATCCTTGAGCGATCGTTCACCCTATCACCTTATTTTCACGAAAGATAGTACAGTCATAATCTCATCAGCATGGAGAATTTCTATAGTAGAAGCTGGATAGATATCACGTTTATAGACTCCTCAGCAGCATTAAAAACTTTATCTAAAACTACTACTAACATCAGCGATCGCCATGAACTAGATCATCAATAAAGTCTTCCTGTTCCTCCTCGGACATATGATCCCAATCTTTGCCTCGATCGATCGCAGCTATTCTAACTCCTGCTTGTCCTTCAAGAGAAAGTTGCTGCCAGTAGCGATCGCCCCCTAACTACATGATCGCTCAATACGTTTTTTTAAGGAAAATATCGATAGATATCTTTGCGGTGTAATACACGTTCAAAAGTAACTACTTCCTTCTCGAAAATTATGCCAATACGATAATCACCAACCCTGATACGATAAAATTTTTCTTCACCTTTCAATTTTTTAAGATTAGAAATATCATCAATTGTTTGATAGGTTGGGATATCTTCAAAAACAAGTTTCTTGATCTGTGGAAATGCTGCTGTGCTTTTTAGGGCTTTTAGGTCTTTAATAAAAGATGGTTGATAGAATGTTTTCATTCTTCTTCAAGCTTCTGAAGAGCTTCGCTCAAAGAAAAAGGTATTTCATTCTTGACTTCTAAAATAGCTCTATACATTCCCTCATCCTCTAAAAGCTCTATTAATTTTTGATAGTCTAGTAAATTAATAATAACTTTATTGACCTGACCTGATGAGTCAACAATAAGTTCTTGCACAAACGGATAATTTTCTGATGTAATCATCTCAACCTCCTAGGATAATTCTAATCATTGTTTACTTTTGATTTGATTATAGCTTGAATACCTTGAGCGATCGCCTACCCTATCACCTTACCTTCACCAAAGATCGCCCAGTCAAAATTTCATCAGGGCGGAGAATTTCTATGGTAGAAATTGGAACAGATATCACTCTTATAGATTCGCCAACAGCATTAAATACTTCCAAAATACAGACTTCATCACCACTGTTAGGATGAGGCACAAAATCAACCAAGGTAGCAATATCTCCTGCCTTAAGTTCGTGGTCGATCGCTTCTCTGCCCACTGATTTCAGGTGTTATCCCTCAACTTTACCTATTCGATGTTGTAGATTGAACATAGAGAGGCTGAAAAAAAGTACTGAAGCATGGATAAAAAGCAATTTTCTGAACGGGATATTTGCACTAAATACATCACTCCTGCCTTAGAGCGGGCTGGATGGGATATTGCTACCCAAGTGCGAGAGGAATTTTCCCTGA
>Ga0335395_10000707_pt1 | contig 20980 bp, 15 predicted proteins | sample MAT02_FD_205744 | JGI IMG/M metagenome (GOLD analysis project Ga0335395, IMG submission 205744) | Freshwater microbial communities from Lake Fryxell liftoff mats and glacier meltwater in Antarctica - MAT-02 (spades assembly) (version 2) ...
GCTACAATTATCTGTTATAGGGTGTGTTTATGAGTCTTGAATCTGCCGTTTATGTATTGAGCGAAGACTTATACCATTTTTCTAAAGATGTGCTATAGATGAAGTCTTAGCCCCCCCTTACTCGCGGGGGGGTTGGGGGGGTAATATCTAGCGCTACTTTATGAAATTGGTATTAGGCAAAAGGTATAAAAATAATTTGTATCAGATTGAAGATGTAAGCAATACTTGTTAAAATTGCTATTACTTTCGCGAGATATTCCAGCTTAAATATTAGATGAAACTTGAGATGATTCAACTTTTACAACTTCGGAAATAGACTCTTCTTCCCCTGCATTTAAATTCGGCAGCGGCATATGCTTCATTTCCCAAACCTTTAGCAAAATAAGATATTCATAAAAAGCTTGCAGCGTGCACCAAGCTAATCCCGCTTGACCGTCAAGAAATCCGCCTAGTAAAATATACATATAAAAAAAGCGCACCACAGGCCGCAAAGGCAAGCGCAAAGAAAAATCTTTCAAAGCGCGCCGCCTTTCTACCTCCGATGCGCCAAAGAATAAATCCCACCAATTTACTTGACCCGCTGCTAATTGGCGGAGAGTTTCAGCCGCTTCATCAGTCGAGTAGCGGTTGTGCTTTTCTATCCAGCGAGAAAGACCTTTGCTGCAAGTATAATGAGGGTAGGTTTCTTTTAAAAAGTGAGTGGGCCCGTTGCAGACTTCCCGTTCGGTGTGACCGTAGTCAGAAAACCACACTCGGTCTTTGCGAAACAGCCGCATTTGATAGCGAGGATATTGAGTGCTGCGGCGAATCCAGCGCTCCATAAATATTACTTTTTCTGCTACGTAATAGCCGATATATTCTTGACTTTCGATCGCCTTTAAGCACTCAGCAAACAGTGCAGGTGTCATCCGCTCGTCAGCTTCGAGGATGTAAACCCATTCGTACTTGCATTCTACTTCTTGGAGCATCCAAGTCCGCTGGCGTCCGTGAGTTTCAAAGCGGTGCTGCACTGTTTGCACGGGATAGTTCTGAACAATCTCAAGGGTGTGATCGCTGCTGAAAGAATCAACTACAATGATATCGTCACAAAGCATTGCCGATTCTATGCAAGCGGCGATATCAATCTCTTCGTTGTAAGTCAGAATATAAATTGAGAACATTCCCAGCTTTCAGTAAGGGCAAACTATCAGGCAAATCAAGTATCTATTTCTCAGGGATGCCTCGACTTGCGCTCGGAAGCGGTGGCGGTGGTGTCAGTCAACTTTAGCGGCGGCCGAAGCGCAAAATTCCCATACTTCTCAACCCAGTCCAACCAACAGTAATGTAGCCGATCGCCAACAACAAACTGCTGATTCCCGTCTGCAAACTCGAATTTCTCGATCGAGTTCTCAACTCTTTCTCTTTTTGTTGCTTGCGGGTGCGAATCTCGTTGCGAGCTTGAACAGGCAGTTCTTGGGCTTGCTGTTCCAAAAACTTGTCAAGGGCTTTCGGGTCATTTTTCGACTCCTGAAGCACAGCTTTCAATTCCTTGGGAACATCTGGACTCTTTAGTGCCTCTTGCAGCTTCCCGTCATCTTGCAACAGCGCGCCTATCTGGCTGCGGCGCTGGCTTTTAAGCTGTTCTACCTGAGCTTTAAACTGGTCGCTTTTAATTTGCGCCTCTAGTTGATTTTCGGCTTGTCCCGCTTCCTTATCGACTTGAGCCAGAGTATCCTTGAGTTCCAAACGAGTATTGTTGAGGTGAACGGGAACCAGCAACAAGTAAATTAGCCCTAACAAGCTGGAAATCAATAGCGCCCAAAATCGCAAGTCTACCCAAACATTGCGCCGCTCAATAGAGACTCCGCTGCTGCTGTCCACCCAAAAGCCAGTCATCAGCAGGGCGATACCCATCAAAGGAATAATGCCCCGGTCAACTATCTGAGTTGCTGCGGCAAGCTGCCAGCCTCGATTCACTATGTCGGACGCTTCTCCCGGCAGCGATAGAACAATGCAGTCAAGCAAAGCAGAGAGAATCAAGATAATCCCGACTACTTTTAGAGTTCGAGCTGCTACTGAAGAAAATTGACGGTTGTTAGTTGCTTTCATAATTCCTGTTAGATGATTCTACACCGTTAGATTCAACGAAATTTTGTTTAATGGGTTAACTGGTAAGAGGGATCATATCCCTTTTCGATTGGGGCCTTGGGGATTTTCGATTGGGGAATCAATGATGAGCTAAGGGTTTGGAGGTAGCCAGCAGTTTCGTTTTTTTTGGCAACAGGTATTAGTTTCCCATACTCGCTTGTTGATTCGCCTGCGGGGTTCACGGGTGGCAGCCCGCGTCACACCATCGCGCGCGGTTCAGTTTCTTGCTCTGTGGAAACAGAAATCCTGAAGTTGAAAACGGTTGTTGAGACGGGAAACTCCGCAGGCGAACCAAACTATCCCCCATTTTATGAGTTTGGAAGCCCCAATCAGAAGCAAAGCCGATCGGGTACTTCACGTTATTTTCTACCAAAATAGCTCGATCGTGTACTCGCCTCCACTTTACCCCGGTTTTCATAGGCCCCGGCCGGGCCGCCATTAAGCGCGAGTTGCTGCACGCTCTTTTGGGGAGTTGGGCAGAGGAGGCCGCGCGCTATCTCCGGCGGCTGTGGAACTTGTGGATATTCCCCATGCCGTTCGTGCTGCAAGGATTATTGAAGAGTCCCAAGTCGGATTTTCACTCGTGGCGATCGAACTGCCGTTACTGAATTCCACTGAAGATTGATTTTGAGGGATTGAATACCAGTCGAATAGTTGGGGTGCATCGCGACTTAATTACGTGGTACAGTATCCATTGTTTTTGCAAATTGCAGATACACGAATAGCTTTTTATTATATTTTATACTGTATTTAAATTAGCAAAAACGAAGGAATTTTTTGTTTGCAGCTTTTTTTACGGCGAAATTACTAATTGCTAACTGCTCATTTTAAACTAATAATAATTGCTAGATAGAGTGCTTAATTGTTAGATGAAAAAGGTGCAAGCGATCGCATTTTTTGGTAGGATGATTCATCGCTGTTCAAATTTCCTGTTGGTGGATGTAATGATTTCTGGTGTTTACACGTTGAGAGAACTCGAAGAAGCGATCGCATCCGCTCCGGATAACTGGCGTCCGATCGTGTTTACTAACGGGTGCTTCGATATCCTGCACGCTGGCCACGTCCGCTATTTGCAGGCGGCAAAAAATTTGGGACGGACGCTAGTGGTGGGCTTGAATAGCGACAAGAGCGTGCAAGCTATCAAACCGCAACAGCCAGGATTGCCGCCGCGCCCGATCGTACCGGAAAATCAGCGAGCCGAAGTATTGGCAGCCATCAAACCCGTAGACGCGGTAGTAATTTTTTCCGAAATTACAGCAACTAAACTGATAAATATCCTGAAGCCAGATATATACGTTAAAGGAGGCGACTATCAACTCGAAACTCTGCCGGAAGCACCCGCTGTTATCGCCGGAGGCGGCAAGATTTCCTTGATCGAAATAGAAGTTCCGAGTTCTACGAGTGCGATCGTCCAACGCATTTTGCAGTTGGGTACTTAACCCTCGCTCGCAAACAGCAAATAGTGAGTTAAACTCATAAACTGCCCCATCAAAAATACTCAAGGGTGGCTTCTCGTACAACTTCATCCCAATTGCTAAGCAGGAGATAATTTTAATGGAACTCACCAGCAATAACACGATCGTGGAAATTCTCGAAAGACACAAAGCAGAGTTACTAGCAGACTGGCTCAAAGAACTGCAAAATACCGGGCTACGGCGGGACGACTTGATGAGAGCCAAAGAATTGCGATCGGAGTGTCAAGAGTTCCTGCAATTGCTCCAAATAGCATTGCAGCAGGGTAACTTTAGCGACATCCAGACACCAGAGTGGGAAAATATGCGGCTGATGCTGGCAGAAGTTTCGCGATCGCGCGTTCAGAGGGGCTTTACCCCGTCAGAGATCGCGAGTTTCATTTTATGCTTCAAAAAGCCATTGTTCGATCGGCTTTGTCACGAATTGACACAAAACCGCGATGCACTTGTCGAAAAACTTTGGCTTTCCACCAGCTTATTAGACCAACTAGGGCTTTGGGTGACAGAAATCTTTCTCAAAGCTCGGGAAGAAGTAATCGAACGCCAGCAGCAAGAAATGCTCGAATTGTCAACACCAGTAGTCAAACTTTGGCAAGGAATTCTTGCTTTACCCATGATCGGGACTCTCGACAGCGCCCGCACTCAAATAGTCATGGAAACTCTGTTGCAGGAAATCATGGAAACGGGTTCAGAATTTGCAATTTTAGACATTACAGGCGTGCCGACTGTTGACACTTTAGTCGCTCAACATTTATTAAAAACCGTCGCTGCGGCCCGTCTCATGGGTACTGAGTGCATCATCAGCGGCATTCGCCCGCAAATAGCTCAAACGATTGTTCATTTGGGAGTTGACTTGCAGGATATTTTGACAAAAGCGACTTTAGCAGATGCTTTTAAAGTCGCTTTGCAGCGCCAAGGTTTAACTATAAGAAATCTGAAAGAGGAAAAATAAAAACTATTGTCGTCTGGTGTAACGTCGGCGGTGCGCTTGGTTAATTGGTAATCGGTAACGGGTAATCGGGAAAAAGCTCGCCCGCCGCGTACTTCACACAAATTGAGAACCGCTATATTGTCTCCGGCCTAAAATTTTATTGGATTCAAAACTCAAAAAAAGGTGAATTTATGGAACGGATTCCGATCCTGCAAATGGGAGAATTTCTGCTAGTAACAATTCAAGTAGATATGCACGACCGCTTGGCAATGATGCTGCAAGACGACTTGACGAACCGGATAGTCAAAACAGGCGTTAAAGGTGTTTTGATAGAAATTTCTTCTTTGGAAATTGTAGATTCTTTTATAGGTAGAATTATCAACAATATCGCTACCATGTCGCGAATATTGGATGCGGAAACAGTTGTGGTAGGAATGCAGCCTGCGGTGGCAATCACGCTCGTTGAATTGGGGCTTTCTCTAACAGGAGTTCGCACAGCTTTAAGTGTTGAAAAAGGAATGAACTTGTTGCGAAAATCCTTGGATATTTCTGCCGATTCGGAAGCGTAAACAGTCGATCGATTGTCCCGCAAGTTAGGCACAGGGAGTAAATAAACCTGGTTTGTTTGTAGATAGATTGTTGACAAATTCAAGATTTATTACGGGAAACTTGGTTGATGAGGGTAAGTCTTATGTTTTGTGGAGAAATTCTATTTTGGTACAGTAGCCGCCATGTCAAAACGTGAGACATTAGAAATTCGATCGTCCTCCGATATAGTCCACGTCCGACAGCAAGTGCGAACTTTGGCTGTAGCAATGGGATTCGGCTTGGTAGACCAAACAAAAATCGTTACCGCAGCTAGCGAACTCGCCCGCAATACTGTAGACTACGGCAAAGGGGGAACGGTAACTTTAGAAACGATCCAATCAGGTAAGCGCACAGGGCTGCGGCTGATATTTGAAGATAAAGGCCCGGGAATTCCAGACATTGAATTGGCTATGACTGATGGTTATACTTCCAATCGCGGTTTGGGTTTGGGGCTTAGCGGTTCTAAGCGGTTGATGCACGAGTTTGAGATTGTTTCTAAAGTGGGTAAGGGGACTAAAATTGCGATCGTCCGCTGGCGGTGAAAGGGTAGATGGGAAGAGTGGGAGAGATTGAGCGAGATTGAGTGAAATTGGGCGAGAAACCGGGTTTATTGGAGTTTTGCGTTTGGTGACAAAAAATATTATAAGAAACCCGGTTTCGCTAGATGATTGATGAGGCATGATATCATGTCCGTTCGATTGACAACGATAAGATTTGGTTCGTAGTGCGGACTTTAGTCCGCTTTCATGGAGCGGACTAAAGTCCGCACTACGAACTGTTGGTTTTATTGTGGTAATCGGGAGCATCTCAGTTTTGCAAAAAGCATTTTTTTATTATAGTGCGAGCGTCCCCGCTCGCGAGTTGTACAATACGCGAGCTCTTAAGCTCGCACTATATAAATGCAAAACTGAGACGCTCCCGTGGTAATCGGCCCGATATGATAGGAGGGGCGAGAAACCGGGTTTATTGGAGTTTTGCATTTGGTGACGAGAAATATTATAAGAAACCCGGTTTCGCTAGATGATTGATGAGGCATTATATCATGTCCGTTCGATTGACAACGATAAAATTTGGTTCGTAGTGCGGACTTTAGTCCGCTCCCGGATTGCGGACTAAAGTCCGCACTACGAACCGTGATGATTGATGACTGATGACTAATGACCAATGACTAATGACTTTTTAAATGCGCGCCAGCTTAAGATTAAAACTGCCAAATAATGATAAATGCCTTAGCCCTGCCCGTAACAGAAGAAAGTCAAGTCGGAGAAGCGCGGCGAATTGCAGTCGCCCTCGCGGCCGAAGTCGGATTTGACGAGACCGATCGCGGTAAAGTAGCAATTGTCACCGCCGAAGCTGCAAAAAACGCGGTCAAACACGCCCGCGAAGGAGAGATTTTGCTGCAAACTGTAAAAACAGACGCAGGATATAGCATTGAAATAGTAGCGCTAGACCGGGGGCCGGGAATGGCAAATGTCGGCCAGTGTTTGCGAGACGGTTTTTCGACTGCGGGAACTCTCGGAACCGGACTCGGCGCCATTAAACGCCTTTCTAGTTTTTTTGATATTCATTCTGTACCGAAACTGGGAACAGCTTTATTAATGCGCTTGGAACCGACTCACAATCGCCTGGAAACCTCCCAAAACAGCAATTACTTGGAATTTGGAGTAGTCCGCTTGCCGAAAGCAGGAGAGCAAATTTGCGGGGATTCCTGGGCTACCGAAAATTACCGGGACAAAAATCTGATTTTAGTTGCTGACGGGCTCGGCTACGGGGTTTTGGCCGAGGAAGCTTCGCAAGAAGCTGTCCGGGTATTTGGGGAAAGTGCTAAACTCGGGCCGAAAGCTATTTTAGAGAAGGCGCACGCTGCTTTAAAAAGTACCAGAGGAGCGGCTGCTGCGATCGCCCTGATCGATCGTACCGAACAAACAGTCTGTTTTGCCGGAATTGGCAATATCTCTGGTGTAGTCGTGACAGATAACCGTAGCCGCAGCATGGTTTCTTACAACGGTACTGTTGGACATCGGATGCTAAAAGTAGCAGAATTTGTCTATCCTTGGTCGCCGCATTCCTTGCTAGTCATGCACTCCGACGGTTTGGCGGCGCAGTGGGATTTCAACCGCTATCCGGGTTTGGCCGCGAGACATCCGGCTTTAATCGCGGCGGTGCTCTACCGGGACTTCAAACGCACTCGCGATGATATGACAGTTGTAGTAGCTAAGGTAAGACAACTAGCTTAATACCACTTTCAAAAAAAAATGAAACTGTAGGCGAGAACTCAACCATGATAGTCATCAGTGATTCCACAATCGAAAATCGAAAGTCGAAAATCGAAAATGGCATGAGTTACCAAATCCTGACGACGGAAGTCCGCTTTGAGCAAGATATCGTACAAGTACGCCAAAGAGCGCGCCAAATTGCTAAGGGGCTAGGATTCGATTCCCAAGCACAAACTCGCATCGCCACAGCAGTTTCCGAAATTGCCCGCAATGCTTTTAAATATGCAGGCGGCGGTAAAGTAGAATTTATTGTCGAAGGCGAATCGCGCCAATTTTTTCGGACTCGGATTTCTGACAGCGGGCCGGGAATTGCTGATTTATCGGCGGTGTTGAGCCCCGATTTTCGATCGCAAACCGGTGCGGGACTCGGTTTAGCAGCGGCGAAACGGTTGATGGATGACGTGCAAATCGATTCTGCGCCCGATCGCGGAACTGCTGTACAGTTAATTAAGCAGTTTTCTAAACAAATGCCTGCTCTGAGCGCGATCGAACTAAATGAATTAGTTGACAAACTAGCGCGCCAAATTCCCGAAGATCCCTACGCCGAAATCCAGCAGCAAAATCAAGAATTGCTGCGAACTTTAGACGAACTCCGCCAGCGTCAAGAAGAACTCGTACAGTTAAATCAACAACTAAAAGATACCAATCGCGGAGTTGTTGCACTTTACGCAGAATTGAACGAAAAAGCCGAATTTCTCCAGCGCGCCAGCGAACTCAAAACCAGCTTTCTCTCCAATATGAGTCACGAGTTTCGCACTCCCCTAACGGCAATTTTAAGTCTTTCGGAAATTTTGTTAAACCGCATCGACGGAGAACTTTCACCAGAACAAGAAAAGCAAGTAAATTTTATTCACAAATCCGCCCTTTCTCTGGCAGAACTTGTTAACGACTCGTTAGATTTAGCCAAAGTCGAAGCTGGAAAAGTCACTGTTCGCGTTGCAGATTTTGAAGTCGAAGATTTGTTCAGCGCGCTGCGGGGAATGATGCGCCCCCTGCTACCCCAAAACTCTGCCGTTACTCTGATTTTTGAAGCGCCTCTGGAACTTCCAACCCTCACAACGGATGAGGGAAAACTTTCTCAAATTTTGCGAAATCTGATTTCAAATGCTCTCAAGTTTACCGAAGCCGGCGAAGTGCGAGTTGCTGCGGAAATGGAAGAGGGGGGAACTGTTACTTTTTCCGTGGCAGATACTGGTCTGGGTATTCCGCCAGCCGACCAAACGCGGATTTTTGAAGAATTTGTCCAAATCGAAAATCACTTGCAGAAAGGTGTGAAAGGCACGGGATTAGGATTATCTTTGTGTAAGAAAATGACTGAATTTCTGGGGGGAAGTATTGAAATAGAAAGTTCGCCCGGAGCGGGAGCTACTTTTTTTGTCAATTTGCCGATCGTGTATGATGGAGATTTAGAAAAACCTTTGGAAATGTCTGCTGCTAAGGGGGTGAAAACACCGCTTTTTCTAGCAAATTCTCGATCGCCTGTGCGGGATTCAGCAGCAAAAATTTTGGTGGTGGAGAATGAAGAGTGTTTTTCATTTTCCCAAAGACTTGCTGGCAAAAATTCATTGTATCGCGATCGGGGCTGCCAACGCTGCTGAAGGTTTGGGATGGTCGCCTAGTTTTTAGACTTGTTGCATAAATCTTCGATCGGGAAACCGCATATTTAAGGTAGATCAACGCAGATAGACGCAGATAATTTTAAGCTCGATCGGACTTACGGTTGAAACCAGGTTGACAAAAACAAAGTTTATTTAATTTGCAACAGGATTTAACACTTGTGCTGTAAAATGTATCAGTTCTAAGTTGCCGACTGTACAGTAGGGACTTAGGCTGTGTTTTTGTTTGTGTTAGCGCGATCGGCTAAAATCCAATACGGTTCACTTAACATATTTATGCCCCGGAGATCCCCCTAAATCCCCCTTAAAAAGGGGGACTTTGAGGACATTCTTGTCCCACCCTTTGTAGGGGCGGTGCCCCCGTGCCCGCCCTGGTTAGGGGGGATCTGTCTTAAGTGAACCGTATTGGGCTAAAATCCACGATTGATTTTGTTTTTAGCAAAGGTTCGATCGCAAAATAATGCAACCTTAGCTAAGATCCAAAGCTCAGATCCAAACCCTTACAAAATAAGCCATTCTAGAATCTAAAATCTAAAATCGCCAATCCAAAATCTAAAATCGCATGACTTTCATTTCCCTTCAATATGTCCTATTTTTGTTAGTTTTGCTAGCAGCTTACTGGTCAGTTCCGCTGCAGTGGTGGCGGCTGTATATCATGCTGATAGGTAGTCTGATTTTTTACGCTTCGCTGCAAATTTGGTACATTCCTCTGCTGTTAGTCAGTATTTTGTTTAATTACTTCTTGGCGATGGCGATTGGGGAACCTCTGGATTGGCGGATTGCTAATGCTTCTTGGAACCGCCACCGTTTGTGGTTGCTGTGGATCGGAATTGCGCTGAATGTGTTGTTGTTGCTTGGTTTTAAGTATGTGCCTTTTGTATTGAGTTCGATCGGCACTTTGTTAAATTGGCCAGTTGCTCTCGACAGCGCTAACTGGGTAAAAACTCACGTCATCGCACCCTTGGGATTGAGTTTCTTTTGCTTTGAGTGCATTTCTTATTTGATTGACGTGTATCGAGGCGCACCGGCGGCTACTTCGCTGCTGCACTTTGCTGCTTACAAGTTATTTTTTGCGAAACTGATTTCTGGGCCGATTACTCGCTATCACAACTTGATCTATCAACTAAAATCCCAGAGTTTTCCGACGCCAGATCGCATTTCTGAAGCACTTTGGACGATCGCCTTCGGTGCAGTTAAAAAAGGTCTTTTCGCAGACAACTTGGGAATTTATGTTGATTTAAGCTTTACCAACTTGCAGCGGGCGGGAAGCGAGGATTTGTGGCTGGCAATTTTTGCTTACGGGCTGCAACTTTATCTCGATTTTAGCGGCTATGTTGACATGGCGCGCGGTACTGCTTTACTGCTGGGTTGGTATTTGCCACCAAATTTTGATTTCCCTTATTTTAGTACCAGCATCGGTGATTTTTGGCGGCGCTGGCACATGACTTTGGGCGATTGGCTGCGAAATTATTTATATTTTCCGTTGGGGGGTTCCCGTGTCGCTTTGTGGCGCACTTGTCTTAATTTGTTCACCGTCATGTTAATTGCGGGAATTTGGCACGGGGCGGCTTGGGGATTTATTGTGTGGGGGGCTTTGCACGGTTTGGCTTTGGCGGTGCACCGGGTGACAGATGTGACTTTTAAGCGGTTGCGGATCGAGTTTTTGTGGGAAAATCCGATCGGGATGGCGATCGCTTGGCTGTTGACTCAGGCGATGGTTTTTAGTAGTTGGATATTTTTCCGTCTTCCCGATTTAAAAGATTCAGGATGGGCGATTTCGCATTTGTGGGGACACCCTGCTGACGTACAGTTTGCTAATAAAGTTTATGTGGAAGTTTTGGGTTTGGAAAGAGTGCAGTTGACTTGGATATTGGCGACTGTGGCTGTGGCGATGTTGCTTAATTATGGCTTCAATCGCATTTTGAAAGTGGAGTTAAATTGGCAGATGAAATTGGCATTAGTGCCACTTTGTTTCTATGCGGTTTGGCTGTTAGCTCCCGAGGGCGGTTTGCCTTATATTTATTTCGATTTTTAGGGCATTATCTTAGTATAGGTTTGTAGTGAGGACTTTAGTCCGCATAACTGGTTCCCAGGCTCGGCCTGGGAACCGATGTCCAGAGGCTCGGGAGCATCTCAGTTTTGCAAAAAGCATTTTTTTATTGTAGTGCGAGCGTCCCCGCTCGCGAGTATAATACGCGAGCGGGGACGCTCGCACTATAAATACAAAACTGAGATGCTCCCAGAGGCTCTGCCTCGCTTGGATCTCATGGAGGCAGAGCCTCCGGATCTGCATTACCAGGCAGAGCGAAAGTAACGAGCAATCGCTTAAGTTATTAAATTTTCATTCCTAAGCACCCTACAACTAATAGGAACACCAATCACTCCAGCTACCGACATAAAGTTTTGCATCGGGAATTCCAGCGATTTCTAAAGACAGTAAATTAACGCAAGCTGTCACCCCAGAACCGCAATAAACAATAATTTCTTCCGCTTTTCCTAATTCCGTCCACCGCTGTTTTTGTTCCGAGGTCGATCGCACTTTTCCAGTTTCATCCGTCACCCCTTGCCAAGGGTAGTTGACAGCACCCGGAATGTGACCTGCAATCGGGTCGATCGGCTCCCGCAAGCCCGCGTATCTCTCGCTCTCTCGCGAATCGACCAAAACCCTGTCCGGCAAGTCTTTTCGCTCTTTTACCGCCAGAATGTCAACGATCGCATCCCGCTGCAATTCCGGTACAAATTTACCCTTCCGAGATTCCGGCAAAGTATTTGTTACCGGATATCCCGCCACTTTCCAAGCGCCAAAACCGCCATCTAACAAAGCAACTTTGCTGTGTCCCATATATCGCAGCAGCCACCACAAACGAGCCGCAAAAGCCAGCCGCGAATCGTCATAAGCCACGACTAAAGTTTCTCCTGAATTAATGCCAGTCGCACTCAATTTTGCTGCTAATTCTTCAAGATTTGGCAGCGGATGTCTACCGCCATGTTTGCCAACTACACTCGCGAGATCCCGATTTAAATCTAAATAAAAAGATCCCGGAATGTGACTTTCTTGATATTGTTTTTGTCCCAATTCGACATCGGCGAGGGAAAACCGACAGTCAATAATTACAACTTGCGGATTTTCGGTATTGGCTGCCAACCATTCAGGAGAAACAATTAAATTGTTGTCATTCATAACTTTTCCAATCTGTGTTTTAACATCGCTCGATAATTACGCATAAACACCCAATAAACCGGGGTTTTTAGCTTGTCTGCAGGCTGTAATATCGCCTCCTGTCGATTACTATAACAAAAACGGTTCGTAGTGCGGACTTCAGTCCGCTCATTATTGCGGGGGAGCATCTCAATTGTACATTTATAGTGCGAGCGTCCCCGCTCGCGTATTGTACGCAGGAGCGAGCGGGGACGCTCGCACTATAATAAAAAAAATGCTTTTTGCAAAACACTAGATGCTCGCAAAAGCGGACTGAAGTCCGCACTACGAACCTTAGTTATTGCGCTTAATCGATCGGACATGACATAATAAGTCTTTTCTGAAAAATCCCGATTTCTGAACATTCGTGCGTCTAGGACTCATCTATAAAGAAAAATTTGATGGCTCGGATTCGGCTTTTTTTCAATTAGATTTCTTAGGAGTTGCTGGCTCCGGTTCTGCTTTTTCTAAATTAGATTTTTTGGGAGTTTCTTTTTCCGAAGTTGCTTTTTGGGAATTAGATTTCTTAGGAGTTTCTTTCTCCGAAGTTGCTTTTTGGGAATTAGATTTCTTAGGAGTTGCTTTCTCTGGTTCTGCTTTTTTTGCTGGTGCGGGAGTTGGCTCTGGCTGGGGTGGATTTACTGCCGCTTCTTGAGCGTAAAGCAGATATTTTTGATACTCGATTACTTTTGTCTGAGCTAGTTGATGGTTGGCGCTAGACATCGGTACTCTTCTCATCAACGATACCGCTTCTTGCCAACGATCGACAACTATCGTCCAATCTTCTTTGGTTGTTGCGACTCGCCCTAATTCTGCTGCTTTGACTGCGCTGTTAACTGCGTCTCGAAAAGTATCCGGTACAGTTGATAAATTCGCTGTTTCATCTGGGTTATTCCCCGCAGTTGCTGGCTGCTCGTTCAAAATTTTACCGACAAATGCCACTACGGCGATCGCCAATATACCAGTAACCAGCGCGACGACAATAAAAGTCGATCGCAACCGCTTCTCAAATGCCGCAAATTCCGCCGATTTCTCCTCCTCAATATCGCTTTGTGTCTCTTCTGTGCGATCGTCCACATTCGCAACAGCAGCATCTGGCACAGATTCTTCCGCAAAGCTCTGTTGTTCCAAAGTGCTGTTTTCCAAACTAAACTCCTGAATCCAAGCAGGCACAATCTCACCGATTTCTCGCCCCTCAATCTTCACTTGGTGAATCGAATCCGGCTGCAAATCCGTCAGTTGGCTGCGGACAAAATCAACTAATATATGTTCTCTCGGTACTTGCTCGGCTTCAAGAATTATATCTAAACAGTCGCCGTCGAGATGCGCGGAGGCTGCGATCCCTTCAGATTGCAACTGGCTGTTAAGCCAAGATGCGATCGCCTGTGGATCTCCCTGCTTGGCAAGTTCCTGAAAATTAAGCTCTGTCATAGCTGGACACCTGATAATGCAGAAAGGAAGAAGTCATTAGTCATTAGTCATTAATCATTAGTCATTAGTCATCAGTCATTATTCATTATTCATCAGGAAGAAGGAAGAAGGCTATAAAGGTTACGCGAGCGGCTAAAAAGAAGGAAGGAGGAAGGAAGAAGGAGGAAAAAATAACTAATAGTTTTTTTGACTTGAAAACACCATAACTCAAATCCAACAAATAGTATAATGTATCGCGGCAAATCCCAGATCAAAGATATAAATTATCACTCTCGCTCCCCCTAGCATCCCTTGGGGAAAGGACTGAAGTCCTCACTACAAACCTGAGTCCGGTTCTATCGTTTGGACTTCACTCCTCGGAAATTTGATACCGCGCGATCGAGTCAAACCGCAAGCCTCGCGCCTCAAACCGACATCCGGCTGGAAAAAGACAGGGCACGCCCGGATTCGAGATTGGAAATTTAAGATTAAAAAATTATGCGATCGCAGTGCCACCGAGGGACAGCGAGTGATATCATCATTGAGTCCATATTCAAGTTTTTATAGCAAAAAACTCGATCGCACAATGATAGCAATAGCAATTTTAGCGGCTGGACGCGGCACGCGCATGAAATCTGACTTGCCCAAAGTTCTCCACGAATTGGGCGGGCGAACCCTAGTTGAGCGAGTCCTCCAAAGTTGTCAAGAAATTGAAATTTCCCGGCGACTTGTCATAGTCGGTTATCGCAGCGAACTCGTTAAAGAATCCCTGAATGAAGCTCAAGAAACACCCAAAGATCGGGAATTTCCTGCCCTAGAATTTGTCGAACAAACTGAACAATTGGGAACCGGTCACGCCATCCAGCAATTGCTCCCTCACTTAAAGGGATTTTCAGGAGAATTGCTAGTTTTAAATGGTGATGTACCTTTGCTGAGGGCAGAAACAATCAAACAATTGATTTCCCTTCACAAACAGCACCAAAACTCGGCTACTATATTGACAGCTAATTTGCCAGATCCTCAAGGATACGGGCGAGTATTTACCGACAGTCAAAACTTAGTTCAGCAAATTATCGAAGACCGCGATTGCACCCAAGCTCAAAAGCAAAACCACCGAATTAACGCAGGTGTTTACTGCTTTCACTGGCCGGATTTAGAGAAAATTTTACCGGATTTGAAGGCAGATAACGACCAAAAAGAATATTACCTAACTGATACGGTAAGTAGCCTTTCTCCGGTGATGGCCGTGGATGTCGAAGATTATCAAGAAATATTGGGAATTAACGATCGCAAACATTTAGCCACAGCTTCCGATATTTTGCAAACGCGGATCAAGGATAAGTGGCTGACGGCGGGAGTGACCCTGCTCAATCCCAACAGCATCACAATCGACGATACCGTAGAGTTGCAAGCCGATGTGGTAATTGAACCGCAAACTCACTTGCGGGGAAAAACTTCGATCGCATCAGGGAGCCGCATCGGGCCCGGGAGTTTGATTGAAAACAGTCAAATTGGCGAAAATGTGACTGTGCTTTATTCGGTAATTTCTGACAGTATTGTGGCGGAAAATTCGCGAATCGGCCCCTACGCGCACTTGCGGGGACACGCACAAATAGGCGCGAACTGTCGCGTGGGCAATTTTGTAGAATTGAAAAATGCTCAAATTGGCGATCGAACTAATGTTGCTCATTTGTCTTATTTAGGCGATGCGACTTTGGGAGAAAAAGTCAACATTGGTGCTGGGACAATTACCGCCAATTACGACGGAAAAAATAAGCACAAAACTAAAATAGGATCGGGAACTAAAATCGGTTCCAACAGCGTACTGGTTGCACCGATAACTTTGGGTGAAAATGTTACAGTAGCAGCAGGTTCTATCGTAACTGAAGAAGTGCCGAATGACTGTTTAGTAATTGCACGATCGCGGCAAGTTGTCAAGCCCGGCTGGAAACTCAAAGAACCGGAAAAATAACATTATTACGCACATTCTTCTGTCGAGTGCGCCGATCGCACCGGGAGCATTTCACTTTTGCGAAAAAGCAATTTCTTTACAGTGCGAGCTGTCGCGAGCTCGCGAGTGTTGGATAGATCGATCTTCGGGGACGATCGCACTATAAAATCAAAACTGAGATGCGCCGATCGCACAGGCTAGTTTTGTAGTTATACCAATTTCATGAAGTAGCGCTAGATATTACCCCCCCAACCCCCCCGAACTCGCGGGGTGGCTAAGAATTCATCAGCAAATCTTTAGAAAAATGGTATTAATCTATGTCGGTCTTTCCTCTTTGCGTCTGATGGCTGCTCTTCACCAAAATCGAATCGTCGCGCATTATAGCACAATTGAACGCGATCGAACGGCCTTGTTTAATCGCTGCCAGATTGGTTGTAGAGCGAGGAACTGCTGCCTCTAATCCTACAAACCTAGTCATATAGCAATATGTAGCGTCCCTTCCCGATCCAAACGCTAGCACTAGCGTAAATTAATGTGCGAAGTGACAATAATTGATCTATACTGAGCGCAAATCACCGATCGAACTAGGCATCATCCTGGGGCGGATTTTACCCGATCGGGTTTTTGAAGATATTTGCTTTGAAAGTTGATCGGTTTTGGTTGAAGTATTGCTTTCAACCTAGTCATTACGCCTTTTCAATTGCCCATTTTTTTATTTTTCAAGGGGTGGCAGTTTGTAATCCATTCCTGGATTCGCTTGCCTTCCTATCCACTGCGCCTTAATCGTTATTAATTGCCATGCAAGTTACATCTGTTGCCGAGTTTTCTACAACCAATATTCAGGTGATTCGCCGAGATGGTTCTACGACGGAACTCGATATTACAAAAATTCGCGCGGTCGTGAACTGGGCTTGTCGAGAACTATCGGCCAACCCGATCGCCCTAGAAGCCAGCCTGACCACTAAGCTGCGTCCCGGCATTACAACGAGAGAGATTCAAGACAATCTGATCCGCTGTGCCTTGGAGTTGTGCAGTCCTGAAGAACCCGATTGGCGCTATGCCGCAGGGAGGCTGCACATTTGGAGTTTGTGGAAAGACATTCAGGTCAGTCGGGGCTATCAATATGGTGACTATGCCCGGACTGTGCAAGCTAAAGTCCTCGAAGGGCAGTACGATCGTCGCATCTTGACCTACACTCCCGCAGAGTTAGAAATTGCCAATCAGTGGATCAAGCCGGATTGGGATGCTGACTATGATTACGCTGGAGCCGTGTTGCTGACCAAACGGTATCTATTGCCGAATGAATTGCCCCAAGAATCCCTTTTGACCTGTGCGCTGTTGTTGGCCTCAGCAGAAGCACCAGAACAGCGGCTCCAGTGGGCAAAGCAGTTCTATGAAATGTTGGCACAGCGGCAGATTTCTTTGGCAACGCCGATTCTGGCAAACCTGCGAATTCCTGACGGTTCTCTCGCCAGTTGCTTTATCACCGCATTAGATGACAATCTCGAAAGCATTTTTTCTGGGATTCATGATGCCGCTAGGATCTCTAAAAACGGTGGCGGTGTCGGCGTGAATTTGTCTCGGATTAGGGCAACGGGCAGTTGGGTGATGGGGAAAGCCAATGCTTCGGGCGGGGTGATTCCCTGGGTGAAGCTGCTCAACGATACCGCAATCGCAGTCAATCAGGGCGGACGCAGAGCCGGGGCGATCACCGTCAGTTTAGATACCTGGCATTTGGATTTGCCCGAATTTTTGGAGATGCAAACCGAGAATGGCGATCAGCGGCGGAAAGCCTATGATGTGTTTCCGCAGTTGGTGGTTAGTGATGAGTTCATGCGACGAGTGGAAGCCGATGCGGAGTGGACGCTGATTGACCCTTATGAGGTGCGAACAAAGCTGGGCATCGAACTGGCTGAACTGTGGGGAGAATCTTTTGAAACTGCCTATGCTCAAATCGAAGCCAGCTTGGATCGAGAAATTACGCTCTACAAAAAGGTGAATGCTCGTCACTTGTTCAAAGACGTGATGCGAACTCAGTTAGAAACTGGAATGCCTTATCTTTGGTTTAAGGATACGGTCAATCTGGCAAATCCTAATCAGCATCAAGGCTATATTCCAGGCGGAAATCTCTGTCAGGAATCTTGGTCGAATGTGAAGCCAGGGGAAGAAGCCCATACCTGTAACTTGGTCAGCCTTAACCTGGCAAATTTAGAAGATGATGCGCGATCGATCGAACAGATTTGTCAGACTGCTGTGCGGATTTTGGATAACACGATCGATCTAACCACACCGCCCTTTGCTGCGAGCACCACACATAACAACAAATATCGCACGATCGGAGTGGGCTGCATGGGGTTAGCGGATTGGTTGGCCAAGCGCCATCTAACTTACAATCACCTGCAAGAAATTAGCAATCTATTTGAAGACATCGGTTACTATTGCACCGCCGCATCAATGGATCTGGCAAAAGAGCGGGGAGCCTATCCTGCCTTTGCCGGCAGTGAATGGAGTAAAGGTCATTTGGTAGGAGCAAAGCCCGTGGAGTGGTTTTTGGAAAACGCCAGTCAGCCGGAACGTTGGCAAACCTTGAGTCAAGCGATTCAAGAGCATGGCATTCGCAATTCCCATATCACTGCGATCGCGCCCAATACCTCTTCATCCTTAGTCCAAGGTTGTACTGCCAGTGTGTTGCCCGTTTATAGCAGGTTCTTCTATGAAAAATGGGCCAAAGGGACGGTGCCAGTTGCGCCACCTTACATTCGGGATCATTTCTGGTTTTACAGTGAAAACAAGACGCTGGATCAACGCAAAGTCATTCATGCGATCGCCACGATGCAGCAGTGGATTGATACAGGAATTTCAATGGAATTATTGTTCAATCTGAATGCAGGTGTGTATTTTCCTGATGAACCCGATCGCTCTCTCAAGGCAAAAGATATCTTTGACATCTTAGTGTTAGCTTGGCACTCTGGCTGCAAAGCAATCTACTACATTCGCACCGTACAGAAAGATAGTTTCAAAGAATCTAACGATGGCTGTGTTGCTTGTGCGAATTAACTGATTATTTCACGGTTTATCAACTGTGTTAATGAACCGCCCTCAATTGTTGTATTAACTATATCGGATGAATTCACAATGGTTTTAAGTCTAGCTACACCCATTTCAGCGACTGCATCGAATCGAATGCCAATTAACCCCGTGTTCAATCCCCTGGGGAATGATGCGCCAGGAAATCGCAAGATTTGGTTTGGCGAAACAACCAACTTGATGCAGTTGAACGATGTTCGCTACGGCTGGGCAGTTGGGCTGTACCGACAGATGCGGGAAAACTTTTGGATTCCTGAAAAAATTGATGTGACTCAGGATGTGACTGATTATGCTAATCTCACGACTGCGGAACGGCGGGCTTTTGATGGTATTCTCAGCTATCTGACGTTTCTCGATTCGGTACAAACCTGCAATGTGCCGCACATCAAAAACAGTGTTACCGCACCCGAAATTTCGTTGTGTATGGCGGAACAAATTTCTCAGGAGGCAATGCACAATCAGTCCTATCAGTACATCATTGAAACCATTGTTCCTAGCGATCGCCGATCCCAAGTCTATGAGTTTTGGCGCAGCGATCGAGTGTTGAAACAGCGCTGTCAATTCATCGCTGGACTGTATCAAAAGTATGTTGACGACCCAACCCCAGAAAACTATTTTGTCTCGCTGATGGCAGATTACTTGCTAGAAGGGTTGTATTTCTACAATGGCTTCAACTTTTTCTACAATCTGTCTTCACGAATGCTGATGGCTGGAAGTGCCGATATCTTTAGAATGATCAACCGAGATGAGCTTTCCCATGTACGGCTGTATCAGAAATTACTTCCAGAAGCGATGGAAATCTTTCCGCACAGTCAGGATCAAATCTACGAAATGTTTGCTACGGCGGTCGAGCACGAGTCTCATTGGGCCGAGCACATTGTTGGAGATAGCATTCTAGGTATCACAACCGCCAGCACAGAGCAATATACAAAGTACCTGGCGAATCAGCGACTCAAGGCGATCGGCTTAGAACCGCTTTTTCCTGAAATGAAATACAAGAAAAGCCCCTACGCTCATTTGGAGCGATTTTCGGATACGAAGAAAGAGGCAAATACAAAAGCCAACTTCTTTGAGTCCAGTGTCACCAGTTACGTGATGTCTTCTAGCCTTGAAGGCTGGGATGATTTCTAGCTTTTGACGATAGAACTGACACTCTTCATTGATTCGTCGCGAGGAATGTCAGTCCGCTCAAGTCTAAGATGTTATTGAGTCAATGTTAACGGAATATCTATATATCTATTAGCTTTTGTTTGTCCCGCTCGAACAAAAGCTAATATATCTGTAAATTGCGATCGCCAAAATAGGTTTATGACCCAATACGGTTTACTTAACATATTTATGCCCCGGAGATCCCCCTAAATCCCCCTTAAGAAGGGGGACTTTGAGGGCATTCTTGTCCCCCCCTTTTTAAGGGGGGTTAGGGGGGATCTATCTTAAGTAAACCGTATTGGTTTATGACCCACATTATGCAAATATTCAGACAAATTTAATAAGTTGAAATTTTGCTCGTTACTTTCGCTCTGCCTGGTAAGCTGTTGTGCATTTAAAACGCATATTGTATAATATACACTGACCATATTTAGGAAAAGTCAATGCCTAGTAAAAACTTCCTGAGTTCCGAGACAAGGGAAACTCTTCAACAAGTATTAAAGGAGCATGAGCATCCAGACATTCGGCAAAGAGCCTTAATTTTTTTATTGCTAAATAGCGGAAATACACAAGCTCAAACGGCTGAACTAATAGGATGCTCTCTGAGAAAAATTGCTTATTGGAGCATTCATGGCGATCCTGATAATTTAGACAGTTTTAAAGACAATAGGATGAAGGGTAATTACCGAAAAGCCACAGAAAAATATATTAATTTACTTTTAGAAACAGTTGAAGTAGAGCCTGAGAAATATGGCTATGATTTCGGAAGATGGACAACAGCTAGACTTGCAATACACCTAGGAGAGCAGACGGGAATTGAGCTGAGTAGTACCCAAGTAAGGAGAATTTTAAAATCAAAAAAGTATGTTTATCTCGCTCGCTAAATATAGCTTAGAGGATAAGCAAGATACCGTAGAAAGGGGTTTATTTAAAGATAAATTATCTGAGTATTTAAGGATAGAAAAAGAATATCCAGACCTTTTACAGGTATGGTTTTGGGATGAGAGTGGATTTAGTTTAAGAGTGATTAGAAGGAAGAACTGGTGCAAAAAAGGGACTCGAAGCAACAAAAGAGGAGACCGACGAAAGGGTCGTATTAATGTCATGGGTGGAGTGAGATATTCAGACAAAAAAAGATGGGTAGATTTTATTCCATCTGGGAATTCTGCTAATT
>Ga0335395_10000709_pt1 | contig 20958 bp, 26 predicted proteins | sample MAT02_FD_205744 | JGI IMG/M metagenome (GOLD analysis project Ga0335395, IMG submission 205744) | Freshwater microbial communities from Lake Fryxell liftoff mats and glacier meltwater in Antarctica - MAT-02 (spades assembly) (version 2) ...
CATCTGGCTCGATTACTACTCGCCAAAAAGCCTTAGAGAAGCTGCAAACGTCCTTGAGTCTAGGCACCCAGGATTTGCCTTTACTCCAACAAGGGATACTTCCCCAGGCGCTCCTAGGGGCATTATGCGGCTTCGTTCAAAATCTACACCCACAGGGGCGGCCACGATGATGCAAAACTACTTTTTATGGGAGGCAGCGGAGTGACCGACTTCTTTAGGTTCTGGAAAAAAGCGATCGCAAAGTCAGTCGGCACCCCTAGGCTCGTAACAAAATGCGCCACCCCATGCTTGATGGAGCAGCGCATTTTAATGTGTCTGGACATTCAGCCGATCGCCTTTAACATGTTACGCGATCGGGTTGAGCCTGATAGGACGACTCGACTGCAATATGTGTACGCACTGAATCGACTACTGAAATCGGGGAAGGCGATCGCCCATAAGAATGAGATTCGTTTGGCGGCTCCGCTAATCAGCAATCAGGAGCATCGCCAGCGCTGAGGTTGGATGGGGCGATCGGCATTTAGCCACTAAATGGTTTTGAGCCGATCGCCGCTGCAAGATGAATTTTTACCTCAGAGGATATTGAGCCGTATAGGGTAAGTGATTCCTTGCCTCCGGGGAAGCTGCGAGTGATAGCGCCCGTTATTTGCTCAGCTGAGCAGCCTTCTTTGATAGCTGCCCTACGAATGGCTTCTATCAGTGCGAGCATTGCCAGTTCAACGCTGACACTTTCAGTAATCTTTGTAGCGATATCGTTTGGGTCACTCATGGCGATCGCCCTCCTGCAAATAAAACATTTCACCAAGCTCAACTTTAAAGAACCGACAGACGGTTTCAGCCGTTCCATTATCCAGACGGCTGAATTTATTGTGATAAAGTCTCCCGACAATCGTAGGGCTTAACCCAGTCTTGCCAGCGACCTGCTGCTGCGTTAGCTGCTGTGCAGCCATTAGATCCTTAATTCTGCATTTCATCGCCATACCCGAACTCTATAAGTACACTTTATTGCTTTATCAGACATCTGTCAACACATAGCTATTAGTATTAATGTGTTGACAGCTAGCTAGCGACAGGCTATAACTGTAAGAGACAGGCAAACGCATAAAACCAAAATCAACCAGATTAAAGGACAAACAGAAAATGACAACGCAAGCTTACACCTTCAATCTCGATTCTTTCCCGCTCCTAACAATGCAGGAGCTTGCCCCAGGCAGAAGCCTAATCGGGCAAGGCACCCTATCGCTTTTAGAGTTTGAGCAATTCGAGGCGCTTATCGCGTTCCTGCCTGTCACTGAGGAGCTGAACACTCAGGAAGTGCTATTGGTTCAAGCAGATTCCAGCGGCGTGCTAGAGAGAGTCTACGCGCCGTCGCTATTCGCCACGGAGGAGGGCGGCACAATTTTGCGTGTCGGGTCTAACATCTGGCCTGTTACGCAGGCTAAGGGCGCATTCAGCGTCGGCACCCTGACGGGATTCCTGAATGTGGAAATGAAGGAAAACTTCAAAAAAGAACAGTACATGGTTGTCACTATTCTTTTTTCCGACGAGGCCGACACAGCTAGCTTCGTTATTGGGGTTCGCCTTTCCCAAGAATCTGAAGTAACTCAGGTTCAGCTACAAAAGTCGGTTGCCAGAGGGGAATCGATCGCCCCTCATCTGATGGTTGCTGGTCAAGCTGGCACCGGTGGCGATGTTGGCAAGATGCACGAATTGCCGCTTGGGGAATACTCACTTGTGGATGTTGAGCAAGTAGAAATCGCTGGCAAGCCTGCCAAAGATGGTAAACCCGAGGAGCTGCCCAGGACTAGCTGGATTTTGGGACTGGAGACGGGCGATCGCGTCTGGGCAAAGGGTACTGTTATCAGGCTCCTTAAGGACGCCAGCAGCAGCAATTGGATGAAAAGCTGTGTGAACCGGGCTATCGGAACGATGGAAGCCACAAAGACTGGGTTTAAACTCACCCTTTGTGTTCCACACACTCTCAAAGTTACAAAGATTGAGGCACTGGCTAGGGGATACTCGGTCACTTGCCAGATCGTTGAACGTGAGTCAGTCGGTGTTCCTGCACTGCCTAGCGTTGGAGTAGCGGCGATCACGGCAGTACCCCAAAAACAACTGGTGGGCAACGCCCCTTCTGGAGATAACGACATGCCCTGGTAATTGAGTCAAAAAAATGGAGTAGAGATTAGCGTCTCTACTCCATAATTATCTGCAACCAAAAAGTGAGAACTACCAACATGATTCAGGCTGACGACCCCACAAGCGGGAATATTCTGCGCCCAAACTTCGGAAACTCTGATAGAGAAATTCTAACAGGATTCACCCCCAACACGCAGCAATCGGAAGCGATCGCACGGGTTGGGGCTTTTTTGGCAGGCAGCGATCGCCTTTTCCTACTCGCCGGTTATGCAGGCACAGGGAAAACCACAACAATTCAGGCAATTATCAAGCTACTGAGGGATAAGGGCGACAGCCGACGAATTGTCTTCACTGCCTTCACTAATAAGGCAGTGAAGGTTTTGGAAAAGATGGTTCGCCATTGGCAGCTAGATATCGAGTGCATGACGTTGTGCAGGCTGCTGGGATTGAAGATTCGGATCGACCAGTCCACGGGCAGGCAACGTTTTGAGCCGGATTATGGCGTTAAGAATGCATTCGGCGAATTCGATTTGATCGTGATTGACGAGTGTTCCATGCTCGACAAAGAGATTTGGCAGCTCGTCACTGATGAACTGGGAACGCTGTTCAGTGAGCGAGAGACACAAGTCCTGTGTATAGGTGACCCAGCCCAGCTGCCGCCTGTCAATGAAAAGGAATCACCATGTTTTGGCTCAGTACTTGAGCAGCATCAGTTAACGGAGGTTGTCAGGTACGGAGGCGCGATCGCGATTCTTGCCGAGCAAGTGCGACTGAATCTCGACAATCCTGGTCTGGTAGATATGGAAACCGATATGACGGGCGATCGCGCACATGGCGTTTACTGTGGAACTCCCGCTCAATGGCAAAAGAAGCTAATTCGGGCATTCACCTCTGACAAGGCGAGGCAAGACCCTGATTATGTTCGGGCACTTTGCTATACAAATCGTCGGGTAGATGCGGTCAACGCGACGATTAGGGCTGCGCTTTATGGTAAGGACGTCCCTCGTTTTGTAGAGGGTGAGCGGCTGGTAGCTGATTCTCCCTACACAGCTCAGAAATCAACCTTGATGGCGACATCACTGGCGACATCGACAGAATGTAAAGTTTTGGAAATCAGAGCAGGTCGGTCTGACGGCTGGAATATTTGGAGTTTGAGAGTAAGCCTCGACGGTGAAGCTTTTTTGACCTTGACTATTGAGATCTTGCATGAGTCAGAGTTTGAGCGGTTTGAGAAAGCCTGCGACGATCTGGCTAAGGCGAAAAACTGGAAAGCCTTCTACTGCCTAAAGGAGCGATTTGCGCAGATGAAGTATGCCTACTGCCTGACAGTCCATAAGTCCCAGGGTTCCACATTCCAGAACGTCTTCGTAGACGTTAATAATCTTCTAGCTAACCGAGTAGTCCGTGAGCGAAACCAGTTGCTCTACGTGGCTGCTACACGGGCTGCTAAGCGTTTATTTCTAAGCTGCTAGACTTCTGCTTCCAAAAACCTTACTGAGCTTTTCCATGACCTGGCTATCCTCTTCAAAAAACAGCCCTTGCCCAGTTTGCGCTCGCACCAAAGACGCTGACTGCGGCTGGACTGCCGACCTACAGACGGTACTGTGCCACACTCGCGCCAACACTTCAAGCGCGATCGCACAGCCAGCCGATCAATCAGGCGGCTACACTTTCACAGGAAAGATTGAGACTAAAGGATTTTGCGATCGCGCCATCTACTGCCTAAAGGACGACTGGGTGAAGCCAATCAGGCAGGTGAGCAGCAAGCCCACCTATTACAGCTATCCCAGTGCCGTTGGATCTCCGCTAGCCCGTGTTGTGAGGCTTGACGGTGCAAAGGGTAAAAAGATTTGGCAGGAACACTGGGATGGGACGGGCTGGCAAAAAGGATTGCCTGACGAGCTAAAGGCTCAAATTCACCTATACCGAATCAATGATCCAATCAATCAAGAAGCAATCGTCCGTGGGCTGCCACTGAGGATTGTTGAAGGCGAGAAGACTGCCGACGCCCTAATAGGCATCGGGCAGGCTGCCACTACCTCTATCGGTGGGGCTGGCAAGTGGCGTCACTACGGCGGGGCGCATGGGAACTACTCAGCAGACCTTAAGGACGCTGTGCTTGTCCTTTGCCCTGACCGCGATCGCGCCGGGGTAGAGCATTGTCAGGACATTGCTTCTGATTATTATTGCTGTGAGTGGTTGTACGCCGCTCCTGATAGCCCTAGCTGGCGCTGTTACCAGATCGGCAGTGGGTATGACCTTGCTGATTGGATTGACGATCTGAGAGCTGCTGGGCTGGATGCGGATGATGTTTTCAACACCATCTCTCTGGCTACTGAAAAAAAGGCTAGAACCTTTGACATTCAGCCGCCAGACTCAAAAGTGAAGGCGATCGCGACTGCCGCCGCCGATGCTCCAAGTGCTCCAAAAGGAGTCAAGCCAAGCCTTGTATCTTTCAATGAAGAAAAAGGCAGATCTTTTCCGAAGCCTCAAAGCTGCGTGGCTTCCATCCTTGCTGAAGAGAATTGCGATCGGCTGCTGTTTGGGGAAGAGGCTCAAAGCTTTTTTGCCTACGATGACAGCACTGGCATCTGGTCTGCTGAGCCGGATCGCTCTGTGAGGGCAATGGTTCGGAGCGAGCTAGATGCCCGTGGATCGTCCGGCTATGGCGACGCCTACGTTTCTGGGATAGTGCGGCTGCTATGTGACGATCTTTACCACAAAAGGCTAGCCCCAAAATCTGGCCTTTTGCCAATGCGGAACGGGGTTTTAGACCTCAAAACCTTGGAGTTGCTGCCACACCAGCCCGCCTATCACCTCACATCCGCATTGCCCTACGATTACAATCCGCTCGCAACCTGTGAACCTATCCAGCAATGGCTACTCAATTGCCAGGATGGCGACGCCGCGAGGGTAGAGCTGCTAAGGGCAACCTTCAAAGCAATCGTAACCGGGCGGGTTGACCTGCAAAAATTCTCCGAGTTTCTGGGCGGCGGCGGCACCGGTAAAAGCACCTGCGCTAATTTGGCGATCGCATTGGTGGGAGCTGAAAACACCGCCATGACATCCCTTAAAGAGCTTGAACAGAACCGCTTTGAGACCTCCAATTTGAAAGGTAAGCGGCTGATTTATATTGCCGATTCAGAGCGCTACAGCGGATCGGTTAGCGTCTTGAAGGCACTAACGGGCGGCGATCCGATGCGCAACGAGCAAAAGTTTAAGCAGGCAACCGATCCTTTTTTCTGTGAAGGCTGGGTGCTTCTAGTCGCTAATGAGCCGATTGCCGCGACCGACTACACGGGCGGGCTGTCAAGGCGTAGGGGGACGATTCCCTTTACTAGGAAGGTGGCAGCAAAGGATCGTCGCGACCTCCTAACGGTAGGAGTATCGGGCATCTCTGGCGAGTTTGCAGAGTATCTACCAGGGCTGCTCAACTGGGTGCTGTCGATGCCTGATAGCGACATGAAGCGGCTGATTATGCAGACCTCTGAATCGGTGCCCTCACTCAGCAAGTGGAAAAACGAGATCCTGTTAGAAACAAACCCGCTCGCAGAATGGATTAACGAGTGCTGCGTTCTGACGCCAGACCTCAGAACTCACATTGGGCTGGCTGATGAGCAAAGAGTTACTGAGGGAGAACAGGGCAACTCCACAAGTCGCAAGTATTACAAGAACGAAGACCTGTGGCTCTACCCCAACTACCGAGCGTACTGCGATCGCGTCGGCAGGGCAGGCATTTCTGTTCAGCGGTTCGCCCGATTAGCGGTTGACCTTTTGGTGAATCAGCTTGATCTGCAAGTCACCAAAAACCGCGATCGCGACGGCAGCTACCTAAAAGGAATTTCTTTAAGGGGAGAGAGTGACGCACCTTGCATAATTTCAGGATGTGACGGTTCTGAAGCAGCTTGTGACGGTTCTGTGACGTATAGCGTGACAACTCAAACCCTTACGGGTGTCGATTCTCAGCGATGTGACGGTTATTCTCAACTCTTGTCTGAGATTTCAAAAGACGATATTACACCTGCCGAACATGATGATATTTCAAATCTTGCGGACACCAGTTGCAAAAAACCGTCACAGAGCCAGGAATCGACACCCGTACGGCTTTCAGTTGTCACGCTATACGTCACAGAACCGTCACACGATTTTCAAGAACCGTCACAGACAATTCTGAAGGTGGGCGATCGCGTCCTGGTAACGATGCCAAAAGGGCAACTTCAAGGGGTTGTTCAGGTCATTGAGGGCGATCGCGTTCAGGTTGATGGCGAATCTTTCTGCGGGTGGTTTGGAATGTCTGAGTTAATGATTGATGGGGTGACAGTATGAGCCAGATGGATTTTGAAAAACTCAGAGCGGCAAAGGTGAGGGAGCTAATCGGTTTAGTCAATCAGCTATCGCGGCTGGCTCCCCTAGACGATTGCATTGCATTTCTGAAAAGCGCGATCGCACAGCAGCAGGGTAAGGCACAGCAACGGGCACGGCGAAAAGAGAAGCCAGAGATCGACGACTGGAGGATCTGATGGCTCAAGCCGAAGCGATCGCCCCTAACCCAAAATGCGCCCCATTTTCTTATGTAAGTAAGCGATTCCTGAAAGAAGTTCACCTACATAAGAAAACTATTTTGCTCAATCCCTTGACATTATGCGTATCTTTTGGCATACTTAAGAGAGACAGGCAAAAAAAGGAGAACCCGATGAATCACTTAGAAATCGCAGCCAAGCTCAATCTTGAGGACATTACAAAAAATAACAAATTGCTACTCATTCGCCTTCTCGCTGACGCCCTTTATGAAATGGAAATCTGCCCTGCCCTGGATGACTCCTACTTCATTAATTACTTCCGCGAGCAGGTCACGACCGACAAGCGGCTACAAGGCGTAGTGCCACTGCTGAAACAGTTTCAGCCTTACAACATCAAAACAATCGAAAAGATTCTAAAGGTTCTGACAGCATCAATGTAGCAATCAAAAGGGGCGATCGCCCCTTAGCGATCGCCCCGCCTCAACAAAAAGTTTCCCAAACTCCTTGACATTATGCGTATCTTTTGGCATACTTAAGAGACAAGCCCACAGGAACCCGATGAACTACACAGCCTACGTAATCGCCAACATGATTAATCAGACCACCGACCCGCTGGTCTGTCTAGAGATCGCATCCACGCGCAGCCTACCCCAGATCCTTAAAGAGCTTGCTGAGCGCAAAGAACTCGCAGTGGGTCATGGAGTAGACGCCGCCGACGCAGTTGAGCGAATCGCCATCCTAGAGCTATGCAGTAATCCTGCACTCGTCGCAGGCTGCAAAGCCCACTGGGACAAGATAAACGCCCTGCTAGTCATTGCCTAAGCTGAGGCGCGATCGCCCTTGTGCCACTATCAATTTTAGGGAGAAAAATGAACTGCCCACACTGCAATAACGACAGAATGACCAAGCGCGGCTTCACTACATCAGGCCAGCAGGTATGGCGTTGCACTGCCTGCGCCCGAGACACCAGCGGCAACCCTACAGGCAGGCCGTCTGCGACTGTGGGTGTGTGTCCCAGTTGTGGGAGCGATCGCACCCGTCGATCTTGTGGCCGGGGACGGTGCGGAAACTGCGGGAAAACTTGGAAGCTCGGGAAAAAGTAAATTGCCAGTCACAAAAAAAGCCCAGCCTGGAACCCCCCAGCTGGGCTTTTGCGTGTTTGCGTGCCCCTTGATGATAGCCAAAATGCGCCCCTCACTTCTTATGTAAACGAACGATTCCTGAAAGAAGTCTACTTACATAAGAAAAATGCGTTCGCCTTCTGTCAGACGAGGCCGTGCCGTCTGTCGTCAGTTCAACCGAGATCGCGGGCGATCGCTTGGTAGGGCTAAAATGTGGCTATCCCTTAAAGGCATCTGTGATGGTCGTGCCGATAACTTTATATATTGACCAGCGAACCGACTGGCGAATGCTGCTAATTTTGCCGCTTGCTGTGCAGGCAGAAATTGATCAGACTTGGCCGGCTCGGTGCCAGATTCGCGGTTTGAGCAGTCAGCTGATAGCCGAACCCAGCGCTACCGTTTTACCGAACAAATCAGTTTCCCTTGCCTTGAACCGTACCCAAACGGATGCTAAGCCTGGGAAATACGCCTTCGACTTGCTGCTACAGTCCCCAACGGGCGATCGCCGCAAAACGGTACAGGGAACGGCTATCATTGCCTCAACGGTAACCATATGGCAGGTGCCCCCAGTCACGCCCCCGGCAGTGCCACCCGATGCTATCCCTCCTTGGTTAACGGACGTTGTTAACGGGGCGATCGCTACCCATAACGCTAATCCAGCTGCTCACCCTGGGCTGGCAGGCGGCGGCGGTTCTGTCCAGACCCGAACCGTTTTCACGCCGACAAATGGTCAAACCGTTTTCACTTTGGCAGCGGTGCCTGCACTGCCGCACCTGAGCTATCTTTTCCTGAATGGGGTTAAGGCGATGTTCGGCCCCGACTACACCATCAACGGGGCAATCGTTAACTGGCAAAACCGGGTGCAGCTTGGAGCATCAGATGAGTTTGAAGTCTTTTATCAATAGGAGAAAATCATGATTCAAGCCAAGCAAATTACCAAACCGCTGAGCGCATCCGTTCGTATTAACGGCTTCTCCGCTAGCGGCAACACCGGAGTTCTTACCACTGCCATCGGTACAACCCTATCTACCGCTGGAGAGGGCGGGGTGTCGGTTCCAGTGCAGCCGCTGGGCGGGGCTAACACGATCGGCGTGATTACGACCGGAGTCAATAACCGCACCGAGATTTACGGCGGCACAAGTAAGCTCAAACTAACCGATGCAAGTGGAAACGAGGTATTTGGCAGAGTTACCGAAGCGGGCGGCGTCTACACTCTGACCTACTCCTCTCTGATAGCTGGGGTAGAGACTGCCCACTCTATGCCAGCAGCGGCGATCGATATCGAGTTCAGTTACCGATTCGATTTCGCACGGTTCCCAGCGGATGCCGCGATCGCCGTCAGTGCGCGCAATATCTCCAACGACCCTGCCGGAGCAGGGGGTGGAAGTGGAACACCACGGGGCGAACGGTTGACAGTTACGGCGCTAAACACCGTGGGTAACCTTGGGTTTACGCCACTGAATACAGCCAATTTGAGGCTATTCGTTAATGGGCAACAGTTTGACACCTTTGGCGGTGCTGCCGCTGCCTTCTCCCTCTCTGGCCTCACTATCACCTGGTCTGCGGCGAACGCCGGGTTTCCATTAGAGGTTGCTGATCGCGTCACTGCCCGCTACTTCTCTTGAGCCGTTACCTATGAGATTTAAACAGATTTCAGACTGGGCAATAACCGCGCTAGGCAAGGCTTTGGCAGAATCCGCTACGGCGGCGGCAGCGCGATCGCAGCTTGGCACTGCTGCCGCAGAAGTAACCTTCTATGAATTCGCTACCACGACCACTCAGCTACTTCCGACAAATTGGCTATCAATTCGTCGCGCTGTTCTTCATGGGGGTGGAGCTGGAGGTGTAGGGGGAGGGAGACAACCCGTTGGCATAACTGCGTCTGGCTGCACTGGCGGCAACGGGCCAGGGGCAATTGATTCAATGTTTATATCTCGGGCACAGTGCGAGGCTATCTACGGTGCGCCAGTCACTCACATTCGGGCAACGGTAGGGGCTGGTGGGAATGGTGGAGCTGGCGCTACTACGAATAATGCTACTGGTGCCAACGCTGGGTCAGGGGGTACGACAATCCTAGAGATTGGCGACGGCTCTACGTGGGTGACACTGTTCAATGTGATTGGTGGCAATGGAGGGAGCGGGGTCAACGCTTCTGGCGCTCAAACCCTATCGTTTTTTACAACCTCTCAGGGGGGTGCGGGTTCTAACAATAGTAATGGTGGGAATTCTCAAGGCAGTCCGTTTTGTGGCGGCGGCGGCGGTGGCGGTGCTGGCAAAGGGACTGGCGGCTCAGCAGGTTCAGGTGGACTGGGTGGGTCAGGTGGCAGACTTGCTAGGGCATCCCTCGGAAATAATTCTTTCGCTCCCCAGAATACGGACGGGGCTATTGGAATCAACTTCATGGGCGGCGGCGGCGGCGGTGGCGGTGCAGGCACCGCTGCCGATGGAGTTTCGGGAAATAACGGAGGTGCAGGTGGGTTTCCAGGCGGCGGCGGCGGTGGCGGTGGTGCAGGCGCGGGCAGTGGTAATGGTGGTAGTGGTGGTAGTGGCGCGAGTGGTGTCGTTTATTTATGGGTAGGGGTGGCTTAAATATGCGAGTTGCGTTGATTGAAAATGGGCTAGTAGCAAATGTGATTTTAGTTGGGATTTCTTACCATCCTGACGCCGGGGTAGAAGCGATCGCCCTTCCTGACAATTCCCCTGTAGGAGAAGGCTGGGCGTACGCAAATGGCGAATTCACAGCACCGCAGCCTCCTACGCCAGAACCGGACTGGGGTAGTTTCAGGGTAGCGATGGCTACTTTGCCAAGTTACGTAACGATCGCAAGTGCGATGGAAGGTGCCGCGCCCGTGGCCTTCCAACAATTGCAAATCGCGATCGCGGCTAATCCGCCAAACCTGCAATTCGTGGTTTCTATATGGAATGCTCTAATTGCTACAGGGCTAACGATTCCTGCCAATGGCGTGGATGAATGGAATGCGATCGCCATTGGGGCTAACGTGCCACTGAGCTACGACCTGAGTGGAAATCTAGGCGCGATCAACTAACCTTTTCCCACATACGGAGCGTTTTCTATGAGCCGACGAATATTACCCGATGGCCCAAGCCCCTCTGAACCGATCGCCAGCACTCCCACCGAGCCGGAAGCGATCGCCCCAGAGCCTCGCGTCTGTTACGACGAAAGAATAAACAAAGTCTCCGCAGTAATGTCCTTTGGCAAGCTGGTGGTGAGTGAGCCAAGGCCGAAGGATATCCTGCTAACTAATGGCGCTCTGAGGGCTATGGGCGTTGAATATTGCACTGATGAGATGACAGCGATCTACCTTGTGTGGCGATGCTCCCGCGCTAATTACCCCAACTTTGACGCATTCCTAGACGTTCTGGAGATCGAAGATATAGAGGCGATAGGTGAGACGCTCGCTACGTTTCGGAATCACGGTTGCTCGGTTCTGGGATCTAAACCAAGTGCAAGTGCAGGGCGTCCAGTTTGATATCGATGACCTCTACCGCAGCTTCATGGTCATGGCGACTGGTGACAGCTTCGATGCTCAAACCTTTACGGAGTTAGAGACACGGCCTATCTCTGAAGCTATCCACATCCTGTCTCTTTTCAATGAGGTCGTCGCCAAGCGCAACAAGGCAAGCCAAAAGGACGCGATCGCACTGCCTCTAGATAACGAATGGGAACCCGTTGAAAACCCTTAAGGTGAAAAATGCCTAGGCCAACTTTAATAAACGGCGATACCTTTTTCGATGCCCTAGCCAATGCTGCTGGGCTGCCCATCCTAGATGGTCAGGATGAGTACGGGCATGGTGCCAAGCTGATAGACGACCACCTATCAGATTTAAATACTCAGATCAAGGCGCTGTTTTATAGCTTCTACAACCGGGTCAGAATTACTCTGCCTGCATCCGGACGTACGGTCACCTATGCGGCCTACACCGTAGTCGTTTCAGGCACTCGGTTGACGTTTGCAGCCTCTAGCCTAACCCTGCCTGATAACTCAAGCGGGTTTGTGGTAGTGGGTGCCAATGGCGTCATCGTGGCAGCCGCTCAACTCCCTCTTGAGGGAATCCACATAGGCAACTACGTGACATCAGGCGGCAACGTGGCGGCGTTCGTTGATACCCGATATCAGACCAACGAAACGATTAGGCCGCTGGTCATTCCACCTCAAGACATCCTGCAAATTGGGGATGTCAAATTCTCAGCACGGCTGAATCCTAGCGCTGGATTCTTGAGGTGTGACCATACCTCATACCTAATCTCTGCCTTCCCATTGCTAGCAGCGGCTATTGGCAACCAGTTCAATCTACCGGGTGATGGACTCGGCACATTCAGGGTGCCGCCTGCTGCTGGTAGGGCGATCGCTGGCGTGAGTCCCACAAAACCTCTAGGGCTAGTTGAGGGAGTAGCTACCGCAGCCCTAAGCGTTTCGCAGCTGCCTAGCCATTCTCACGGCGTTACCCAAACCCCGCATAACCACGCGATCGCCGCTGCGCCCCATACTCACTCAGTAGTGGATGGCGGGCACAATCACCCCACCTTTGACCCAGGGCACCGCCATACCGTAGCGGATGACGGGCATGACCACGGCCTAGGCAACCACAGGCGGGCGGTGATGCCAAACAACAACCCAGGTCAGTTGGGTGCCGAATTGTCCACTGTAGGCGGCGGCGCACCGGTGCGGTTTGACCGTGAAGAGGCTGGCATCAAAGTGCAGACAGCAGTAACCGGGATCGTCAATGGGGTGTCTATCGCTGGCGTCTCTATCTCATCTGCTAACGGGGCGGGCACGGTGTTGAACGAGCTTGTTGGCCTGACAGTTCAACCGATAGGCGGTTCGCAGGCGTTCTCAGTTGTGCAACCCACAACCTACTTAAATTGCTTTATCAGGGCATTCTAGATGTCAAACCATGAAAACACTGGCTACGGCTACCCCCTAGCTGTCAATGCGGGGCAACTGGTTCTAGTGTCTGAAGGCGACCTAAAGCGATCGCATATCAGGCATGTCCTTGAGACTGAGCTGAATGAGAACCCCATGAGGCCGGACTATGGGATTGTTGCCCCATTGTTCAGCTCTCAGAGTGCCCAAGAATCTAGCACGTTCACATCGGCAGTGTTGAGGGCACTAGAGGCAAGTGTTTCGGGCTGCTCATTCGTTGTTCAGTCAAACATCAACGATGCTGGGGAGATGCTGCTAGACGTTTTCTGGAGCTATCAGGACGCTGTGAGCGACGAACTAATCAGGTTAGAAATAACTTAAATGTCTATACTTACCCCACAAAATTCGGTAGCTGATTTGCTAGCCCAGGCTGAGGGCGTCGGGGCGATCGCAGAGTTTGACCTAGGACTGCCCCAATGCCTAAAAACTCTCATTATCCGTACAACAAGCTCTGTCGTTACGCCAGCAACCCAGCTGATACCCAGCGCGATTATCGTCACGCATACAGACCAATACTTGCTGTATGTCAGGGTTGAGGATGTGCCTCTAAGGTATGTAGGGGTTGAGTTTAGCAGTAGCACTGGCGGCACATCTTCGGCTCTAATTATCCAGCAATCCGATCTCATCGTCACGATTCCCAGGTACTTAGACCCAGGCGCGTTGATAGCCCCAAGTTTGCCGGGATCAAAAAGCTTTAATACCTGGTATCTCATAAACACAGCCAAGCTTCCAGAGAATGCCCCTACCTTCAATGAGATTACAAACGGCTTTTCAGGGCGCACCGTGGCCTATCAGACTATCGGTGAACCGTTACCAGTGCCGACTTTGAAGCAATATTCTCTCGTTCAAGTGATGGAGAATAAAAGCGGCCTACTGGAATTGATTCTGAGGGAGAAACAACGGTGAGTCTAAGAGATCTTGAGGTAAACCTAGGGGCGATCGCACCTCTACCCATCGAAAAAACCGTCTCATCTGGGTCGTTAACTTTAGAGGTACTGGCTCATCAACTGCTGGGCAGCGTCTCAAATTTCAGGGACATCGCAGACAGCAACGGCCTGAACGTGTTGGCAGAATTGCCCCCTGACACTCCGCTGGCAATTCCCAGTCGTGCGGATATTGAGGCGAGGGCGATCGCCACAGTGAGGCAGTTTGCGAATAGCTCGGGCATTCTGGACTATGGCTCTGGCGTGGCTCTAGATGCTGTCAAGCAATCAAACACGGCACAACAGCTTATTTCTTGGATAATCTAAATGGAAATAGACACATCTAAACTTGAGGCATTCTTCCCACTCATTGACGACAGAAGTGAGGAGACTATTTATCAGCAGGCGTCAGACCGGGTATCGGCTGAATCAAATGGCTTAATCAACGACTTCTCAGACAATGGCGCGGCGGGCGTCCTCCTACGTGCTCAAAGCTTCACTCACGCTGAGTTGTTATACAGGATCAACAAGCTCCCATTGCTGATCCTGCTGGCCTTCCTGAGTAAGGCTGGCATCACCCGGTCGGTCGGCTCTAAGGCGATCGCTGGACTAACTGTGACGCTAACAGCCGTTCGCCCCGTGGCATTCCTTCTGCCGCTGGGTTTCGTCGTTACCGATAGCTCTGGCTCCCTAGCATTCCAGACGACTGAACAACTCATCATCCCCGCTGGGCAATTAGTCGGAACTGTCGGGGCGATCGCTCAAGAGGTCGGTGAAGTCTACAATTTGCCGCCATTTCGGATCAACAGCTTCACCCGCCCGCTCACCTTCCTGTCGTCCGTTTCTAACATCGCGTCAGCACAGGGAGGGGTGGAATCTGAACCGATTGAGGATGCGATCAACCGAGGCATCAGCGTTATCAGGACTCGCAATCTGGTATCTGCCGTAGACTTTTCTGAAGCCGCTCAAGACATCCTAGGGGCTGGCTCTAAGGCGACGGCGATCGGGCTATTAGGAGCTAATAGGATCACGTTCAAGCTCGGGGCGGTACACATTTTTTGCGCTTCGGCTCAAGACGAACCGAGCAATTTTGGGGCATTGCAGGCAGTCAGGGGGGCGATCGCACCTCGCCTAATGCTGGGCACTCAGCTTTATGTGTCTGCTATGCAATTCACGCTGATATCGCTAAGAATATTCATGAAGTCAAATCAGGCCGGGGGGGCTGATGAACTGGCTACAAACCTGTGGAACGCATACCGGGACTATCTGAGCCTCAAACGGTTTGAGCCGGGGCAAACGGTGTTTATTGAGGAGGTGCGGTTCATCTTGAGGCAAGTAGCAGGGGTTGCCCTCATTGACTACATCCTGCTCAACAATGAAGGTAGCAATATCCCAATGCCCAATAGCTACACCTTGCCAACGGCAGACTTCCTAGTCGCCAGAATCTCAGACGTGAACGGGCAAACATATGAGGTTGCCCGTGGTTCACTCGATGACGAAAACGTACCGGACTAAATCAAGATGACTACCCCGCTAACCTTTCACGATCCCAAGCGCCTAGCCATGCTGGCTCTGGGCTATAGCTTCCAAGACGATATACCGCTGGGTTTCGCAGCGGCAGATGGTCAGAATGAATCTGACCTTTTAGAGGCGTCTCTGAGGGAATTAGCCACCATTGACGCCGCGCTGATGGCAGGGGCGATCGGGGGGATGGTGGAAGCCACCGACACAACCAGGCTCAACTTCAATCGACAGTCGAGGCTGCTGAGGTTGCGCGGTTCGGCTATCCTTTGCGCCCTCGCTCACGCTTTCCAAGTTGATATCGTTGCGGACAAGTACGGGTCACAAGGGGCGGGCTTTAAGAGCTACTAGGGGGATTATGGTCACGCGATTTGAAGGAAAGATGCTGCTAGGGATTCACAATAAACGGTTGTTTAAGGCGATCGCCACAGCCACATCAAAGGCTACAGCGCAGGCGGCGGCAGATCTGAGCAGGGAGTACGCAGCCGTTACCCCGGTACGGACTGGCAATATGCGAGATAGCTGGAAAACAATCGACAATATCAACCAGCAAAACAGCGTGCTAGTGGTGAACACAGCGCCCTATTCTGGCTATGTCTATAATGCCCAGAACGGACGGTTTAGACGTGCTTCAGACCAGATATCACGGGAGTTTGAGCAGCGGCTATCGAAAAGCCTCATGGGAGAATTAGAGTGACGCTTAACGAATTATGGATAGATAATCGCCCCATCTACAACCGCTTGCCCGGTGTAAACGGAGGCTATAAAACGGATGTAGTGGCGTGGCTCACGGCGTTCTGGGATGAGGAGACGATCAAAGCCCTGCTTGACGTTGAGGATTTTGACAGGCAGGTTAATCCCGATCTATGCGACGAGCAGTATTTGGATTTCCTAGCTGGGATGTTTGGCTGGTCTGGGATTTATTGGAATTCCAGCTGGCCCACTCCCACAAAGCGCACCTTATTAAGCAGGTCGTTTGACAAAATCTGGATAAACAAAGGCTCGCGTGAAACCCTCACCTTCATCATTACTGCGTTCGGCATCCCCAATCTCATCATTGAAGGAACGAGCTTTATCATCGGGCAATCAGAAGTAGGCGACCAGCTGGGCGATATCGCATGGGAGTACGTCATCTATTTGCCGACTCGCTACTTCAGAAGCCCTACCGAGATCCTGGTCAGGCAGCTAGATCGATTGTTTAGCCCGGTCTGGACAAAGGGCGAACTGATATTCGATGACCAATACTTCGGTACTGTTGATATCTTGGCAACTGGTGAAGATACCCTCACACCTACAGGTACAGAGTTTGGGGCGATCGACGTTGATGGGTCGGTGCTGAGAAGTTAAGTGAATCCTATGACTCCGATCTCAAGTCTGTTTCTGCGAATCACTATCGGAAAAGATACCTTTTATTGGTCAGACGATAAGCTAATAAGTTTCGACATGTCCACCAATGAGGGCGGCAAACCTAACAGCATCAGCTTTTCGGTGCATGACAAATATGCCAAACTTGCTGACAAATATTTTCAGGTCATCAAAGCTCAAGACGGGCTAGACCCGGTTGTCATCCCACAGCCCAACCCACCCAACCAAGCTGGCGCAGCGCAAAGTGCCTCTAACGTGTCAGGCCAGATGACGCCCCATCAGCGGGCATTCCTAGACGCGATCGCCTCTGTGGAAGCTGGGCCACAGGGTTATCTGTCGGTAGTGGGCGGCGGCGGCTTCACCTCATATGCCAAACACCCTGCCATTAGAAACCGACAGCTCAACTCTGACGCCGCTGGCCGTTATCAATTCTTGTCATCCACTTGGAACGGTGCGGTAGCCAGCGCGATTGGGGCAAAAGATTTCTCCCCTGAAAACCAAGATAAGGGGGCTATTTGGTATGCGTCCCACCGGGGCGGGTCAGAGGTTGCCACTGCGATCGCCGCTGGGAACGTCTCACGGCTGAGGGCTATCCTGGGTTGCCCTGGCGAGGCGGGCTGTGTGTGGCAGGGCATGACGGCAAACCCGGCAAAGTTTGATGCGGCATTCGCAGCTGCCCTCAAAAAGTACAGCGGTACCCAGCCGCAGCAAACGGCAAACATAGATGCGGTAGCTGATGGAGCTTCTGAACGCAAAGAGCGAGGGCTAGAAATCTCTGAGTCAGGGGCGCAAATCACAGTGGAGCTAGGGGCAAAAGGCAAGCCGCTTGTAACTTACAGCTTCCTGCATGTCGGGTTACGATACAACCTATACGACAGTAGTATCCTAGAGTTTGAAGGGGCTAGCGCTACAGTCGTAATGTCCAGAATTACGGAAAATACTTCATACCAAAATTGCACCGCAAAACAGTTATTCACCCAGCTAGCAGCAAAGCACGGGCTAAGGCTGGTGATGAACGCCCCTCAGCAAGACACTAAGTATGAATACATCTCTCAGTCGAATCAAACCGATATGGAGTTCATCGCTAAGGAGTGCCTGCGTTTGGGCTTGACCCTCAAGAAGGAGAATGACACCCTCATCATTGAGCAGCGGCAGGCGGCACCGACAGACATCATCGTGCGGCGCGATACCGTCACATCTCTGTCAATTTCCCATCAGGCCGGGGCGTCTAGCAAGGGAACGCGATCGCCCAAAGACAGCAACAGTTCGGGCACCAAAAAGAACAAATTCGACATCCTCTCTGGCAAGCTTGAAACCTCAGCCGATTTCCCTACTGGCGTCAAACCAGGCGACTCAAAGAGCACTACAGGCAGCAACACAGCAGACCGTGAACCTATCCTAGAGAAGGCAAATAGCGGGGCGGCGATCGCGTCAGAGCAACGGGTGAAGGGCATCGTGATATCGTTCGCCATGCCCTTAACTGAACAGCTCATCATGGCAAAAGTGGACAGCGCTATCAAAACAGAGGGGTTTGGGGCTGATTTCCTAGACCGCTTCTGGGTACTAGATGAGATAGGCACAAGCATTAGTAGCAGCGGGTATTCCTGCACTCTGAGCGCCTACACGCCATTAAAGGACAAGTCGCCACAGCCAGAGGCGATCGCCGCCACAGAGGGCACAGCAGAGCGCAACGCAAACGGGTATATCGCACCGATGAAGGATTACGTATTGACTTCTCCGTTTGGCCCACGTCGCAGCGGTATGCACAAGGGGGTTGATTTGGCATCTGGCAACCGACAAGAGCCTATTTTTGCCGCTGGCTCGGGCACCGTGATAGATGTCCAGAGCGGTTGTCAAATTGGGAATCAGGAGTGCGGCGGCAGATATGGCAATCGAGTCTATATCAACCACGGCGACGGCGACGTGACGCGCTACGCTCACCTAACTAGCGTGTCTGTCACCAATGGTCAGGCCGTATCGCAAGGTCAAGTTTTAGGCACACAGGGTAACACCGGAAGCTCAAGAGGGTTTCACCTGCACTTTGAGATCAGGCGCAACGGCACCGCAATTGACCCGGCGCGCGAGATAAATTTTAGGAGATAGATATGGACCCTCTCGCTCAGTACCAAAGAAATGTAGGCGGTGTCAAAGCGATTCTGCGTGACTTTATATTCGGTGCCCTCACAGGTAACGCCCCTACCGAGTCTGTGGCCTACCCTGATTCCCGAGATCAGCTCACAGTACAAACCCTGAAAAGCGCAACCCTGATAATATTGCCAGTTGAGGACAGCCTAGTAGAGCTGAGAGGACAGACAGAGGCGAGGGCGATCGCCACTTTCAATATCATTTTGCGATACCGATACCCAAATGAATTGGAATATCATCAGGTCGGTGTAGCGCGGCTAGAGCGGCTGCAAGAGGCGTTAACCATTCGGGCACTTTGGCAGCTTGGGAACTACCGCCATATCACAAGGCTAGAGGCGGCTGAGCTGGACTATCCCGTCAACATTGCCAGAAACGAGAGTGAGCAGAATGACTGGGTTGCTGACGTTCGGCTAAGTTTCATCGTTCATTACAATATCGTAGACATTGATATCCCCCCTGAATTTGGCGGTATCGCCCCGACAGAAGAGGTGTTCAATAGCCTGCGGATTAGAACCTTTGAATCACCCATCCCGGCTGCTGTTGCTGGCTCGGTTCTCGATATGGACTACCTATCATTAAGGTAAAGCGATCGCTCAAATACCTGCTCTTAAAGGAGACACATGACACGGCTTGACCCGACACGCGACACGATCAATCTCAGGAACATTGACCAGCTTGACCCAGCAACCTTGATTGCTGGGCCAGACAAGCTGATCGTATTCCAGTCGGGCACAACTCGAAGTGCGACGCTATCTCAAGTATTTGGGCAGTTCGCTAGCAGTGCCCAGCTTCTATCATTTGAGGCCAGCGTGACGGCTCAGATTGGCAACATGGTTACGACCATTGGCACCCAAACCCTCACGGGCGACAAGACGTTTGCCGGGGCGATCGCCGTCCCAACGCCTAGCGCCGCGTCTCACGCCGTCCCTAGAATCTATGTTGATGACCGCGATGCTCAAAACCAGAAGCTCACTGGCGACCAGGCGATCGCTGGCGTCAAGACGTTTACCACTCTGCCAATTTTATCGGTTGCCCCGACAGACGCAAACCACGCAGTACGCAAGGCGTATGTCGATAATCTAGACGTTCAAAACGTCAAGCTGACGACAGACCAGAGCATAGGCGGGCTGAAGACCTTTGCGCTACCGCCTATAGTCCCAACGCCCACAGACGCTACACGCGCTGCAAACAGAGGCTATGTCGATAATCTAGACGTGGCTAACGTCAAGCTGACAGGCGTTCAAACCATCACCGGGCAAAAGATTTTTAGCACCTTGCCAGAAAGCTCAGTGGCACCCAACACCCTAGACCAACTCACTAGACGGGGCTATGTAGATGCCCGTGACGCTCTCTCTGCCCCTCTAACCGGGGCGGTATTCACGGGGGCTGTTACCGTACCCGTGGCGACTCTGGCAGGTCATCCGGTACGAAAGGACATGTTTGATGCGCGAGGCGCGATGGCAGCGTCAAGCTATATCCAGCATGACAACTCCACCAGCGCTCGCCTGACTGTGACATGTACAGTAGATAGCCACCCTACTGGCTCGTTTGTACTGTTACAACCCCTGTCTACTGGCGATATAAACCTGATTCTCCCTACCGTTGCCTCTACTCCGATAGGCCACACGATCATCATTCAGCGCTATTCAGGGGGCGTTGTGCCTGTTTATGTGACAGCAACCGCAGCAGCAATTCTAAACTTTGCATTCCTGTTCGCCACATTGCCCAACCAGGTATCAACCTTAACGGTCGTTCGCATGTCTAACAGGTGGATGATTGCGAACTACTCCAACGGCGTTACGTTCTCAGCATAAATAGAGGTTTCATGCCCACAATTAACGGAATTTTCACCGGGTCAACTGGCCTCCCTCTAGCAGGGAATCTCTTTTTTACCCTATTGCAGGCCGTCACTGATGCCACCACGGTGCCCGACACAATCAGGTTTCCAGTCGTTCGGGTGTTTGCGATCGCCGCTAATGGCATCGTTGCTGTCGATGTGCCTGAATCGCAGACATTTGGAGTGCCGTATCAAATTAGGTTTGAGCCTACGGTTCTGGGTTTTACGATTACTGAGTTTGCCGCGATCGTCCCTAATGTCGGGACTGTTGAATTTTCAGCACTCGTTCCAACTGGCATCACGAATGCAAACTTAGACACCGGGGCGCTAAGGGTTGCTAGCCTGATGGTGAGTGACCCCATCCTTTCACCCCTGGTTAGGAGGTCTTCTACGTTCGTAGCTGAGGCCATAGGGCAGACAGTTACACGCAGATGGTTCATT
>Ga0335395_10000712_pt1 | contig 20949 bp, 19 predicted proteins | sample MAT02_FD_205744 | JGI IMG/M metagenome (GOLD analysis project Ga0335395, IMG submission 205744) | Freshwater microbial communities from Lake Fryxell liftoff mats and glacier meltwater in Antarctica - MAT-02 (spades assembly) (version 2) ...
GGCCGCCTCGGGCTTCTTGGCCAGTCGGCGCTCGATCTGCTCGGCGCGCTTCTCAACCTGTGCCTGGCGCCGCTCGTTTTTTTGCCAGGCCGACTGAATGGCGTCCCAGTCGACCCCGCCGTGGTCGATGAAGCCGGCGTCTTCGGCGGCCATCACCGCGCGCTTGAGGTGGGGGCTGATCTGGTCGTAATCGACCCACTGGGCCGAGAAGCGCCAGGGCTTGTCGCTGCCGAGGCTTTGCGTGGTGATGCGCCAGGCTTCCGAGCGCATGAAGGCGGTGCTCTGCGGATCGACCACCGCCATCAGCGCAATGCGGCCCAGAAAGAAAATCTGCAAGGCCGCCGCCGCAAACAGCATCCACAGCAGCCAACGGCCAAAAGCTCTCATTGGGTGGTCATCTGGGTTTGCAAGGTGGCGTCGCGGGTGAAGCGAAAGCGCGAGACCACCACGATCTGGTCGGCCTGGCGGCGCATCGCGTCGCTGAAGCGGCCGTAGTTCATGCTGCTGACGATGGCCTGCGCTCGCCGGTCCAGTACCGGTTGCCCCGACGACTGCACCACCTCGCTCTGCAGCACCTCGCCAGAGAAGTTCACCGTGATGACCATGGTGAGGTCGCCATAGAGCTTGCGTCCGCCGGCCTCGGGGAAGTTGCTGGTGCCGCGCTCTTCGATCTTGCGGCGCAGATCGTCGTAGTAGAGCGCGTAGACCGCTTCGCGCGTGGCCGGGCTGATGTAGCGTTTTTTCGGTCGGGCGTTTTCTTCGTTGATGCGTTTTTCGATCTCGGCCAGCATCTTCACCAGCGCCTGGCGCCGCGCTTCGCGATCGATCGCTTGCTGGCTCGGATTGACCGACGCCCTCTCTTGCGGTGGCAGGTTGGCCAGCTGCTGGCGCACCTGCGTGAGCAGCTGGCTTTGCTGCTCCTTGAGTGCTTCGATTTGCCGCTCATCTTCGTCGGTGGTGTCGCCGATCCGCGCCACCGCGTTGGGGGGCAGCGGTGAAGTGGCACGGCCCTTCAGCGCTTCACCACCGCCCGCCAAGGAAGCCTGGGCAATGGCCACGGCTTTGTCGGGCTGCTCGTTGCTCCGGGCGTTGACCAGGATCACCTCCAGCGGCGTGTCCTGAAACACCCGGTTGAAGCCTTCCGGGTCCACAAAGCGCACGGCGAGCAGCGCAGCGTGAAACGCGAGCGACAGGCCCAGCGCGATTTGCAGCGTGCTGAGCGTCTTCAGGTGGGCAAGGAGGGGCTTCACGGAGCCATTATCCCAGTGGGGTTGGGCGTTTTCACCCGGTGGTGGCGGGCTGGTCGGGCGCGATGGCGGGGGTCGACGGCGGCTCGGCGCCGTTGTCGTCGAGATCGATCGCCAGCGCCAGCGGGCTCGCCAGGTTGTCGTCGTCGTCGTCCTCGTCGTTTTCGCCGCTGTCGTTGTCGTTGTTTTGTACCGGCGCGTCCAGGCGCTCGATCACCGTGCCAGAAATATCCAGCGTGATGTCGTCGATTTCGCCCAAGCGCACCCGCACATGGGCGCCGCGCGGCAGGCCCTCGGTGCCCAGCACCGGCAGCACCAGCGGCAGGCCGTCGGCGCGCACCAGGTTCTCTTTGAACAGGGTGGCGGTGATTTCGGTGATGCCCGCCTGCGCCAGGTGTTTGAGCGTCCAGAAGCGCTCCATGCCGTTCTGAAAGCCGTTGTAGGCGCTGTAAGCGGCGTCGAAACTGGTGACCACGGCGAACAGGGTGGTGTCTTTGGGTTTGAACGGTGCCGCCAGCGCGGCGGTTTTGCCGTGGCGCACGCAGGCAATGATCTGCCACTGGTTGACCAGGTCCACATAGCGGCGCAGCGGTGAGGTGCTCCAAGCGTAGGCGGGCACACCAATGCCCGCGTGGGGCTGCGCCTTTGTGCCCATGCGCACTTTCACACCCGGCGCCAGACTGGCCTGGCTGCGGTAGATGCCGGGCACGCCACAAGACGCGAGCCATTGGCCCCAGGTGCTGTTGGCCAAAATCATCGCCTCGGCCACCATCAGGTCCAGCGGCGCGCCGCGCTGGCGCGTGGTGATCACCACCGTCTCGCTGCCATCGGGTTCGTCGCCGGCAACGCCTTGCAGGCGGAAGTTGTAGTCGGGCCGATTGTTTATCTCTGGCTTGCCGCGCACCGCCATGCGCTGCGCCTTGAGGTGGTTGGCCAAGCGCCACAAAAATGCCAGCTGCGGTTGCAGCTCGGCGATCTCGGCGGGTACTGGCTCGGTGGCGGCCTCGCCCTGCAGCCAGGTTTCGGTGATGACCGCGTCGAGCTGGTCGTGGCGCAGGTTGTGTGAAATGGGTACCCGCTCGAGCGCGGTGTGGCTGGCGGTCACAGCCAGCGTGGCCTCATCGAGCGTGAGATACAGCGAGACGGCGGGGCAGTCGCGCCCAGCCATCAGCGTGTAAGCCTGCACCACCTCGTCGGGCAGCATGGTGATCTTGTGGCCGGGCATGTAGACGGTGGACATGCGCGCGCGTGCCACGCTGTCGATCGCGCCCTCGGGCTGGATGGCCAGGGCAGGCGCGGCAATGTGAATGCCCAGCGTGACCGTGCCGCTGCCCAGGCCTTGCAGCGAGAGTGCATCGTCGATCTCGGTGGTTTGCGAGTCGTCGATTGAGAAGGCTTGCACCGGCGCCAGCGGCAGGTCGTCGGTGATGGCGGGCGCTTGCAACGCGGGAAAGCTGGTGCCCTTGGGGAACTGGTCGAACAAAAACCGCTGCCAGTGGAACTGGTAGGCGCTGGTGATGGCGCCCGCGCGCTCCAGCAGCGGCAGCGGCGCAGTGTGGCTGCTGTGCGCAGCCGCCACCACCGCCTTGTACTCGGGGGCGTTCTTGTCGGGCTTGAACAAAATTTTGTAAAGCTGCTCCCGCACAGGCGCGGGGCAAACGCCCGCCACCAGCTCCGCCGTCCAGGCCTCGATCTGCACCTGCACCTGCTGTTTTTTCTCGATTGCGACCAGCGCCAGCGCCAGGATCTCAGGCGGCGCCTTCTTGTACTGGCCCTTGCCGGCGCGGCGGAAATAGTGCGGCGCGCCTTGCAGGCAGAGCAGGGCGGCGACCTGCTCGGTGGAGCTGGCCTTGTCGCTGAAGTACTCGCCGGCCAGATCGGCAAAGCCGAACTCGTCCTCGGGCGCGAACTCGTAGGCCAGTTCCAGCTCCATGGTTTCGGCCAGCGTGGTAGCCGCCTGCATCAGCTCGGCTGGGGCGGGTTTTTCGAAGCGCAGCAAGGCATTGGCGCTTTTCACCTTGACGCGCTTGCCCGAATCGAGCTCCACCTGCAGGGAATTTTCGGCTTCGGAGAGAAGGCGGCCGGTCAGCAGCTTGCCGGCGTCGTCGAACAGAATGTGCATGGGCGGAATTGTCCCACGCGCCCCGCCACGGGTTGGTTTACGGGGCCAGGTGCAAGAATTTGAACAGGGCGTCGATGTGCTGGTCGAAATCGCTGATCGCGTGGTCGCTGCCGGGCAGCAGGGTGGTTTGCCCGCCAGCGCAGAAGTTCACCATCTCTCGCCAGTCCAGCACCTCATCGCCTTGCGCGACGATGGAAAACTGCCTCTCGGGCGTTGCCGGGTGCTGCGGTGCCAGACGCTGGATGTCGGCTTCCACGGCCCGCAGCTCGTCCACATAGCCGGATCGAAACTCAAACTGCGCCGCTGGATCGTGCCAACTGGTTTGTTCGCCCACATATTTGAGCAAATCGCGCGCTGGAAACACCGCCGGGTTGAGCAGCACCGAGCGGGCGCTGCCCGTCTGCAACGCCAGCCAGCGCGCATAAAACCCGCCCAGCGACGAGCCAGCCACCGCCATGGTGTCGCGCGGCCAGTCGCTGACACCCTGTTGCAACATCGCCATCGCCTCAACGGGTGAGGGTGGCAGCTGGGGGCACCACCAAACCACCGCTGGGTGCTGGGTCCGCACCCGCGCCGCGACTTTTTGCGCCTTCATCGATTGCGGTGACGAGCGGAAACCGTGGAGGTAGAGCAGGTGGGTGGTACTGGGGCGGGCAGGGTGCGGCATGGCGACCAAGGATAATGGCGCATGGCCTTCAGCTTCGACAAACCCAGCTTCTTGCAGCGCATCGCCCCGATTTTTCAGGGCTTTGACGGGCTGCTGTTTGTGGCCATTTTGCTGCTGGCGGCGATCGGTCTGGTGACGATGTATTCGGTCGGCTTTGACCACGGCACCCGTTTTTCCGACCATGGCCGCAACATGCTGCTGGCGGCGGGGGTGATGTTTCTCGTCGCGCAGGTGCCGCCGCAGCGGCTGATGTCGCTCGCAGTGCCGATCTACACGGCAGCTGTGATTCTGCTGCTGGCCGTGTTCCTCTTTGGCATCGAGAGGAAGGGCGCGCAGCGCTGGCTCGATGTGGGCGTGGTGATTCAGCCCAGCGAGCTGATGAAGATCGCCATGCCGCTGATGCTGGCCTGGTGGTTTCAGCGGCGTGAGGGGCAACTCGGCGCGCTGGACTTCTCGGTGGCGCTGCTGCTGCTGGCGTTGCCGGCCGCGTTGATCCTGAAGCAACCCGATCTGGGCACCACGCTGCTGGTGGTGGCCTCAGGTCTGTTTGTGATCTTCTTCGCGGGTCTGAGCTGGAAAATCATCGTCCCGCCGATGTTGCTGGGTGCCATCGGCGTGGTGGTGCTTATCGCGATGGAGCCGAGCTGGTGCGCGCCCGATGTGGACTGGCATATCTTGCGCGAGTACCAGCGCCAACGCGTCTGCACCTTGCTCGACCCGGGCAAGGATCCGCTGGGCAAGGGGTTTCACATCATTCAGGGGATGATCGCGATCGGTTCGGGCGGCGTTTGGGGCAAGGGCTTCATGCAGGGCACGCAGACCCACTTGGAGTTCATTCCCGAGCGCACCACCGATTTCATCTTTGCCGCCTTCTCCGAAGAGTTTGGCCTGCTGGGCGTGATCGGCCTGATGATCGCGATCTTGTTTCTGGTGATACGCGGGCTGATGATCGCACTTGATGCGCCTACGCTGTTCACCCGCCTGCTGGCTGGCGCGGTCACGCTCAACATCTTTGTCTACGCCTTCGTCAACATGGGCATGGTCAGCGGCATCCTGCCGGTGGTGGGCGTGCCGCTGCCTTTCGTGAGCTACGGCGGCACCGCCATGATCACCATGGGCGTGGGCCTGGGGATCTTGATGTCGGTGGCCAAGTCCAAGCGGCTGATGCAGTCGTGAACGCGAGCCCCCACGCTCCGCCGCTGCGCGGGTCGCTGCCCCCCGAGGGGGCTGATCCTGCTTGGGGCGGCCCGGCGCCGGATCGGTTGAGCCCCCACGCTTCACCGCTGCGCGGGTCGCTGCCCCCCGAGGGGGCTGATCCTGCCTTGGGGCGGCCCGGCGGCAGTCCCGATGGTCCCCACGCTCCACCGATGCGCGAGGCTCAGGTGGCGGTGGTAGGTGCGGGCAACATGGGCGGGGCGATGGTGGCCCGGCTGTGTGGGCTGGGCTGGTCGGTGGTGGTTTGCGACATCGATCCCGAGCGCCAGCGCCAGGCGCAGGCTGTCGGCGCGTGGCTGGCTGATACGCCGCGCCAAGCAGCCTGGGCGCTGTGTGCGGACGGCGTGCTGATCGTCTGTGTGGTGGACGCGATTCAAAGCCGCGCGGTGTTGCTGGGCGCGCAGGGCGCGTCGGCGGCGTTGCGACCCGGGCAGACGGTGATGCTGTGTCCCACCATCGCACCGCAAGACACCGAAGCACTGGCGGCGGCGCTCCAGACACTCGGCATTGACTGCATTGACGCGCCCATGTCGGGCGGCCCGTCGCGGGCGCGCGATGGCAGCATGAGCCTGATGCTGGCCGCACCGGATGCGCTGCTCGCCCGCCATGAACCGTTGCTGGCTGCGCTGTCGGGCCAGCGGTTTCGCATCAGCGAGCACGTGGGTGATGGCGCGCGCACCAAGTTGGTCAACAACCTGCTGGCTGGGATCAACCTGGTGGGCGCGGCCGAGGCATTGGCTTTGGCCGACCGGCTGGGGTTGGACATGGGCACCACCTTGGGCGTGATCGAGCAATCCAGCGGCCAGAGCTGGATCGGCTCAGACCGGATGCGCCGCGCGCTGGCCGACGATCTGATGCCCCGGGCGCATGTGACCTTGCTGGCCAAAGACACCGCCCTGGCCCTGGCGGCGGCCAAAACAGCGGGCTTTGCCGGGCCGTTGGGCGAGAGCGCGGCCCGGGTGTTTGAGCAGGCCGCTGCGCAGGACGCCCAAAGCGACGATGCGGTCTTGCTCAGGCGCCTGCGCGAGTCTCCCGGTGGTCTCAGCCTCGAAACTGGCAAGGAAACTCCGGCTTGATCTGCCTCAGACGGGCGCCGGATTGTGCTGCGCAAGCCGCTCTGGGGATGTCAGAATGGTTTTCACTTTTCTGGAGAAAAAACGTGCTGAAAATCCTCATTCCTGTTGACGGTTCCGACCACGCCATGCGCGCGGTGCACCACGCGCTGTTTTTGGTGGCGGCTGGCCTGAAGGCGCGTTTCGTGGTGGCCAACGTGCAAGCCACCGCCAATTTGTACGAGCTGGTGGTGGCGCACGATCCGACCGTGCTGGAACAGGTCAACCAGGCAGCGGGCCACGACCTGATGCGCTCAGCTGTGCAGATGCTGCAGGCCGCGAGCCAGCAGGTGACCCAAGAGGTGGTGACCGGCGACCCGGCCCAGATGTTGGTCGATGTGATCGAGCGCCAGGCCTGCGATGCGGTGATCATGGCCACCCACGGTGCGGGTTTGCGCGCGGCCATGCTGGGTTCGGTGTCGCAGGAATTGGTGGACATCTCCCCGGTGCCGGTGACGCTGGTCAAGCCGCTGCCCGAGCCGGAAGCGTACTGACTCGGCGCCAAAGAACCGCTCAGCGGCCTGTCCCGCCAGACCCAGCTCCGGTCTGGCTTTTTTTCGCCTGTGCGGTGCCGTATCGACGCGGTTCAGCGATGGATCCACAGCGCAGACAATTACGTTTAGAGAAACGTGTTTACGCATACGGAATTTTGAATTACAGTTCTCTGCCAGTTCAATACGCCATTTTTGGCTCAGCCTTTCCATTCCTGTCGCCCAAACAGACACGCAGTCACCGACCACCGGAGCCTCAAGCCGCATGGCCACATACGCCTACCCCACCTTTCCTTACCGAGCGCCCCACGATCTCACGCGCGATGCGCCGCAGCGCCACCCGCTGGTGATCGTTGGCGCTGGGCCGGTGGGGCTCGCGGCTGCGATTGACGCGCGGTTGCAAGGGCTGGATGTGATCGTGTTCGACGAAGACGACAGCGTCTCCTTTGGCTCGCGCGCTGTTTGCTACGCCAAGCGCTCGCTGGAAATCCTGGACCGCCTCGGCGTGGGCGACGGCGTGGTGGCCAAGGGCGTGAGCTGGAACGTGGGCTGCACCTTTTTGCGTGAAGAAGAGGTGTACCGCTTCAACCTCGTGCCCGACGCCGGCCACAAGCGCCCGGGCATGATCAACCTGCAGCAGTACCACTTGGAGGAAGCGCTGGTGCGGCGGGCTGAGGCACTGGGCGTGGATCTGCGCTGGAAGTACCAGGTGGCGAGCGTGACGCCGCTGGACGATGGCGCTCGCGTGAGCCTGGAAACGCCGGACGGCGCGTTCGAGATCGAGACCGACTGGCTGATCGTGGCCGACGGCGCGCGCTCCAACGTGCGCCGCCAGCTGGGTCTGGACATCGAAGGCCATGTGTTCAAAGACCGCTTCCTGATCGCCGACGTGGTGATGAAGGCCGACTTCCCCGCCGAGCGCTGGTTCTGGTTCGACCCGCCGTTCCACCCCAACCAGAGCGTGCTGCTGCACAAGCAGACCGACAACGTTTGGCGCATCGACTTCCAGCTTGGCTGGGACGCCGACCCGGAAGAAGAGAAGAAGCCCGAGAACATCTTGCCGCGCGTGAAAGCCATGCTGGGCGATGAGCGCGAGTTCGAGCTCGAATGGGCCAGCATTTACACCTTCCAGTGCCGCCGCATGAAGCAGTTCCGCCACGGCCATCTGCTGTTTGCCGGCGACGCGGCGCACCAGGTGTCGCCGTTTGGCGCGCGTGGCGCCAATTCCGGATTTCAGGACGCCGACGATTTGGTGTGGAAGCTGGCGCTGGTCATCAAAGGCCTGGCGCCCGCCGCGTTGCTTGATACGTACGACACCGACCGTGTCTACGCGGCCGACGAAAACATCCGCAATTCCACCCGCTCCACCGACTTCATCACGCCCAAGAGCGCGGTCAGCAAGCTGTTTCGCAACGCCGCGCTGGAGCTGGCGCGCAACCAGCCGTTTGCCCGCAAATTGGTGAATTCCGGGCGCCTGAGCGTCCCGTCTTTTTTGGTGAACTCCGCGCTCAACACGCCTGACGCCGATGCCTTCGCAGGCGATATGGTGCCCGGCGCGCCGCTGGATGACGCGCCGCTGCGCGTGGCCGGGCAAGACGCCTGGCTGCTCGATCAGCTCGGCCACCGCTTTGTGTTGCTCGCGTTTGTGGATCGGGCCGATGCGCTCGATGGCGCTCAAACAGTGTTGCATGGGCAGAGTGCCGCGCTGGCCGCGCAGGCTATTCCGATCCAGATCATCTGGGTCGCGGCGCATGGCGGCGCAGCCCCCGCGGGCCTGACCCTGCTGCACGACCGCGACGGTCTGATCGCCAAGCGGCTCGACGCCCGCCCCGGCAGCGCCTACCTGATCCGCCCCGACCAGCACGTGGCCGCGCGCTGGCGTTCTTTGGATTCGGACGCTCTGCAAACCGCCTTGCGCCGCGCGACCGGCCAAGCGTTGCCTGCGGCAGCACCCCATCGCTTCACGACAGAAGCCCTTACCGAACCCGCCCCCGCCTGATCCCGGAGCAACCCATGCCTCTGCAACTCCAGCCCAATCTGACTGAGCCCGGCCAGCGCTATTTCCGCGATTTCACGCCCGGCGACGATTTCTACGAAGCCCTGATCGAGACCCACCGCGACCTCAGCGACGAGCAGAGCCAGCTGCTCAACGCCAAACTGATCCTGCTGCTGGCCAACCAGGTGGGCGACATCGCCGCCCTGAAACAAGCCTTGGCCATCGCACGCCAAGGTGTCTGATCCTCATCCCCGTTCCAGGAGATTCCCATGCTCAACATCCGCAAAATCCATCACGTCGCCTACCGCTGCCACGACGCCAAGGAAACCGTCGAGTGGTACCGCAAGCACCTCGACATGGACTTTGTGCTCGCGATCGCCGAAGACCATGTGCCGTCCACCCAAGCACCCGACCCTTACATGCATGTGTTCATGGACGCGGGCGGCGGCAATGTGTTGGCCTTCTTCGAGCTGCCCAACTCGCCCGAGATGGGCCGCGACTCGAACACGCCCGAGTGGGTGCAACACATCGCCCTGGAGGTCGAGTCGGTGGCGGTGCTGGAGACCGCGAAAGCCCGGTTGGAGGCAGCCGGTATTCCGGTGATCGGTGTCACCAACCACACCATCTTCAAAAGCATCTATTTTTTCGATCCCAACGGCCACCGCCTGGAGCTGGCCGCCAACACCGGCTCGCCCGAGATGATGAAAAAGCTCGATGAGGTGAAGTGGGACATGCTCGAAGAATGGTCCCAAACCAAGCGCGCGCCGAAACACGCCGCTTGGATGCACGAGCGCGAGCTCACCGCCTGAGCGCGCAGCACGCATCACGCGACCTGGGACGCAAATGCTGGAACAGGGGGTCAAAAACCCCTTAAGTCGGGGCTTAACTGGCCGAAAATGTTAGGAAGCTCCCGGACTCCAGTTGTCCGGTGCCTGTGAAAGAGGGTTTCCATGATCAACATTGCCCAACCGAACCCAGCTGTCTGGTCGCCACCAGTCAGAGGTGCCATAGCGCCTGTGGCTGCCGTGACCGCTGTTCGACCGTTGCAGGAGGGTGCTCGCAATGGACAATCCGGCACGGGCCCAGAGCAAGACAAGCCCAGTGCGCGCGCCGATCGGCGCGCTGACGCGCGCGAGGCCGCTCGCCAAGCGCGCGACGCGGCAGGCGATGGCGCGCGCGTCAGTGTTGGCCGCAAAGGCACTGGAGGCGCCGAGTCCAGTGACAGACAGGTGCGCCGGGAGGCCGAACAAAACGCGAAACAGCTGGCAATTGAGCAGGCCGCCGATGAGGCGCGGCGCGCGCAACGCCAGGAATTGCTGACCAACGTGTGGAAGGCCAGCGCGGCGGTGGTGGACCGTGCGCTTGGCCACGACGATGCGACCGCTGTTCAGTCCGCCGCAGAAAGCCGGGCGCTGTCAGGCAGCCTGCAGCCGATGGAGCAGGTTGAACTGCCCTGGCCGGTGATGCCGCAAGAGGCCCGCTCGCCTGGGGCAAACGCCGACTTTCCTTCTCCTGAGGAGGTGGTGGCTTACGACGAGCGCGGCAACAGCAACCTCGCTCCGTTTGAGACAGGTATGTTGATCAACGAACGGGTGTGACACCGCTCACGGGCTGCTGCATCAAGCAGCGGGCTGTTCCACCGTTTCACACAGCGCTTGCTGTGTGTCTTCCATGTCGCGCACCAGTTGCTCGGACAACGCAGCGCGCAGGCGCGGCCCGATGGGGTCTGTGCTGAGGTATTCGATGCGTGCCGAGGTTTTGGCCAGGGCCCGAAAGCCCAGCAGCATCGCGGTGCCTTTGAGCGTGTGGGCCTTGTAGTGAATTTCTGCGCGGTCGCCGCTGGCCAGTGCGGCCAGCAGCTGTGGCACCGTGCCCTCTGGTGCGGCGAACAAGGTGTCCAGCATCTCGTGCCTGGAGGCGTTGGGCATCATGTCGCAGATCTCATCGTAGGAGGCATCGTCGATCACCTCCTCGCGCCTGACCAAGCGCTGGCTGAATGATGCCAATGGCGAGGGCTTTGGTGCGAGAGGGGTGTTGGTAGACAGAACATCGACCTCACCCACTGGGCCGATTTCCAACAGGCCACACTCGCGCAGCGCATGCCGCAGATCGTCGCCTTGCAGCGGCTTGCTGGCAAAAGCGCTCACCCCCACCTCCAGCGCGCGCTTGCGGGTGTCGTTGACCACATCGGCGGTCACCAGAATCACGGGAATCTGGGCCGTGTCACCCACCAGCAGGCGAATCGCCTCGGTGGTGGCCAGGCCGTCGAGCACCGGCATGTGGTAGTCCAGCAGCACCACATCGAACGGCTGGCGCCCCAGCAGTTGCAGCGCTTCCTGTCCGTTTTCGCAAAAGACCGCCTCGTGGCCCATTTTCTCCAGCAAGATGCTCATGTACTTGAGGTTGATCGGATGGTCCTCGGCCACCAGCACGCGCAGGCTGCGGCTGCGGCTGTGGCCCAGCGCCGTGCCCTTGCTGTGCAGCACCTCGGGCGCTGTGGTCTGCGCCAGATCGAGGGTGACGGTGAACACCGAGCCCGCGCCGGGCTGGCTCTCCACCCGAATATCGCCCCCCATCATGCGGGCCAGGTTGCGCGAGATCTCCAGCCCCAGCCCGGCCCCGCCGATGCGCCGGCGCAGCGAGTTGTCGGCCTGGTAGAAGCGGGTGAAGAGGTTGCGCACCGTCTCAAGGTCCATGCCGACACCGGTGTCGCGCACCGTCATCACCACCGAGGGCTGGCCGGGTGCGCCGCGTTCCAGGGTGGCGCTCACCGAGCCCTTGGGGGTGAACTTGATGGCGTTGTTGATCAGGTTGTAGAGAATCTGGCGCACCCGCGTGGCGTCTGCCAGCACCCACTCGGGCAGGTCGCTGGCGGCCTCGACGCGAAGTTCCAGCCCCTTGTCGCGCGCGGTCACCTGCATCAGATCGTCCACCTCCTGCACCACGCTGTGCAGAGGCACGGGTGTGACAGACAGCTTGAGCGTGCCCGACTCCATGGTCGAGACGTCGAGGATGTCGTTGAGCACACCGAGCAGGTGCATGGCCGAGTCGCGCGCGGTTTGCAGATAGTCGCGCTGGCGCCCGCTCAGGTTGGGCTCGTCGAGCAGCGCGAGCATGCCCAGCAGCCCCTGGAACGGGGTGCGGATTTCGTGGCTCATGTTGGCCAGAAAAATGGTCTTGCCGTGGTTGGCTGCCTCGGCTTGGTCCCGGGCTTCTTCCAGGGCCTTGCTCAGGGTCTTCAGCTCCAGGTAGCGCTTTTGTTGGCGCCGGATGTGTCGCACCAGCAAACCCACAAACACCAGCATCAATGCCGCTTGCGCCGCTGCCAACGCGGTGATCAGCACGCTTTGCTTTTGCAGCTGCTTATTGCGCTGATCGAGAAAACGCCCGCCCGCGCGGTTGGCTTCGCGGGTGAGCTCACCCAGCAGGGGCAATATGGCTTGAACGCGGTCGTTGATCTCGGCCAACTGCATTGGAGAGGTCAGCAGCTTCTGGGGCTCAACAAACAACGGATCGGCCAGGGTGACGAAGCGCTCCACCGCGTCTGTGGCCTGAATGTAAGGCGCCGATTCATCCATCAGGTCGCGCCGAGGAAAGTTGGTGATTTGGCCGATGCGGCTTAAAAATACTTCGTAGCGCGTTTGCAGCTCGAAAGGGTCGACCCCGGCGGGATCGCGTTGGGCCAAGGTGACCATGCCGTCGAGCCGGAACAGCTCGCGCTCCAGCTGGTAGGCTTGCCACATGATGGAGTCCACCTGGTTGTTGGACAGTTCGTCAAGCAGGCGCATCTGTTTCCACTGGATCCAGCCCAGCGGGGTCAGCGTGATCGCCAGCAGCGCCACGATCGCAGCCAGACGGTGCCACGAGCTCCAGCGCGACGTCTGGCCAAAAGGAGGGTCTTTCTTGGTCATCACTGGATGTCCAGGGCCTTGAGCTGCCAGATCGAGCGCTCGTAGTAAACGGAGGAGCGCAGGGCCGCGCTGTCATCGAACGGGTAGACCACAAACAGCGGCCCTTTCTCGCGCACCGCCATCGGCTTGTCGTCCAGCAGGCGCGCCACGATCACCTTGTGCTGCTTGGTGTCGGCCATTGGGATGCTGATGGCGTAGTCGTTGATGGCCACCGCCTTCACCACGCTGCCATTGGCTTTGACCGCCGCCAGCACATCGGCCAGCAGCGGGCCGGTGAACTTCACCGGGCGGTCGTACCAGGGTGTTTTGGTGGTGAAGCTGTGCTGCGGCAAGGTTTCCAGCATCTTCATGTCGAAGCGGGCTGTCTCGCCCGCATTTTTGACGCCGATCTTGCCGGAAACAGCAAGCACCACCCGCTCTTTGGGTGCCTCCAAGGCCTGTGCTTGCACAGCGACAGCCAAGACGCCAAGGAAAAGGAATATGTTGAGGGTGCGGCGGTGGATGGTCATGGAGCGCTTTCGCTGCGGTGCGGTGCAGAAATGGTGGCGGAGAGAAATCGTCAGATGCGGTGGCGCACGCCGGCGGGCGCGCTGGCCAGCCGCGCGAGCAGCGTCGGCGCGATCTGGTTCAGCGGCAGCACTTCGTGAGCTGCGCCGGCCTGGATGGCCATGCGCGGCATGCCAAAGACCACGCAGGTGGCCTCGTCCTGCACGTAGTTGTAGCTGCCGGCGTCTTTCATTTCGCGCATCGCCTGCGCGCCGTCGGCGCCCATGCCGGTGAGCATCACGCCGATCGCGTTGGGGCCGATGACCCGGGCGGCGGAGCGAAACAGCACCTCGACCGAGGGCTTGTGCCGGTTCACCGGCTCGGTGTCTTCGATCACCGCCACGTAGTTGGAGCCGCTGCGCTCAATGCGAAGGTGGTGCCCGCCGGGGGCGAGGTAGGCGTGGCCGGGCAAGATGCGCTCGCCGTGGCGCGCCTCGGCCACGCTGATGCGGCACAGCGTGTTGAGCCGGGCCGCGAAACTGGTGGTGAAACCCGGCGGCATGTGCTGGGTGATGACGATGGCGGGCGCGTCGGCCGGCATCGGCACCAGCACCTCGCGGATCGCCTCGGTGCCGCCGGTGGAGGCGCCGATGCAGATGATCTTTTCGGTTGAAATGCGCGGCAGTGGCGCGGGTGCGGCGCTGGCGGCTGCCGCCACCGGTGCCGCTGGTGCTGCGCCACTGTGGCGGCCGACCCGGGCACAGGCCGCCACGCGGATTTTGTCGACAATGTCGCCGGCCAGTTCGTTGAGCCCGCTGCTGACACCGATGCGCGGCTTGGCCACGAAATCCACTGCACCGAGCTCCAGCGCGCGCAGCGTCACCTCGGCGCCCTGCTCGGTGAGGGTGGAGACCATCACCACCGGCATCGGACGCAGCCGCATCAGGCGCGAGAGGAATTCGAGGCCGTCCATGCGCGGCATTTCCACGTCAAGCGTGATCACGTCCGGGTTAAGCTCGCGGATCATTTCACGCGCCACCAGCGGGTCTGCCGCAGCGCCCACGCACACCATGTCGCTCTGTCGGTTGATGATCTCAGTCAGCAGGCTGCGCACCAGCGCCGAATCGTCCACCACCACCACGCGTGTTTTTGCCATCGCTGTTGCCTCTTTTTCGCTGTCTTGTGTTGTGCCGATCGGCTTGTGGACCGTCAGAACAGATCGACCGAGCCGCCTGAGGCACTCTTTGCCACCACGGTGGCGCTGGCCCTGCGCTCTTGCGTCTCCAGCGTTTCCGGGTGGGAATGCGCGAGCCGCTTGACCATCGCTTTTCCGGTGGCGGGGAAGTAGCAAACCTTGCGCGGGTGGATGTCGAGCACGTCTTTGGAAATGATGGCGATGCGCTCGGTCTGCAAATACTCCAGCACGAATTGCGTGTTGCGCTCGCCCACGTTCATGGTGGTGAAGCTGTGCATCACCTGGCCGCCACCGAACACCTTGGCCTGCATGGTTTCGCGGCGCGCGCCGAGCTTGATCATCTCGTTGATCAGCAATTCCATCGCATAGGAGCCGTAGCGCCCCGAGGTGTCGCCCCCGCCCTCGGGCAGCATGAAGTGGTTCATGCCGCCCACCCGGATCTTGGGGTCCCAGATGCAAGCCGCGATGCACGAACCCAGCACCGTCACAACCATCAGGTCGTCTTGGGACACGTAGTACTCACCTGGCAGTACCTTGACGGTATCGGTGTTGAAGTGGTGGTCTCGGTAGAAAAATGCCGCTTCGCCTGGCCTGGGCTTGCGCCTTTTCAACTCGTCTACGCGCGAACCTGGCGGTACACCGAGGCGGGCGAGCGAAGTGGTCGCACCGGCACTGGGAAGTGGGCTGCGAGCAGTGGCATCAAACACGCTCATAGACCGTCTTTCCCTTAAGCACGAACAGGTGGCGTGCGTCGCTGAAGTTTTCTGCGTGGCCCACGAACAGCTTGCCGCCGGGTTTCATCACGCGGTGAATGCGCTCCAGCACCTGGCGCTGGGTGACTGAGTCGAAATAGATCATCACGTTGCGGCAAAACACCACATCAAACGGTTCGCGAAACGGCAGCTCGTGGATGAGGTTGACCGGCTGAAACGACATGTGTTTGCGCAGCTCGGGCTTGACCCGCATCAAACCGCCGTTGCTGCCCTTGCCGCGCATGAAGTAGCGCTGCATGCGCTCTGGGCTCAGGCCTTTGACGCCGTCTGCTTTGTAGACGCCGCGCTCGGCGGTGGCCAGCACCTGGGTGTCGATGTCGCTGTTCATCAGCTCGTACGAGCCACTGCCCGAGAGCGCTTCGGTGGCGGTCATCGCGATCGAGTAGGGCTCCTCCCCGGTGGAGGCGGCTGAGCACCAGATACGCCAGGCTTTGTTGCGCTCGGCGCGCATCAGCTCGTCGAGCACCACGAAATGGTGTTGCTCGCGAAAGAACGCGGTGAGGTTGGTGGTGAGCGCGTTGATGAAAGCCTGCCACTCCGGGCCGTTGTGCTGCTCCAGCGAGTCCAAGTAGCTCTTGAAGCTGTCGTGGCCGGTTTCGCGCAGTCGGCGCGAGACGCGGCTGTAGACCATGGCATGTTTGCCATCGTGCAGGCTGATGCCGGCCTTCTGGTAAATCAGCGCCTTGATGCGCCCGAAGTCGGCGTCGTGCCAGACGAACTCCCGGTTTTCGGCCAGCGGTGCTTGGGCGAGTGGGGCCGGGGCGGGAGTTGGAATGCGGATGGCTGCTGTGGTGTTCATGTTCCTGTCCGGCGCGAAGTGTCTTGATCCAAAAATCCCGTGGAACCGGCTTTGCCGGGCCGCTGGGATTGCCCCCTTGAGGGGGTCGCGCAAAGCGCGGCGGGGGTGTTCATTTCAGCGGCTTTGCCGGGCCGCCAGCATCGCCCCCTGGGGGGTGACGCCGCAGGCGGCGCGGGGGGGGTCAATGCCTGCTGCGCCGCACCAGGCTGGACGTGTCGAGGATCAGCGCCACCTTGCCGTCGCCCAGAATGGTCGCGCCCGAGACGTTATTCACCTTGCGGTAGTTGGACTCCAGGTTTTTGATCACCACCTGCTGCTGGCCGATCAGCTCGTCCACCATCAGCGCCACGCGCGCGCCGTCGGCCTCAATCACCACCATGATCGGGCTGGTGGCGTTGAATTCGAAACGCGGCACCTGGAACACATGCTCCAGATCGATCACCGGCATGTACTCGTCGCGCACCTTCACCAGCCGCGCACCTTGGGCCACGGTGCTGATTTCCTTGGGTTTGATCTGGAACGACTCGATCACCGAGGCCAGCGGCAAGATGTAGACCTCGTCGCTCACCCGAACCGTCATGCCGTCCATGATGGCCAGCGTCAAGGGCAGCCGCACCAACACCCGCATGCCGGCGCCCTCGGCCGATTCGATCTCCACCGTACCGCCTAGCGAGGCGATGTTTTTCTTCACCACGTCCATGCCGACACCACGGCCTGAGACATCGGTCACGACCTCTGCGGTGGAGAAGCCGGGCGCCATGATCAGGCCCCAGACCTCGGCATCGCTCAGGGTGTCGGGCGCGTCCATGCCTTTTTCGCGGGCCTTCTTCAGCAACTTCTCGCGCGACAAGCCCTTGCCGTCGTCGCGCACCTCGATCAGGATGCTGCCACCCTGGTGGCTGGCTGAAAGGGTGATCGTGCCGTGCTCCACCTTGCCTTTGGCTCGACGTTCTTCCGGGCTCTCGATGCCGTGGTCGGCGCTGTTGCGGATCAGGTGGGTCAGCGGGTCGGTGATTTTCTCGATCAGGCCCTTGTCGAGCTCGGTCGATTCGCCGTGGGTCACCAGCTCGACCTTTTTGCCGAGTTTGCTGGCGAGGTCGCGCAGCATGCGCGGGAAGCGGTTGAACACAACCGACATCGGAATCATGCGGATCGACATCACCGCCTCTTGCAGGTCGCGGGTGTTGCGGTCCAGATCGGCCAGGCCAGCGAGCAGCGGCTGGTTGGCCGCGCTGTCAAGCTCGCTGCTTTTCTGCGCCAGCATGGCTTGCGTGATCACGAGTTCGCCGACCAGGTTGATCAGCTGATCGACCTTGCTGACCGACACACGCAAGGTGCTAGATTCCATCGCGCCGTTGCTGGCAGCGGCACCGCTGGCGCGGGCAGCGGCCTTGGGCGCCCCTTCGGCTTGCGATGCGACAGAAACCGCAAGCGACACGGGCACGCCGGGCGCGCCATCGAAGAAGCCGAAATCGGCACTGGCTGTAGGTGAGGGCGAGGCGTCGTGGGCGACGGTGGCCGGTGCTGGGGTGCTTGGATGGATGGGTGCACCGGTTGTGTCGACGATGTGAATCTGCTCTTTGCTCACATGGAAGGTGAACAGGTCCAGCAGATCGGTGTCGCTCGCGGTGGTCAACACGCGGTAGACCCGCTTGTCGCTCTGGTCGCAAGGCAGTGGCGAAATGTCGCCCAGGCCGGGGATGTCGCGAAACAGCTCGGCGATGCCGTTGGCCTGAGCGGGGTTCTCCAGCGGGCCAATGTGCAGCTCCAGCTCGCGGGTGCCAACGGGCAGGGCGGGCGCGGGGGTGACGACAGGCGCCGCATGGGCGGTGGCTGCCGGTGCTGGTGCCGATACCGGTGCGCTGGTGGCGGGAGCCTCTGCGGTGCCGTGGGCGAGCGCGCTGATTCGCTGCACGAGTTCGGCGGTGGCCGGCGTCTCCACCTGCTTGCCCTGGTGGCGGGCCAGCAGCAGGCGCAGCGCATCCGATGACTCCAGCAGCACATCCACCATCGGCGCGCTGGGTTGGAGCTCGTGGCGGCGCAGCTTGTCCAGCAGCGACTCCATCTGGTGTGTGAGTTCGGCCACATCGGCAAAGCCGAAGGTGGCCGCGCCGCCCTTGATCGAATGGGCACAGCGGAAGATGGCGTTGAGCTCTTCGTCATCGGCCTGTGCCAGGTCGAGGGCGAGCAGCATCTGCTCCATCTGGTCCAGGTTCTCACCGGCCTCTTCAAAGAAGATGGGGTAGAACTGGCTCAGGTCGAAGTTGTCGCCGGCGCTTTGGCCGTCGGTGGTCATTTCAGCCATGGGTATTTCTCTGGTGGGGCGCAGGGTTTTAGCGAATGACTTTTTGGATGACCTCGATCAGCCGCGCCGGGTCGAATGGCTTGACCAGCCAGCCGGTGGCGCCCGCAGCGCGGCCGGCCATCTTCATCTGGTCACTCGATTCGGTCGTCAGGATCAGGATGGGTGTCGACTTGAACTTGGGGTTCTCGCGCAGCTTCTTGGTCAGGCCCAGGCCGTCCAGGCGCGGCATGTTCTGGTCGGTCAGCACCAGGTCGATGGCATGGTGCTGGGCCTTGTCCAGCGCGTCTTGGCCGTCCACCGCTTCCACCACGTGGAAGCCGGCGCCGGTCAGGGTGAAAGCCACCATTTTTCGCATGGAAGCCGAGTCGTCTACGGCAAGAATGGATCGCATGGGGGAAGAGCTCCGTCGTTTGGTCAAATATCGGCAGATAAAGGTCGGGCTTGAATGGGCGGCGCTCAATCAGAACAATTCGATGGCGCCAGCGTCCATCTCACTTTGGGTCACCGGGCTGGGGCGCTCCGGCATCGGATCGAATGCCAGCGGTATTTCGCCCTCTTCGGGCTCCATCGCCTCCTCGGCCAGTTTCCAGGCGCAACCTTGCAGCACCTTGCCGGTGTGCACGATCAGCTGGGTGGCCATGTCGTGAAACTGCAGCTCGGTCACCGCCTGCTGCAGGCTCTGGCGAACTTCGTTGAGCGCCTCGCTCTGGTTGCTGACCAGGCCCGCCAGCCCGTGGTTGGCCGCGCCAAAGCGCTCCAGCAGGTTCTCGGTGGCGTGGTCGAGCAGGCCCTCCAGGCGCTTGAGATCGGTCATGGCCATCAGCAGGGCGTCCTGCAGATCAGCCACCAGGCTCACGGGCAGCGTGATGGCGGGGGGAGCTTGGGTTGCGGTCATCGGGATCCGTGTCTGTGAGGGTTTGGCTCGGGTTGGCCTGCGGCTGTCGGGCATTACAATTTTCTGCACCTGAGCCCTGCGCAATCGGCTGATTACTGGGTAAAAGGCCTCCCTTTTCGAAACGCTGTATCGCCGCCCTGTCTCGCGGCAGCATGGCGCCACCCTTCATCCCGAGCCAGTCGCCCCCGACCGATCCGACCGACCTGCCATGATCGCGACGCCCGCCCCCTCCCCACCCAAACCTGTGGTGCGCATCCTGCATCTGGAAGACTCGCGGGTGGACCATGCGCTGGTCAAGTTCGCCCTACAACGCAGCCAGATGGCCTGCGAGATCACCCTGGTTGACACCATGGACGATCTGCGGATTCAGCTGGAGAAATCGCCGTTCGATATCTTGTTGGCCGACTACCACCTGCCGGGATTCACTGGCCTGGATGCCTGGGAGCTGGCGCGCGAGCTGCGGCCCGAGCTGCCGTTTGTTGTTCTTTCGGGTGCCATTGGTGAGGTAGCGGCGGTGGAGGCGATGCACCGTGGTGTGAGCGACTATTTGCTCAAGGACAGCATGCACCGGCTCGCGCATGTGATCGAGCGCGCGATAGAGATCAGCGAAACCCGCCGCGCCAAGGCCTTCGCCGACGCCGAACTCGCCGATTCGCGCCAGCGCCTGGCCGAGCTCGCCGAACACCTGCAGGCCAGCATCGAACAGGAACGCTCGGACATCGCGCGCGAGATCCACGACGACATCGGTGGCGCTCTGACAGCGGTCAAGCTCGACCTCGCGTTGGTCGGGCGCCACGCCAGCGACGAAGCCATGCGGCGCCACATCCAGTCGGCCATGGAAATGCTGCAGCACGCGCTGGGCGCGAGCCAGCGCATCATGCTCAATCTGCGCCCGCCCATTCTTGACCAAGGGCTGGTGGCGGCGGTGCAATGGTTGGGCACCAGTTTCGAGCGACGCACCGGTACCCGGGTGGTGGTGCGCCGCTCGGCCGAGGTGATCGATGTGCCGCGCGAGCTGCAACTGGTGGCTTACCGCACCGCGCAGGAAGCACTCACCAACGTGGCCAAACACGCCCAGGCCAGCGCCGTGCAAATCGATCTGAGCGACCGCGAAGGTTTTCTCACGCTTGAGGTCAGCGACAACGGCCGTGGCCTGGATGCGCAAGCGCTGCGCAAGGCCAAGTCGTTTGGTTTGCTCGGGCTCAAGGAACGCGCCGCCAAGGTCGATGGCTGGCTCGATGTGAGCAGCTCGCCGCGTGGCACCTCGGTGATTTTGTCGGTGCCGTTGCAAACTTTCAGCCACCCGGCCAGTGATGACATGACTCAGGAGGAACCCGATGATCAAGGTGGTTTTGTGTGACGACCATGCGGTGGTGCGCCGCGGCATCCGAGACACCATCTCGGAGGCGGTCGACATTCAGGTGGTGGGTGAGGCCGGCAGCTACCCCGAGCTGCGCGAGCAGCTGCGCAAGACACCGTGTGATGTGCTGGTGCTCGACCTGAACATGCCTGGGCGCGGCGGCCTGGAGGTGCTCGCCGCCTTGCGCGAAGAGGGCTCGCCGGTGAAAGCGCTGGTGGTCTCCATGTACCCGGAAGACCAGTATGCGATCCGCTGCCTGCGCGCCGGTGCACGGGGCTACCTCAACAAAGCCGGCGACCCAGCCGAGATGGTGGTGGCCATCCGCACCGTGCAGCAGGGCCGCAAGTACGTCACGCCCGAGGTGGCACAAATGCT
>Ga0335395_10000714_pt1 | contig 20921 bp, 12 predicted proteins | sample MAT02_FD_205744 | JGI IMG/M metagenome (GOLD analysis project Ga0335395, IMG submission 205744) | Freshwater microbial communities from Lake Fryxell liftoff mats and glacier meltwater in Antarctica - MAT-02 (spades assembly) (version 2) ...
ACGAGTGTTCAGGGCCAGCATCCGAGGAATCCCGAGACTCAGATGTGCTGCTCGGAGCCCCCGCCGGAGGCAAGTGCCGCCCATCGCCCACGGGAACCGGGCCCAGAGGGCGCAGGCCCGGTCCAGAAGGGGAGGAGCCCTACACCGTCATCGAGCTGATCGAGGGCCCGGACCGAACAGCGCGTCGATCATGTCGATCGCCTCTCGGGCGGCCTGCGCTCGAAGAACTTGCGCCGCGCGTGCGCGAGGCAGTGGGCGAGGCGAAGCCGGCCCTCGCTCGCCTTCGCTAGCGAGCCGTAGGCGCCATACGCGTCGCACATCACGACGCCCTCGAACTCACCGAGCACGCGACGCCGCTGGCCACCCGCGACGGCGGCCTCGAGGCGTTCGAGATCGACGTCGAGAGCAGCGAGGGCAACGACGCCGGTTACGTCGTGCTCGAGGCGAAGGTGGGCCGCCCGCTGCTCGGCTCGGCGGCGACCGAGCGCCCGTCGCTCTCGGAGGGGCTCGTCGCGGAGTATGTGGCGACCTTCGGGCCGCTGCCCGCGGAGGGTCAGCAGTTCCTGTGGTTCGGCGCGGGCCTGATGGCCCTGGAGACGACCGCCGAGGACCTGTCGACCCGGACGGTCGAGACCTGTGAGTCCTGCGCGCCGAGCTACAAGACCGACGAGCGCCCCCCGGTCCCCTACGCGGCGCTGGGGCTGACCCTCGAGCAGTGGATCTCGCAGCGTCAGGCCAGCGTCGACGAGCTGCTCGCCAAGTTCGTCGAGGCCCAGGCGAACGAGGGCAATGTCAAGACCAAGGGCCTGCTCGCGGTCATCACCGAGCCAGCCAAGTCGATGGGCGAGCAGCTCGACCTCGGCGCCCCGCCGCCGCCGCCGTCGTTCTTCTGCGGCATCGACGAGTACGAGGGCAACCTCTGCACCGAGACCCCGGATCCCGACAAGACGCCGACCGGCGAGGTCCCCGGTGGTTATGGCGCGTTCAACTATTACTACCAGACCCCCGGGAAATGGGCCTCCAGCGATCCGAACGCGCCCGACGAGTGCTTGACCGGCTGCGTGCCGATCGCCGCGCTCACGCTGCTGGACTACTACGATCGACGCGGCAACGACTTCTTGATCCCCGGGGTCGACAACTCGAGCGTCGACGACCCCGAGGTGAAGGCCGCCCTGGTCAAATTGCGAGAGGTCCTCAAGACCAACTGCAAGGCCGATCTGCTCCATCCAGACAAGCTCGCTTCGGGTTCGACGAAGACGATGTACTTCGAGGAAATCGACACCTACATTGACGACACTGCGCATACCGAGGTCGGCTTCCCGATCGACATGGGATGGACCGTCAAACGCGAAGAATGCCCCGATCCCGGTCTACGGTACGCGGCCGTAAAGGCCGAGATCAGCCAGGGACGTCCGGTCATCATCGACTACGATTCGACGTGGGAGAGCGGGCCGCAGTGCAATCAGAACGTGGACCCGGAGGAGTATAAGGTCGGGGGGCACGCGGCCGTCGTCTACGGCTACTTCGACGACGGCGATGACACCAGGTACGAAGACGCGGTACTCGTCCGCACCGGCTGGTCGGAGGAGAACAGCCCCACGAAGCGGTACGAGCCGATCGTCGGGACCGGCGATACCGGCCTGACGCAGGTCGTCCCCGGCTGCTCGCCGAGTCAGCCGGAGGAGCTGTGCAAGACCTTAATCGACCTGCCCGACGAGCACTGGGGGCACACCTCCGCCGAGACGCTGCCGGTCCCCACCGACCTCGCCTCAGACACGGCGCGGAGCGCTGCCCTGGCTGTCTCCGCTGCGGTGTACGCCCTCGCGCGCGACGAGAAGGCCGGCCGGCGCCCCGTGCGACTCCTGGAGCCGGACCTCGCCACCTGGGGTCGTTTCCGCGGGCAGCTCGGGGTACGCGACCTCATCGCGCTGCTGATCGAGGGCGGTCCATGGGGCGCTGACGGCTACCCGACCATCTTACCGTCGAACTCGAGCAGTTCGATGGTCTCGACGCGGTCGTCGTCCCGTAGGTCGAGCCGCGCGTAGGTCGGGACGAAGTCGGTCTTGTAGGTGGCGCTCTGGATCGAGGCGAGGAACGCTTCGAGCGCCTTGCCGGCGATGGCGTCGTCGTCGCTGATGAGATCGTCGGGGAACTTCATGAGGCGGGCCCAGGTGCCGGTGTTAACGTAGGTCGTGCCGTTCGGGAGGGTGATCTTTTTCCGGTGGTGGGTGTGCCCGAACACGACGTAGCGGAACCCGGGCGGGGCGGCGCCGCCGTCGACGCCACCGCCGCCCTCGCCGAGCTGTTCGGCGGCCCGGTGGTAGCGCTTGCCGGTCTCGACGGTGTCGTCGAAGGTTTGGTCGCCGCGCAGCGCCCGCACTGCCTGGCGCAGTAGGGGCAGCCGGGTCTCGATCGCGCGGTCACGCTTCGTGAACAGCAGTTTGATGAGGGTCAACCCCGAGTTGAGACGTTCGCCGAAGGAAGAGACCGGGGTGCGTGAGATCCCCTCGTCGGTGGATGCGTCGTCGGATCCCTCCTGGCGAATCCGCTGGACCGTTGCGCGTGCGGTGGCAGCCTGCTCCGGAGGGTGCATCTCGGCGAGGAGAGCCGCGAGGACGGCGTCGTCGTCCTCTCCGGATCCGTGGTCGGCGATCGCGGTGCGCGAGATGCCCTCGTCGCCTGCACGGTCGGCGATCCGCTGGCGGTAGGCGGGGTCGGCGGGCGTACCGGTCACGTTGAGCGGGAGCTTCGGGATCAGCCGCGCTAGCGCGCCGAGGTGCCCGCGCTTCGACGGGTCGAGGGTGAGCAGCAGGGCGATGAGCGGCTCGGACTCCGGCTTGAGCAGGTCGATGAAGGGGTAGTCCTTCTTGATCGGGTTCATGATCTCGGCGACGAGGCGGCTGCCCATTGGCGGGTAGAAGATGTCGGCCTCGCGGGCGTGGAGCCGCCGCGAGCGCAGCTCGCGGACGCGGCGCAGGCGTTGGTGGTCGACGAAATTCGCGGGGTCGTAGCGGTTGCCATGCTCGATCAGCGCGTCACCGATAATGAGCGCCTCGCCGTCATACAGCCAGCGCAGGTTGAACGCAGGGGTCTGCTTGCGGATCGAGAGGCGCTTCTCGAACGCGGCGCGGACTTCGGGCCAGGCGAGTTCAATGTCGTGGTTGCCGAGCAGGATCGTGAGGCGGTGGCCGCGGTCGAGGAAGCCCGCTAGGGCGTCGAAGACGGCGCCGTCCTCGGGGCGGTCGGCGATCGTCAGGAACACCGCGACGGCCGCGCCCGGCTGGTCGCGGAAGGCCTTCCACGTGCCGTCGGCGTCGGCCTCAGCGAGGAAGTCGAGGAAGTCGCCGTTGATGATGAGCTCGAGCGTCGGGGCCGTGGGTGGCCTGGCGGCGAGCAAACGGATAAACTCAGCAAGGACGCCGGGGCAGTCCATCATGCGAAAGCCGCGGTCTTCGCCGACTGGGAAGCGGCCGCCGAGGTGGAGATCGGAGATGATGTAGGCTTGGTGGACGAGCTTGGTCATCGGAGTAGCTGACGGGTTCAAAGGGTTGGGTGCGGATATCGTAACATGTTCATCCTCGTGACTTATGACCTCCTATCCTCGTGGCCGTCCTTGACGGGCTCGTCATCCTCGAAGATCGCCAGCAGACAGAGGCGGATGCGGGACTCCTCGCGGCTCGGAACTTGCCCCAGCTCGACCAAGCGGAGCGCAGGGTAGTAGCGCTTGAGTGCCATCAGCGCCTCCTCGCCGAGCCTCGCGCGCAACTCGCTGGTGATGGCGACGTGCCGCGGGCTTCGCCGCTCGCCGGGCATCCGCACGAAGGCCAGCCATTTGCGGATGGTCTTCGGATCCGTCCCGATCGGGTTCGGGAGCTGCCAGGCGATGGCCTGGGCAATCGCCTGGGCGATCGCCGCCGCGGCCTCGTTCGCGGGTCGGATCACGCTGAGGAGGGCGTCCGAGATCGGGATGGCGTTCCTCGGACGAAAGGCGCCCGACCCCTCGAAGGTCGCGTAGCCCGCCGGTCGCCCGTCCTCGTGCGCGATCCGGGCCTCGGCGATCTCGTGATACGAGGTCCCGAGCCTCAGATCCGGGCACGCATCCGAAGCGGATGATCGCTCCACCACCTCCGAAGAGAGTAGACGGCCGTACCGGTTCGGTAGCCACCCCGCGAGCAGTGCCTGCAGGATCCGCTTCGCGCCGGGGCGGTCGCTCCCGTGCTTCGGGACATCGGCGAGCGCCTGATAACAGGCGAAGGTGAATGTATCGGCCGCGTGCACGCCCTCACCCAGTGCGGCGATTTTTGCGGCGACCCGGGCGATGAGTTGCTGTGACGATTTGTTTTTTGGATTTTTCTTTTCGAGGAGAATGTCGAGCCGCGCGACGACCGCGTTCGGCTCGCTGATCAGTATCTCGGTGAGTCTCGACTCGGCATCCCATTGTGGGCCCTCCGCGCGTGTCGACCTCGCCCCTCCTGCCGCGTGATGACCCCGAGGTCGGGGGCGGGCGAGCGGGTTCGGACTCGGGATGGGCGGTGCCGGGCGCTCGGACCAGCGACGAAGGACGATGTCGAGAACGCGGACGGTGCGCTCGGCTTGCTCGTCGACGGGGAGGCGATCGTCGCGCTCGAGGAGCCCGAGGATCTGGGGCGGGAGCCCGAGGTCGGCGAGGTGACCGCGGGTGGTGTCTGCGATCCGCGCCGCGGTTCCCCCAGTGAACGGGAGCGCGAGCAGGGGCATAGGTTTGGCGAGCGCCAGGTCGCACTCGATGCGGGTGCCGTCGCCACCCCGGATGACGATGCCGCAGTCAGCGGCGGCCACCATCTGCGCGCGCGCGTCCTCGAGACGGTGGAACACGCGGGTCTCCGGGGGATCGCCGTCGAGCGAGGAGGTCGAGTAGATGGAGACGCCAGGGCCGCCGACGCGGCGGTAGCCGGCGACGACGTACGGGCCGACGTTGAAGCCGCGGCCGCTGACGAGCCGCCAGCCGTGGGCCGCGAGCCGGGCGCCGAGCGCCTCGCAAAACGGGACGTCATCCGGGATGGTGCTGCTGCCGATCACGACGACGGTGCCGCGATTCCACCGCGGCCTGGCGTCGGCAGCGAGCCACAGGCGCAGCGCCGCGAAGTCCGTGTCGTCGGGGAGGCCGATCTGCCCGGTGTAGTGCGCGAGCGCGACGAACGCGTAGCGGAGGGTGGACTCGTCGCGCCGGGCCCGGGGCGGGTTGTTCGACGGCCCTTGGAGGGCGAGCAGCGCCGCAGCGATCGGTTCGGTGGTTCCGGGCGGTTCGATCGCTAGGACCGCGGCGGCCGCATTGACCGCGGTCCACAGTTCGAACGGCGTGGCTGGGTCGGCGAGCGCGCCGAGGATGACGTCGTGCGGGGCTTGGTCGGGCAGCGCGGCGCAGCAGGCGAGGGCGACGACGCGGAGGCCGGCGCGCCCACTCTTGTACATACCGGTGATGTGTACGTCGCGGACGCCGAGCTCCGCGGCCGTCCTACGCGCGTCGAGCATGAGGCTGTCGAGCGCGCTGACGCGGTCGTCGTTCGACGGTTCCGTCGCGCGGATGTGCTCGTAGCGTCCGGCGAGGTTGCGCAGCGGGTTGTCGGCGAAGCGGGCGAGGATGTCAGCGAACAGACGCTCGCACGTGTCGCGCGGCTCGCCGGAGGGGATCTGCCGGAACCGATCCTCGACCGCTTGCAGGCGCAGCTCGAGGTCGACGCGCAGCGTCTCGGCGGGCGAGTGCCCGAGGTGGTCGTGGAGGGCGAGCAGACCCTGCCACAGCAGGCGGGCCTCCTGGAATTCGCCGGCGAACGCGGTCTCCTCAACGATCGCGTTGACGAGCGGCTCGAACCACCGGGCGTCCCGCTCGGCGGTCGCGCGGCGGATCAGCCGGTGTTGCAGGAGCATATAGTAGAGCATGCGCTCGGGGGCCGGGTAGCGCTCGATGGTGTCGTCGAGGATGGCGTCGTCCGGCGCGCCCCGCTTGAGGACGGCGTCCCAGAGCCGGTCGACCTGGGACGCGGCTTGGTTCGGGTTGACGCGCAGGCAGTCGATCGCGGCGGCCAGCAGCGCGGGGCCGGCCCAGCGCGACAGCGGTGACAGGGTGGCATGCCGCTGCGAGATGCTGCGCAGGATGCCCTCGGCGGCGATGCCCGCGTGTATTGCCACGTTTTTGGGGATCGGCGCGACGCCGGGAAGGTTGGCCGCGGGCGTGCCGGGGTAGGCGAACACCGGTCGACCGGCTAGGGTGGCTACCCGGGCGACCTCGCGAGTGCCTGCCGTGTCGCTGAGGACGACGACGCCGTCGGCGCGGACAACCGCTTCCCAGTATTCGTCGAGGTCGCTGGCGACGAGGCGCACGATGCCCGCCGAGACGGACGGGGTGCGCCCCTTGCGGACGATGCTCACAAGCTGACCCACGGGCGCGACCGAGAGGAAGGCCTGGGCGGCGAGCTGGTCGATGCCGACGTAGGCGCCGGTGATGAGGCCGAGGCCGTGCGCCCCGATCGCCCGGCCGAGCGTATCGGCGGCCCGGCGCTCGACGGTGGGAATCCTGTCCGCCGCGGCGCCGGCGACGAGCACCCACAGGCGGGACGGCGCCGCCGCGGTGGCTGGCTGGCGGTGGAGGACGAGGCCGTCGCCGCGCAGCGATCGCAGACGGACGCGGGTGACTTGGTCTTCGAGGGGGACGGTGAGGACCTCCTGGGCCGGTACGACCACGCGTCGGGGCTCCGACCACTGTCCGTCGCTCTCGAGCGTGACCTCGACGAGTAGCGGCTGGATCGGCGGGACGCGTAAGATCGTCGGGGCGCGGTCGCGGGCCGAGAGGACGAGGCCGGCCGCGGTCCAGCGCACGCCGATCGCAGCGTCGTGGTCACTGGGGGCGAGCACGGCGCCGACGCGCTCGCTGGCGATGTAGCGGGCGAGGAGGCCGCCGGCCTCGTGGGTCTGGACGCGCTCCGGCAGGCCGGGGAAGGCGCGCGTGGACCATGCGAGCAGGTACTGGCGGCGGGCGGGGTCGGCGACGATCGAGCCGAGCACCTGCTCGAGGCGATCACGGATGCGGTTATCGAGGGTCGCTTGGTCGAGGTCGGCGCGCGGCAGGCGGGCGAGGTCGACGAGGCCATAGTAGACGAGGTCCTCCTCGCAGCGCAGGACCTCGGCGACACCCGCGTGGGCCTCAACGATCACCGCGCGGGCGGCGTCGAGGAGGCGCTGATCGCTAGCGAGGCGGCGGCGCAGCTCGACCTGCACATCGTCGGCGAGCAGGAGCGTCGACGTGGTACGGCTGCCGGCCAGCTCGCTCGACCACAGCAGCGCCTCGGTGAGCGGCGAGGCCTCGGGGACGAGACGTCGCCGCAGCCGACGGAGTAAGGCGGGCTGGAGCTCGACGGCGAGCGAGGCCACCACGGCGAGCAGGGCCACGGAGGAGTCGCGGTCGGTGAGCGGCCTGAGGAGGTCGTCGATCACCTGCGTGTTCTCCGGGCCCGGCGTGCGTCAGAGGGCTGGGTCTTGCGGTCCCACAGCAGCAGGTGCATGCGCTCGTGCACGAACGCGGGGTAGCGGTCCGGCGGGCACGGGACGAGCGCGGACACGCGGCTGCCGGCGGCGGCGAGCGGGGCGAGGAAGGCATCCCAGGCGGCCTCGGCGGCGGGGTCGAGCGGGAAGCGGCCGCGGGCCATGCCCAGGTCCCCGACGACGAGCACGGGGGTGCCGGCGGGGGGCGGTGTATAGGGGCGCCAGGCGGTGCCTACCAGCGGGGCGACCTCAGTCGGCGGGAAGCCATCGCAGCGCAGCACGGTGGTGCGCTCGCGGCCGGCGAAGCCCTCGAGCTCGTGGCGCAGCGCGCTCTGGTCGCTAAAAAAGACCATCAGCGAGGCATGACGGTCTAACAGGACCTGGGCGCCGAGGCGCAGGGTCGGTCGGAGCTTGCGAGGGAGCCGGCGCAGCGGGCGCAGGGCGGCGATCGTGCGGACGAGTCGACGGATGTCGAGGTCGCCGAGCGGGGCGTCGATGGCGAGGAGCTCGCCGACGACGCGCCGCGACCACACGGGCTCGAGCAGCGGCTCGGGTTCGACGGCGAGATTGCGGTCGGCGGCGAGCCGCGGGCCGACGGGCAGCTCAAGCGGCCGGAGCGGCTGTTCTTCGGCGGCGATGGGCATGGTGGTAAACGGGACGTCGTCGGCAGATGTGTGGGCGTCAGTGACCTCGGTCTTGTCGCGCTCCGAGGTGCTCTCTTCCTCGGGCTGCTCCTCGGGCTGCTCCTCGGGCTGCTCCTCGCGCCGCTCCTCGGGCTGCTCCTCGGGCTGCTCCTCGCGCCGCTCCGTGGGCGCGTGCCAATCGAACGCGGGCAGGAGGACGTCGCGCACGGCGCGGCGGGTCGCGTCGTCGGTCGCGCCGAGGGCGTGCCACACGCGGAGCAGTTCGCCGACGCCGATCCCGTTCACGCGGGCCTCGGCGGCAGCTGGCGGGGCTTCCATAGGGCGGCCTGCGTGACCTCGCGGAACACCCAGGCATTTTCACGGACGAAGTCTTCGGCGCCGGTGCCGCGAAGCTCGACGACGGCACGGAGGGTATCGAGGAACTCGGCGGTGCCGGGCGGGCGGACTCTGGCCATTGCGGCCGCGTCGCGCAGCTCGAAGTACCGCTTCATTACGGCGTCGAGCGTGACCTGGTCGAGCTGCTTGTCGTTGAAGTGCCGCCCGGCGATCTTCGTCAGCCGCGCGCGACCGGGATCGTCGTTGCCAGGGGTGGTGAGGCGGAGGACGACGCAGCGGCGCAAGAACGCGGGTGGAAGGTCGCGCTCCTCGTTGGTCGTGACGATCACGAGCGGGCGCATCTCCGGCGGAGCCTGCACGAGGCAATTGAGTGCCGGCACGTGGAACGACAGCGAGCCGAGCGGGACAAGTAGGTCGTTGGGGAAGTCGGGCTCGGCCTTGTCGAGCTCGTCGAGGAGTACGACCGCGGGGGTGGTGTGCGGGGACGCGAGCTTCCACGTGCGGAGGTCGGGGTCGCGGGCGGCGAACGAGCGGGCCTGGGCCGGCGCGTAGGCCCAGAATAGGATCCCCGGCTGGAGGTAGTTGTTCGGCTGACGCCGCGCGGTCCTCTTGCCGGCCTGGGCGTCGGCGATGCGGCTGATGTGGTCGATGCGCCACAGCAGGTCGGCCGCTTCGACCGTCGACGAGACGACCTGCTCGTAGTAGCGGCGGTGCAGCAGGCGGGCTACGTCCTCGGCGAGGGTCGACTTGCCGGAGCCGGCGTCACCGCGCAGCAGCAGCGGGCGGTTGGCGGCCAGCGCGACGTTGACGGCGAGGGTGATGGTGTCGTCGTACTCGTAGTCGGCGACGAATGCGCGTCGCTCTGTAGTGAACGCTGGTGCCCGGTTGCGGAGCTCGTCGGGGTTGAACAACTTGAGGTGCGATGACATGGTGGTTACGTCTTGAAGTAGTTGGCGGCGCGTTTGCAGCAACGCAGGAAGGTCTTTTCGTCCCACGCGTCGCAGAGCACGGGGACCAGCGGGTAGTCGGCCACGGCCTCCCACGCGCCCTGCTTGTCAGCGGGGAGCAGCGCGAGTGGCCGGGCGCTGGCGAAGGCCGCCAGCGCGGCAAGGGGGGCGAGCACGGCATGCGGCGGGTCGCAGGGGAACGCGACGAATACGCCGTCGGGCGGGAGGTCGTCGGCGAGCGCCGCGTCGTCGTCGAAGTCCTCGAGAGCATTCCCCAGCATCGTGGCGAGCGCCTCGCGCAGGCGGAGGGGCCACGCAGCGGGGTCGTGGGTGTCGACGTGAGTGATGCGTCGCTTGATGCCGTCGAGGCTGCCGAGCGCACGGGCGACGAGCAGCCGCGCCGTTTCGTATTTGCTGGCGAGGGCGACGATGCCGCGGCGATTGTCGCGGCCCCGGCAGGCGCGGACGGCTTCGACGGCCTCGTCCCGCAGGGCGCGGGTCAGCGCCATCACGGCGATCTGCTCCGGTCTTTCGGCTGCGCGCCCCGCGAGCACCGCACAGACCTGCTGATCGTCGGCCAAGAGGAGGGCCCGGGCGACGCGGAGCCGTAGGCCGGCCTCGCTGGCAAACACCGGGACATCGAGTGCCCGCGCCAGTTCGATCAGGGCCGTCGACTGGACCGCGGCCAGCAAGGTCTCGACGGTGCTCTGGAACACCTGGGGGCCCGGGGCGAGCGGCAACTGGCACGCGGCCGCGATCGGGCCGATCGGGTGGGCGTACACCGCCCCGTGGATCGACACGCCGGCCTTCTGCAGCGCCATGCTGATGAGCCCGACGACGTGGCCCTCGACCACGGACGGCGCCCCCGAGCAGCCCGAGACGTATCCGCCCGCGCCGGCGGCCGCCTGCTCACAGTGGAGGTAGATGAGGCCCGGCTCCTCGAAGGAGACGTTACCCGTGAGCGGCTCGCCGTCGACGGGGACGGCGGCAGAGTAGCCGAAGGAGCGCCAGCTGTTCTTCCACAGGCGGTCCTCGAGCGCGGCGAGCTTGAAGGCAACGAGCTTGTGTGGGGGAGCAACCTCAAGGCGGATGAGCGCCCAGTCGCCTTCGATCGAGCACTGTGGGACGGTGGTGTCGTCGAGCGCCAGTGCGGGCCGCGAGTAATCCCGGAGCCGCAGGTCGGCGGTCCGTTCGCCGAGCCACACGGGCCTGCCGTGCTCACGCGAGCCGGCGAGGTCGGCGATCACGTGCAGAGCGGTGACGATCTCGACGACGTCGGCCCCCGAGACGGCGCGCTGGATGCGGACGATGAAGCCGGTGCCGCGCGAGGGCAGCCCGGGTGGGCACGGGAGCTCGATCCGTACGATACCGCCCAGGAACGTGGCGTCGTCCATGCTCCCGCACAGCGTACACAAAGATTCGTTACCACGACAACCGGGGTAGGCCTGTCAGGAGCCCGGCCGCACAATTACCCCACCCGGGGATTTAGACGAGGTGAGTGCGGAGCGGCCAGGTGAGGCCTGGGGGGGAGCCCGCGGCCGGGAGATTTTGGCGAGGCCCGCTGCGCGAGGGGAAGCGCGAACTGAGGCTAGGTATGACTAGGCGCACAGCCGTGGGAGCGAGGAAGGCAGCGACGGCGGCGGGGCGCAGGGGTGTGAACACGGCAATAGCTTCCGCAGCGCTTAAGTGTTTTTAGGTGGGAATTTGGGCGCGCGGGTGAGTACGGAGCGGCCCGGTGAGCAGCGGGGAGCGCGCGGCCGGGAGACTTTGGCGAGGTCCTGGAGAAATTGGTGGGGTCCTGGGCGGGAGGGGAAGCGCGAGTGAGGCGTGGCATGAGGAAGCGCACAGCCATCGGCCCGAGAAGGGCAACGATGACGGCGGCGGGGCGCAGGAGGGTTAGCACGTCGCCGGTGGGGCGCGTGGTCAGGTGAACAACAGGACCTGTCCGGGAGGATGAGGTGCTGGGTCCGCCGCTGATCAGCGGCGGCGAGCTGGTCCATCTCGGGCGGGAGCCACGGCGCCGCGCGCCTTGCTTCAACGGGTCCGCCGCTGATCAGCGGCGGCGAGAGGCGGCGGTTGCTGGCCGCTCGCCCTGGCGGCCAGCGGGCGGACCACGGCCAGCCCGCCGGACGCGAGGGCCGGCGAGCGAGAGCTGGACGCGGCCAGCGCAACGTCGAGGTCGAGTTCGTCGTCAACGGCGCGGACCTGCGGCCGCAAGGTCTACAAGCGGAAGTCCGGGCCGCGGAGCTGACAACGACGGCGAGGGTTACGCTGTCGAGAGGGCAGGCCGCCCGCGACAACCGCCGGGCCGTTCAGTCCCCCCGCGTCGGCATCCACGGCCCGGGAGGATCGCCCTCGGGCCCGCTTGCTATGAGCCGATACATGTGGCCGCGCTCGATCATGAGGCGGCTACCGTCGCTCTCCCACTGGCGCTGGACCGCCTGATAGTCCAGGTGATCCAGGATCCAGGCGCAGCCGGGCGTCACCTCAGGTTCAAGCATCGCCCGCATGTACTCGGGGATTGAGTTGTAGGAGCCCAGGTACTCCATCCCCTCGGAGATCGTGTCGCTCGGGTCCGGCATTGGCATCGGGAGGTCCACGGTCTTGTCCCGGGGGCGAGCGAGGACGTGCCCGAGCACTCCGTCCCACCAGAGGTCCGTGAGGGGTGTCCCAGTGTGCGCCGTGACGTGGACCGGCTCACCGCCAGCGCCCCGTGCCCAGACCACCGGCGCCTCCCGGCCCATGAGTGCTGGGAGATCGCGATAGGTGGCCACCGAGAGCAGCTCGCCCTGGGGGGTCCGCAGCTCGACGACCACGTGCTCGACAGCCAAGGGCGCGACCACGATGGCCTCGGTCGCGCTCGGGACCTGCACGAAGAGGTCTCCCAACGGCAAACGGAACTTCACCGCGGCTCTATCCATGGATCCCTCCCAAAATCACGGTCAAAAGCGCACTTGACGGCATGCGGACATCCTTTCTGCCTTTATCTGACTTCCATATTGCACGCACTCCGCGTCGTTCGCAAGACTCTAAGATCGCGCCGGCCCGGATAAACTCCCGGCCGTGGTGCGTCCTGACGAAGCGGACCGAGAAGTCGCCCAAGAGGGCGAGGCGGCTGCTTCAGATCGACTCCCACGTGTGGCGTCGCCTCAAGGGCTTCATGGTGAAGCGCAAGGGACGAAATCTGCGCGCTGGAGAAGCCTCGCGGTGGACTCGCGACTTTTTCCATGGCCACGGGCTCTACCGCCTACGTGGGACCGTCAGGTACCCGGAGGCTGCGTAATGCGGCGGCTCAAGAGACCACCGGTAAGCCGTGTGCGGGAAATCCGCATGCACGGTTTGAACGGGGGTCCTGTCCTTTCTCCGGCCAGTCAAGAGGAAGGGTAGGATCTACCAATGAGCGAGACGGACTGGACGAGCACGGAGCAGGTCGCCGCTGCCGCCGGTGTTCACCCAGCGACCATCACCCGCTGGGTTCGGCGGGGCGTGCTCCCCAAACCCCAGGCGGTCTGGGGCGGTCGGTACGGTCGTCTGACGCGCTGGTCCCCGCAAGCCCCAGAGCAAGCCCGGTGGGTCAAGACAAAGCTCGAGGCCAGGTTCACCTTCGTGGAGATCGCCGCCATGCTCGAGCGGGGCGAATTCCTACCCACCAACTCCGGAGAGCCGCCAGGGGAGTGACCCGGCGTTCGGCAGAGGCGCAAGCGAGACTCCAGGCCAACATCTCATTCACCACCGCGGATTTATCCCGCACCTTCCGAGCGACCGGGCCACGCGTGCCGCCCTGGTGATCTTGGCGAAGTTGAGCCCGCTGGTCCGACGACGACAGCACCGCCGTTGGGTACCCTCAACGACCTCCTCTCCGAGACGTCCAGACCATGCCGCACCCCGATAAACGCGCCGCCCTCGGCACCCTCACCGTCAAACGCCTCGGGGGCCTCTGCGATACCTTCGAGCTCGAGCGCCCTGGCAGCGCACGCAAGGACGACCTCATCGAGCTGCTCGCCCGCTCCAAGCGCGCCTCCTTCGAGGCTGTCCTGGCCGAGCTCAAGCGCGACGAGCTCAAGGAGATCTGTCGTGCCCACGGCCTGGACGACGCCGGCAAGGAGAAGGAGCCGCTCATCGCCCGGATCCTCGGCCGCGAGTCCGCGCCCGAGCCCCAACTCGCCGGCCCCGCCGCCGCCGGCAAGAGCCCCGCGACGCCAGCGGACGAAGCAAAGCAGCCGCGCGCCAGGAAGACCGGCGCCCAGGACTCCAGCGCCAACCTCGGCTTCGAGGCCAAGCTCTGGCTCTCCGCCGACAAGCTGCGCAACAACATGGACGCGGCCGAGTACAAGCACGTCGTCCTCGGCCTGATCTTCCTCAAGTACATCTCCGACAGCTTCGAGGAGCACCACGCCAAACTCGTCGCCGGCAAGGGCGAGTACGAGGGCGCCAACCCCGAGGACAAGGACGAGTACCTCGCCGCCAGCGTGTTCTGGGTGCCGAAGGAGGCCCGCTGGGCGCAGCTGCAGGCCCGCGCCAAGCTGAGCAGCATCGGCAAGGACGTCGACGACGCCATGGTCGCGCTCGAGCGCGACAACCCGCGCCTCAAGGGCGCGCTCAACAAGAACTACGGCCGCGCCGACCTCGACAAGCACCGCCTCGGCGAGCTCATCGACCTCATCGGCTCCATCCAGCTGGTCGACGTCGCCAGCAAGTCGAAGGACCTCCTCGGCCGCGTGTTCGAGTATTTCCTGACCCAGTTCGCCAGCGCCGAGGGCAAAAACGGCGGCCAGTTCTACACCCCGCAGTGCGTCGTGCGCGTGCTGGTCGAGATGCTCGCCCCCTACAAAGGCCGCATCTACGACCCCGCCTGCGGCTCCGGCGGCATGTTCGTGCAATCCGAGAAGTTCGTCGAATCTCACGGCGGCAAGCTCGGCGACATCGCTATTTATGGGCAGGAGAGTAATCCCACCACCCGCCGCCTGGCGGTGATGAACCTGGCCCTGCGCGGCATCGAGGCCGACTTCGGCCCCGAACACGCCGACACCTTTAGAAGAGACCTCCACCCCGACCTCCGCGCCGACTTCGTCCTCGCCAACCCACCGTTTAATGATTCGGACTGGTTTAGAAAGGACGACGACGTCCGCTGGCAATACGGCGTGCCACCCAAAGGCAACGCGAACTTCGCCTGGGTGCAGCACTTCGTCCACCACCTCGCCCCGAACGGCATGGCAGGGTTTGTGCTGGCGAATGGCAGTATGTCTTCCAATCAGTCCGGCGAGGGCGAGATTCGTCGTAGTATGATCGAGGCCGACCTCGTCGACTGCATGGTGGCGATGCCCGGCCAGCTCTTTTATAGTACGCAGATTCCGGTGTGTCTGTGGTTCTTGGCGAGGAAAAAGAATGACGGCAAGCGCCGGGATCGGCGTGGACAGACCCTGTTTATCGACGCCCGCAAGCTCGGCACACTGATCGACCGCGTCCACCGCGAACTGACCGAGGCGGACCTCCAGAAGATCGTCTCGACCTACCACGCGTGGCGCGGAGAAAAAGGCGCAGGCAAATACGAAGACATCGCTGGATTCTGTAAATCTACCACTACGGCCGAGGTTGCCGAGCACGGCCACGTGCTCACGCCCGGCCGCTACGTCGGTGCTGCGGAAGTCGAAGATGACGGAGACCCCTTCGCGGAGAAGATGCCACGGCTTGTCGCCGAACTTCACGGCCAATTCACCGAATCCGTTAGACTAGAGCGGACCATCAAGGCAAACCTCAGGATGTTGGGATATGGCGGGTAAAGGGCTGACGATCTCCACTGTTGGCGCGATTGCAGCCCAAGGCCGCAATTCCCTTGTCGGAGGTCCGTTTGGCTCGGACCTTGTATCGCGGGACTATGCGCCGATTGGGGTACCGGTTATTCGCGGGACGAACATGGGACAGGGGCGATGGGTTGGAGGAGACTTCGCTTTTGTGACCCCAGAGAAAGCCGATTCACTCGCCGCGAACTGCGCGAAGCCTGGCGACCTAGTCTTTACTCAACGGGGCACGCTCGGTCAAGTGGCCCTTGTTCCGCCGATTGGCCCGGACCGCTACCTAATCTCCCAAAGTCAGATGAAACTGACAGTCAATGCCGAGAAGGCCGACCCACTCTTTGTCTATTACGTGTTCACGAGCTCTGAGCAGCAAGATTACATCCGGCAGAACGCGATCCAAACGGGTGTACCTCACACCAATCTCGGAATTCTGCGGAATACACCAATTGAACTCCCCCTCCTTGCCGTGCAGAAGGCCATCGCGGCGGTGCTTGGGGCGCTGGACGACAAGATCGAGCTAAACCGGCGAATGAACGCGACGCTGGAGGCGATGGCGCGGACTCTGTTCCAGAGCTGGTTCGTGGACTTCGACCCCGTCCGCGCCAAACTCGACGGCCGCCCCCCCGCCAACCTCGACCCCGCCACCGCCGCCCTCTTCCCCAACTCGTTCCAAGACTCCCCCCCCGGCCCCATCCCGACAGGCTGGGAAGTCCACAGCCTTGATCAAGTCGCCCATTACCTAAATGGGCTCGCCCTCCAAAAATATCCTCCCGGTGACGGCCCTTCACTCCCCGTCATCAAGATTGCCCAGCTCCGTAAGGGCGACAGTCTCGGCGCCGATCGCTGTAACACCGAGCTCGCACCCGAGTACATCGTTGATGATGGTGACGTCCTCTTCTCCTGGTCCGGGAGCCTCGAAGTGGAACTCTGGTGTGGCGGTGGCGGTGCGCTGAATCAGCACCTTTTCAAGGTCACGTCGACCGCTTTTCCCAAATGGTACTACTACCTGTGGACCCTCCGCCATCTCGCCGAGTTTCGTCTCATCGCGGCAGGCAAGGCGACGACAATGGGCCACATTCAACGCGGACACATCACTGCTGCCAAGGTCCTGGTCCCGCCCCGCTCGCTACTCGAAAGCATGACGCGAGTCATGGCTCCCCTGATTGAGCAGATCATTACCAACCGCACGCAATCCCGGACTCTCGCCACCCTGCGCGACACCCTGCTCCCGAAGCTCTTGAGCGGCGAGCTGAGCGTTTCTGCCGCCGAGGAGACCCTCCCATGAGCCTCGACGAACCGGGGCTGAACCGATGATCCAGCAGCACAATTTCCTCCTCTACACCGCGCCGGACGGGGCGGTGAAACCTCGATGCCATCATTGCGGTCGGCTACCGGGTGAACAGCTACCAGGCCACGCAGTTTCGCATCTGGGCCACGAAGACGCTGCGCGAGTTCACCATCAAGGGCTTCGTGATCGACGCCGAGCGCCTGAAGCGCGGAAAGCCGACCTTCGGGAAGGATTACTTCGATGAACTTCTTGAGCGCATCCGGGAGATCCGGGCGAGCGAGCGACGGTTCTATCAGAAGATCACGGACATCTATGCGCTCTCCGTCGACTACAGCGCCGACGCGCCGATTACGCAGAATTTCTTCGCCACGGTGCAGAACAAGCTGCATTGGGCCGCAGACGGCCATCTACGGTTCGGCGGATGCGACGAAGGTTCACATGGGCCTCGCCAGGCACGCACCGGAGGGAAAGGTCTTGAGATCGGACGTGACGGTGGCCAAGAACTACCTGAACGAGGCGCACCTGCAGGAGCTAAACCGCATCGTGTCCGCCTACCTCGATCTGGCCGAGAATCGGGCGCTGCGCGGCACGCTGATGAAGATGGCAAATTGGGCGGGTTTCCTCAACAGCTTCCTGGAGCTGTCGGACTACCCGCTCCTGCTGGATCATGGCAAGGTGAGCGCGCTGGAGGCGAAGCTCAAAGCCGAGGGTGAATACGAAGTCTATCGCCAGCGGCAGGACGCGGAATTCCTCTCAGACTTTGACAAGGCGATTGAACGGCTGGAGGGGAAGAAGAAGCCATGATCCTCAACGAATCGCACGTCGAAGAAGCGGCCCTGGGCCTGCTCGCCGAATTGGGCTACGCGATCGGCCACGGCCCACGCATGGCGCCCGGCGAGCCCGCGGAGGAGCGCCGCTCGTTCGCCGACGTGGTGCTCCCGGGGCGGCTGCGCGAGGCCATCTGGCAGCTCAACCCGTCGATCCCGATGGACGCGCGGGAGGAGGCGCTGCGCAAAATACTGCGCTTCGACACCACCTCCCTCGTCGGCAACAACCGCGCCTTTCACCGCCTGCTGCGCGACGGCGTCCCGGTGGAATACCGGCGCCCCGACGGCTCCATCGCGGGCGACCGGGTGCAATTATTAAACTTCGCCGACCCCGCCGCGAACGACTGGCTGGCGGTCAACCAGTTCACGGTGATCGAGGGCCAGCACAACCGCCGGCCGGACATTGTGGTCTTCGTCAACGGCCTGCCCCTGGCCGTCATCGAGCTCAAGAACGCGACCGACGAGGACGCGACGATCTGGAGCGCCTACCACCAGCTCCAGACCTACAAGGCGGAGATCCCGTCGCTGCTGCACTACAACGCCCTCCTGGTCATTTCGGACGGTCTGCAGGCGCGCATCGGCTCGCTCACCGCCAACCAGGAGTGGTTCAAGGTCTGGCGCACGATCGCCGGCGACAGCGAGGCCCCGAGGACCGCGCTGGAGCTGGAGGTGCTGCTGCGCGGCGTGTTCGAGCCGCGGCGCTTCCTCGACCTGATCCAGCACTTCATCGTCTTTGAAGAGGACCCGGACAGCGGCGCTGTTCACAAGATCATCGCGGGCTACCACCAATTCCACGCGGTGAACGCCGCCGTCGAGGAGACGGTGCGTGCCAGCGGGATGGCCCGCACGGCGCACGCCCAGGGCGGCAAACCCGGCGACCGCCGCGTCGGCGTGGTCTGGCACACGCAGGGCAGCGGCAAGAGCTTCTCGATGCTGTTCTTCGCCGCCCGCGTGGTCCGCCATCCGCCGATGCAAAACCCGACGCTGGTGGTCCTGACCGACCGCAACGACCTCGACGACCAGCTCCACGGCCAATTCCAGCGCTGCCACGAGATCCTCGGCCAGACGCCCGTGCAGGCCGCCAACCGCGAGCGCCTGCGCGAGCTGCTGCAGGTCGCCAGCGGCGGCGTGGTCTTCACGACCATTCAAAAATTCCTCCCCGACAAGGGCGAGCGCATGCCGGAGCTGAGCGCGCGCCGTAACATCGTCGTCATCGCCGACGAGGCGCACCGCAGCCAGTACGACCTCATCGACGGGCTCGCCCGCAACCTGCGCGACGCGCTGCCGAACGCCTCGTTCATCGGCTTCACCGGCACGCCGATCGACAAGAAGGACGCGAACACCCGCGCCGTGTTCGGCGAATACATCAGCATCTACGACATCCAGCAGGCCGTCGCCGACAAGGCCACGGTCCCGATCTACTACGAGAGCCGCATCTCCAAGCTGGCCCTCAACGCCGCCGAGCTGCCGAAGCTCGACGCCGAGTTCGAGGAGATCACCGAGGGCGAGGAGGACACCAGCCGCGAGAAGCTCAAGTCGAAGTGGGCCGCGCTCGAGGTCCTGGTCGGCGACCCCAAGCGCATCAAGGCCGTCGCCGCCGACCTCGTCGCCCATTATGAAAGACGCGTCGAGGCGATGGACGGCAAGGCGATGATCGTCTGCATGAGCCGCCGCATCTGCGTCGACCTCTACAACGAGCTCGCCCTGCTGCGCCCCGACTGGGCCAGCGCCAAGGACGACGACCCGGAGGCCGAGAAGCAGAAGACCTGCGTCGTCAAGGTCATCATGACCGGCAGCGCCGACGACGGTCCGGCGTATCAGCCCCACATCCGCAACAAGCTCAAGCGCCGGGCCCTGGCCAACCGCTTCAAGGACAGCAAGGACCCGTTTCGCATCGTCATCGTCCGCGACATGTGGCTGACCGGCTTCGACGCCCCCTGCCTGCACACGATGTACGCCGACAAGCCGATGCGGGGCCATGGGCTCATGCAGGCGATCGCCCGCGTCAATCGCGTGTTCCGCGACAAGCCGGGCGGCCTCGTCGTCGACTACCTCGGCCTCGCCGACCAGCTCAAGCAGGCGCTCGCCAACTACACCGAGAACGGCGGCCAGGGCGAGCCGGCCCCCGACATGCGCAAGGCCATCGTCGTCATGCTGGAGAAGCACGGCATCGCGGCCGACATGCTGCACGGCTTCAACTGGGACCGGTGGACCACCGGCAAGGCGATGGAGCGGCTCGCCCTCATCCCCGCCGGGCAGGAGCACATCCTCCAGCAGGAGGACGGCAAGAAGCGCTTCGTGCAGGTCGTCAGCGACCTCTCGCGGGCCTTCGCCCTGTGCGCCGCGAGCAACGAGGCGACCGGGCTCCGCGACGACATCTCGTTCTTCCAGGCCCTGCAGGCCGCGCTCGGCAAGCAGACCAGCCGCAGCGGCAAGAACCCCGACCAGCTCGACGCCGCGGTGCGCCAGCTGGTCTCGAAGGCGATCGTCGCCGACGGCCAGGTGATCGACGTCTTCACCGCCGCCGGCCTGCAGAAGCCCGACCTCAGCATCCTGTCTGACCAGTTCCTCGCCGAGGTCCGGGGCCTCAAGCACAAGAACGTCGCCGCCGAGTTGCTCGAGAAGCTGCTCAAGGACGAGCTCAAGGTCCGCGCCAGGCGCAACCTCGTCCAGTCGCAGCTCTTCAGCGAGAAGCTCAAGAGCACCCTCAACGCCTACCACAACCGGGCCATCGCCACCCACGAGGTGATCGAGGAGCTGATCAGGCTCGCCAAGGAGATGGACGCCGCCACCAAACGCGGCGAAGCGCTCGGCCTGACCGACGACGAGATCGCCTTCTACGACGCCCTCGCCGCCAACGAGTCCGCCCTCAAGGCGATGGGCGACGCCAAGCTCAAGCTGATCGCCGCCGAGCTGATCACCCAGGTCCGCAAGAGCGTGACGATCGACTGGACCCTCCGCGAAGGCGCCCAGGCCAAGATCCGCGTCATGGTGAAACGCATCCTCAACAAGTACGGCTACCCCCCAGACCTCCAGGAAGAAGCCGTCAAGACCGTGCTCAAGCAAGCCGAACTCCTCTGCGCCGACTGGGCCCCCGCGTAGGAGATATCCTCGCTCCAACGCGCCGTCACCATGCAAGTCCATTCACAACCGGCCTCGCTGGCCTTGACGCTGCTGCTGTTCTACGCGTTCGGCAACCTGCGGCCCGCCATGCTGGTGCTGCTCAACGTGCCCTTCGCGCTGGTCGGCGGCGCGGTGGGCCTGTGGGTCGCCGACATGCCGATGTCGATCGCCGCGGCGGTCGGGTTCATCGCGCTGGTCGTCGCCGCAGGTGCGGCAGCAGGTCCACACAAAGCCGAGCTCGAAGTCACCGCAGCCCGCGAAGCCCAAGAGCTCGCCCTTCACGAACTCCGGCAACGGCCCGGCACGCTCATCGCAGCACTCGAGGAACTCCGCCAGGTGCCGACGCACCAGCACCGCCGCGTCGCACTCGTGCGTCTGGCGCGGCATGTAGCCGACCGGCCTCACGCACGCGGGCATCTCGCCCGCCCTTGCATCCTCGTGGC